>JAEEGF010003463.1_pt1 | contig 14882 bp, 9 predicted proteins | sample 9134171 | NCBI WGS metagenome assembly JAEEGF01 (sample SAMN16246542, study PRJNA631951) | gut metagenome | biome: gut microbiome; feature: rumen; material: AP-attached | host: Bos | place: Iran: Karaj | collected 2018-10 | reverse complement strand
AAAACGGTTCAAGAAGGAGCATACGGATTCATAAACATCGTCTTCGATGCGACCACCCGCACGTTTGAACTCCACAGCAACCGTTTCACCGATAGCAAGGACATTTTTAAGTTTCGTCAGTTCCATAGTCACTTGTAAAGATAAATTCTTTTATCCCGAGCAGCAATACAGCTCCCTTGGATTCTATCGGCGTTTCGCTCCAGAAAGACTCCTTACTGTCACCCGAAATATTTGTCCATGGTGTAGTCGAGCAACTTTTGCGTGTCGGCGACGGAAGCGCGGATGGCCTCTTTCTGTTTTTCGATGGACTGGATTTTTTCGGCAAAGGATTGCTGGAGAGCGAGGGGCGGGACAGGAATAAGCAGTGAATTAAGAATCGCTAAATTGATATTCTTTTGCGCTACACCAGGAGCATAATCTTCCAGCATTTTCTGCATATTACAGAAAATAAAGTAAATATATGTTCGATCTACAGAATTGTTAGGAGTAAAACCAACAACACTATCGGGAAAGCACGCTTCAAAATCAAGGATTGCACACTTTCCTATTGTTGCTGCAATCGTTATACACAAAGTTCCCTTCGGCCATACTTTACTTTGTGCTACACCTAATTCAGAATATGTTGAGTTATAAGCACGAATCAAATAATTAGCGTTTGCCACATCACCCGTTTGAATCAAAGGCATTGTTCCACCAAGTAACTCTGGAGCATTTCTTGGTCTATGTTTCGAAACTCCTCTACCTAAATCACCTAAGGATTCGAGTTTCTTTACATCCCAGCCTTTGGGGTTTTCGATGGGGTCGCCGAACATGTCGTAGAAGATGGCCTGAGCAAGGCTATCGAGTTCCTTGAGCTGCGTGTTCTGCTTGTCAATGATACCTGTCAGCAAATCCAGTTTCGCAACAATACGGGATTGCTCATCAAGCGGCGGGACGGGAACTTTCGTTTTATCAAAATCACCTTTCGTAATATGCTGCATGGTAATGCCATGCACTTTACTTTTCATTTCTTGTATTCGAGATGAAACCACATACTTAAAAAAAGATTTGTTTATTTCCCCCTTATTGAACAAGACCTTAAAAATATGCTGATTCAAGAAAGCTTTTTCACCGGACCATTCATAAACACCAAGAGTTCCCGACCATGATATCAAAACATCTCCAGACTTCACAATATATCGTTCATCAAGAGGCTTATCATAATAATTATACGCTACTAAAGGATTATTCAAATTTTGAATACGGATAATAGGGCATCCTTCAGATTTCCATTCCGAAGGCTTAAACGGATAGCCGTTTATAAAGGTGGCCACATCACCAAGTTTCTTGTATTCCCAATTACGCTTCATTTCGTTTTCTCATCTTATGGATTCTATCGGCCCTTCGACAGTACTTCGACTGGCTCAGCATACCAGCTCAGGGACCTATTAGGTTGGTGAGCTTAAGCCTGTGCTGAGCCTTGTCGAAGCAAACCACGCTCCAGAACGACACTTCCTAATCACTAACCACTGTTTACTAACCACTTTCCTACAGATACTTTTCCTTGAATTCTTCCATAGCCGCGTTGATTTCGTCTTGAAGTTTCGCGATGCGCTTGAAGACGGTCTTGGGGTTTTCGTACTCGACTTTGACTTTTTCGACTTCCTTGTACTTGTTGATGCTGAGGTCGTAATCGTTCGCGACAATTTCATCCACCGGCACAAAGAACGACTGGTCCTTGCGGGTGCGATTTTCTTCGGCAGCAAGGTTCTTCCAACGCGCGATAATATCGGGAATGTCGTTTTCCTTGCATTCGGTGCGTTTCTGGTCGAGCGTATAGCCGTCGGCCTTCATGTCGTAGAACCACACTTTGTCCGTGCCGCCCGCATTCGTCTTGGTAAAAACAACGATTGCCGTCGAAACGCCGCTGTAGGGCTGGAACACGCCGCTCGGCATGCTGATGACCGCCTGCAAACGCTGGTGTTCAATCAGTTCCTTACGGATAGACTTGTGCCCCGTACTGTTGCCGAACAGCACGCCATCGGGAACAATGGATGCGCAGCGGCCGCCAACCTGCAACATACGCACGAACAAAGCGAGGAACAAAAGCTCCGTCTTCTTGGTCTTGGTAATCGCAAGCACCGTCTTGTTGACCGCCTCGTAATCCAGGCTCCCCGCAAACGGCGGATTCGCTAGGCAAAGCGAATATTCGTTTTCGTCGGTGTTGTCGGTGCTGAGGCTGTCGCGGTAAGCAATGTCCGGGTTGTCCGCACCGTGCAACATCAGGTTCATCGCACCGATACGCAACATCGTCTGGTCGGTATCGAATCCGTGGAACATCTTATTGCGGTAATGCTCCAAATTCTCTTTCTTGAGCAGAGCCTTCTTGTTGTGTTCCTGCACGAACTTCGCCGCCTCCACGATAAAGCCCGCCGAACCCATCGCCGGGTCGCAAACCGTATCGTCCAACTTCGGCTCCATCATCTCGACCATCATGCGGATGATGTGGCGCGGCGTACGGAACTGCCCGTTGGTGCCGCTCGCCGCCATCTTGCCTAGGATGTATTCGTAAACATCGCCCATCGTATCGCGATTGTTCATGTCGAGCCCGTCGATACCATCCACAATCTTCGAAAGCGTTCGAGCGTTCGGAATCAGAAACGTGGAACTTTCCATGAAACGGCTGTACGCCGATTCCTTGCCCTCGCCCAGCGTCTTGATGAACGTGAACACGTCGCGCGAAACCGTGGTGAACATCGTCTCGGCATCCTTGTTCTTGAACACATGCCAACGAAGACTTTCGTATGGGACATCCCTTTCGGTATCGGGATTCTTCCACTTTCCTGCCTTGAAAACCGGGTCCTTGAGCGGAACGCCCATGATGTTCGCATTCGCCTCTTTCGCGCTCTGGCTATCGTCCAACATCTTCATGAAGAACAGGTAGGTCATCTGTTCCAGAATCGTGATGGAATTGGTGATGCCTCCCGTCCAAAAGCTATCCCAAATAGAGTCGATGCGGTTCTTGATTTCGCCAGTAATCATGTAGGGGTCCTAAAAAGTTATGGGAGGAATATAATAAAAAAGCCGACTTAGTTACAATGGCCGGGGAAACAATGAGGTATAAAGGGGATTTTCAGTTCTTTACGCAACGAACGGAATGTAAACAATTCTTGGTACATTCAAGAAACGATTGTGAATTATCGGGAAAAACTCTTAAATATTCTAGATTCTTTGTTGCAATTATATAATACGCGCTATTAGAACTTCTTTCCGAAGCTGTCCAGAAATATCCATAACTTTTTTCAAACTGATAATCATTTTGAATACCTCTTCCTCCATATAGGACAGACCAATTCATTGAACCTTCATTCCCAACACGACTATCCCTCAATATTTTATATTCTTCTAACGAAGGAAGATGCCATCCAGAAGGACAAATTCCCTGCACAGGCTCATTTAATTCGGGCGAACAACGCTTACTGTTACCACACCCGACTCCATTAGAACCAAACATTCCTTTATAATCCACAGCTTGAATCCAGCTATAAAGGCAACCATACTTAGCGCATTTCATTTCATCATCTTTATAGCAATAGCAAGAAACATTTGTTTGAAAATTGAGATTTTGCGCCATCCAAATCCGCTCGCCCATTTGAATAGTCTTGTAAACTTGGCCATCCCTTTCATCAAGAAATTCCCCATATTTGCCTTCTTCAAGAAATTCCTGATTCAAACTATCCGTCATAACGCAATTATATTTTGAGCAATCATATGTTCCCGAAGGTTTCACTTTAGACTCCGCATAACTCAACGGAAAAGAACTTGAACTAGAGAAAAAATTTACTTTTGAACCAGAAGAAAGATTATGGCTTTCATTCGACAGTTTATCATCAACACTTGATACAGATTCATCACTACAGGCCATCAATGCCAATAAAGACGCGGAAAAAAGTGCAAAAACACCTGCATAAAACTTAAAATTCATAAACTCATTCCTTTTAATTTCGCGCAAATAATACAAAATAAATAGTAGATGAACAAAGGGGATTCCCGATCGGGGTCAGGAATGACCATTTAAACAGCATGGGAAAGACTATAGTGCAAATGATTCACGCATTTCGCGTTCAAAAGGACTCTTTTAAGCGTATTCCTAATCCTTAACCCCTAAAACCTAACCCCTAATTTTCTATCTTTTCACAGGAATTTTATAAAGGATTCTCCGAATGAGCAAAATTATTAGCCTTGATGGCGACTGGCAGATGATCTGGGACACAGAAGATACCGGCATCTCCAATCGTTGGTATGCAACGTATCCTGAAAAAACACAAACTGTCAGCGTGCCCCACATCTGGGAAAGAGCTTTTGACAAGCTTTTGATGGCCCAGGACTGCGCGTTCTACTTTAAGAGATTTACGATTGACGACGAAAAGCAAGTCACTAAGCGTATTTTCCTCCGTTTTGAAAAGATTGCAACGCACGCCACCATTTGGCTTAACGGTAAACTCCTTGGCGACCACTTCGGCGCATACACGTCCTTTGTCGTAGAAACTCAAAAGGCCATTAAGCTCGGCGAAGAAAACATTCTCTGCATCCGCGTGGCAAACATGGGTGCAACGAACAGCCGCATTGACTTTGGCCGCGAAAGCAAGGAAGGCGCAAACGACCGCTACGCTCACCCGGGCGAAATGCCTGTTGGCCTGCCCTGGTCGCAGTATCCGTATGGCGGTATCTGCGGACACGTCGATTTGATTCTCGGTAACGCCGCATTTATCTCGGACATTCACGTCGAACCGGACATGGACCAAGAACGCGTTTCCGTCGAAGTCTTCTTCAACAACCCGCGCGGCTACCAGTCCCGCCTCCGCATTCTCATGAAGAACCCGAACGGCGACGTTTTCGAATACTTCAAGGATGTGAAGCTTGAAAAGGAAAACGCCACGCAGAAGTTTTTGCTGGGCATCAAGGACTGGAAGAAGGACAAGTGCGTCTGGAGTCCGGAACATCCGAACTTGTTTGCCATCGAAATGCAGCTCGAAATCAAGGCGGCAAAGGGCAAGGCCCCGGAATACACCTTCCCTGTCGTTAAAACTTTCGGTTTCCGCAAGTTCGACTGCCTCAAGGGCGACTACTACGTCAATGACGCCATCGTAAAGCTCATGGGTGTAAGCTACAACCAGCAGTGGAGCGAAGGTGGCCTCTGGACAGACCAGAACCCGGCTCTCGAAAAGGACTTGAACGCAGTCAAGACGGCGGGTTTCAATGTCATCCGTTCTTGCGGTGCACCGCTTAGCAGCACAGCTCTCGATATTTGCGACAAGATTGGTCTTTTCGTCTTCCAGGAATTCCCGATCCACACGATGCGTTCTACCGCGCAAGGTCTCGAAATCACGAAGAAGCTCATCAACGACATGGTGCGTGACCAGCACAACCATCCGTGTATCGCAGCATGGATTCTCGGTTCCGAAAACGGCACGTTCATGCTCCAAAACGGCAACAAGCTTTTGAACGCTATTAGCCCGATTGATACCTGCCGTGCAGCGATTAGCAACTTCAACAGTATTTATCTCGACAACGAAGCGAATTTCCACAAGGATACGGGCAAGATTATCCCGGTTTCTATCGACCGCATTTCGCAGTACGCGACGATGCGCGTGAACCCGCGTGAAAACCCGAGCGCAGCTTACACGCACTACCTCGCCCACATGCTCGACAAGGAAGACACGGAACTCATGGTGCCAGATTCAGGCCTTGGCGACAGCCACTTCCAGGACGAAGAAGAACCAGTATTGAACGATATCGAGAACAAGGTCTTGGTAACGCTCAAGAACAACACGCTTTTCCCGAAGCGTGCGACTACCATCGCCGGTCCTCGCAGCATCAAGAGCCAGAAGGCCATCAAGAACGAATTCAAGTCCGTGGAAACGTTCGTAGAAGACAAGAAGCTTTCGATTTGGCCGAACTTCGAATCGTTCAACGCCGATGTCTATCGCATTGCACTCAAGAGCAAGTACGACCAGATCACCGCGTTCCAGAGCAACCCGCAGATTGCAGGGTTCTTCTTGGACCAGTGGGCGGACAACGGCACGGACTTTAGCGGCATCACGGACGAAAACAGAAAGTCCAAGGGCTTGCAGAATTTCGCACGCCAAATCACGGCTCCGAGCCGCGTGCTCATCAGCGAACTCGAACATGTCGTCGCACCGCAGAGCGAAGTCAGCTTCCAGCTCACGCTTTTGAACAACAGCCGTTTGGAAGATGTGGAAATTGAAGTTTCGCTCCTCGACAGTAAGGACAAAGTTCTCAACACGCAGAAGGTTTTGCCCGAGGAACCCGCCGAAAAGAAGACCCTTACGCAACTTGGCATTTGCACGCTTATGGCTCCGCGCAGCACGGGCATGTACAAAATCAAGCTTTCGCTCAAGGACAACGGCAAGGAAGTTCATTCCAGCTTGGAAGACTTGATTGTCATCGAACAGACAGACGTGAAAGATGCCATGAGCAAGGTTTGCTTCTTGGACAACTACGACGAATCAAGCGATGCCCTCGCCGCACTGGACGGTTCTGAACAAATTATTTTCACTGCAAACTTGAGTTCTTGGCCGGATGAAATTTTGGACAAGATTATCGACGTGACGAAGAACGGCGGCAAGACGCTGTTGCTCTCTGACATGACGACGGAAGATATTGACCTCTTGAACCAGAGCCACCACTTTGAACACAACATCGAAGCTCATTGGACAACGGGCGCAAACGAATTCAGCTTGCACTACTTGCCAAAGGATTCCCCGCTCTTGAAGGTGTTCGGCGGCAACGGCGTTCTCGACCACAATTCCGCATCGGCAATGCCAGGCATTTCGTTGAACGAACTCGACGGAGCGAAAGTCTATGCCCGTTCCGTGTCGCTCAAGGATGGCGAAATCAAGACGGGCGTGGATTTGCAGCTCGTGCCATTTGGCAAGGGCCAGATTATGTTCAACCAGTTCAGCGTGATTGAAGGTTTGGAAACGAACGCTTTGTCAGACGCGCTGTTCACGGCTATCGTCAACTTGCTGTAATTGGTTCGGCCGGCTCACCAACCTTATTAAGGTCCAGGTCCCTGAGCTCAGCCGAAGGGCCGAAGCGTATAATTAGTAATTACAAGAGTCCCGCCCTGGTGCGGGACTTTTTCGTTAAAAATGGAGATGCCCGCTCAAATGTAAGGAGTAAAATAATGGATCCCCTCCCTGACGGTCGAGGATGACAGGCGGGCATGACAAAGCCAGCAATCCGTCATCCTGAGGACCGAAGGAACGATATAGAATTGTTGGTAATTTATTACCTTACAATTCTTAGGTTCGAAGGAGCAGGATCCAGTGCAGTACTTATTAAATTTCTATATTACTCAACATGACACAGAACAACGTTAATTTGGAAAAATACTCTGACGAGCTCGCCAACAACGCAAAGAACGCGAGCAAGAAAATTCGCACATTGAGCGCCGAAAAGCGCGCCGCCGTGCTCGCACGTGTTGCAGAAATTCTCCGTGCAAAGAAGCCGGAAATTCTCGCCGCCAACAAGCTCGACCTCGAAGCTGCCGCCGGAAAACTCGACGATTCCAAGATGGATCGTTTGACTTTGAACGATGCCCGCATCGAATCGATGGCCAAGGGCGCCGAAGAAATCGCCGCATTCACCGACCCGCTCGGTCGCGTTCTCGAATCCCGCGAACTGAAGAACGGCATCAAGATTAGCCGTGTCGCCGTGCCGATAGGTTCTGTGTTCTTTATTTTTGAAAGTCGCCCGAACGTGACGATTGACGGTGCATGCCTTTGCTTCAAGGCCGGCAACGCCGTGATTCTCCGTGGCGGCAAGGAATCGCTCAACTCCGCAAAATGCCTCGCCGGGATTTTCCACCAGGCGCTTGAAGAAAACGGTGTCGATAAGGACGCTGTGCAGCTCGTGACCGAAACAAGCCACGACCTCGTGGGCATGCTTTTGCAGCGCAATGATTGCCTTGACCTCGTGATTCCTCGTGGTGGCGAACGCTTGATTCGCGCAGTCGTGGAACAGAGCAAGATTCCTGTCATCAAGCACTTCAACGGCATTTGCCATGTGTATGTCGATAAGTCCGCAGACATGGAAAAGGCAGTGAACATCTTGATTAACGCCAAGACGCAGCGTACGGGCGTGTGCAACGCCATGGAATGCGTGATTATCGACCGCCATATCGACGATGCCAACGTGAAAAAGCTCATTGATTGCCTCGCCGACCGCGGTGTGGAACTCTTTGGCAACAAGGATGCCCAATCGCACGACAGCCGCATCAAGGACATTGGCGACGACAGCAACTACCATCACGAATACCTCGCCCTCAAGGCTAGCGTCAAGTTCGTCGATAACGTCGAAGAAGCCTGCGACCACATCGAAAAGAACAGCAGCAGCCACACGGAAGCAGTCGTTGCCGAAGACGCAAGCGTTCAGGACTACTTCGTCGCAAACGTCGATAGCAGCAGCGTCATGGTGAACGCCAGCACGCGTTTTGCAGACGGTGGCGAATACGGTCTTGGCGCCGAAGTGGGCATTTCTACGGACAAGTTGCATGCACGCGGCCCGATGGGCGTCGAAAGCCTCTGCAGCTACAAGTGGATTTTGCGCGGCAACGGACAGGTGAGAGGGTAAGTAGTCGTGAGGTCGCTCGCAAGCTCGCTTTGAGGCATGAGGTGTGAGGCTTTGTCATCCTGGAGAGTCCGTAGGACTCGATAGGATCCATGAACTCTATCGGCGCGATGTGCCTCCAGAGTGACAGATGTTGTGTCATCCTGAGCTTGTCGAAGGATCTCAAAACAAATATCACTGGGCTCCCCCCCCCTACAGGAGCCAGAACGACGAACTATAACACACAGCAATGGTTAGGAGTACATTTGTAATGAAATTGAATAAAAAATTTTCAGCAATCGCTATCGCGGCTATTGCATTTTCAGTTGTAACCGGTTGCGGCGACGATTCCTCGACCAATCCTGGTGGAGTACAGTCTGGCGAACGTGGAGCCTTCCGCGTAGCACGCCCAGCAACTTACGAAACAAAAGGCGGCATCAACTATTTTACCTACTACTGGGGCAAATGCACCATATCCAATGGCGTTTACTCTTGGGATCCCAAAGGTTCTACCGATAGATCCGCATACATCATCAGTAAAGACTCCCTAAAAGTCTATTACCGCGATACCGAAGAATACGAGAACGACACTCCACTTGACGAGGATGTCAATTACTTTATGTATGGCGGAAATAACAACAATAGCATATTCGGCCATTGGGATGCCGTTCACTGCGGAATCCGAAACGGAGAATACAAATGCGGAACCCAGGAACTCAATAGCTCCTACGAATTTAAACAAGATTCTGTCATCACATACTTGACCATAGACCCCAACTTCAACTTAATCAATAGTTTTCTTCATACTTTTTTCCATGATTACTTTAGTTTCTGCACAGATGATTATGACACAGACGAAAATGGAAATTTAAAGGATATCCCCGAACGCGGCATCTCTTTTAGTTTCCAGTCTAATAAAGCAGCAACGGTTACCATTCAAGGACAAGTTATCAAGATCGAAGCTGACGCATACTCTGAAACTAAAGCCTTACATTCGTTTGGCAAAGTTTCATCGAACGGAATCACATGCACTAACGAAAGCAGATTCGGCTATGTGAACAAAGCGGAATACTGTAGCGAAGCCTACAAAGAGTATTTGACAAACGACAACCTTGATTATAAAGGGTCAGACGTTTCGACCTATTATCTTCGCGATAAAGGAAACCTCGAAGAGTACTCAAAATGCATAGAAACACTATTCCAAAACAATCCAGCCTATAATCCTGAAAAGCAGTGAGGGCCTACCTCAAAGCGAAGCGACCTCACAGTGCAATGCATGACCTCATACCTAACACCTACAACCTATTACCTTAATTATGAAATTTGAAGAATTAATCAAAGAAGTAAAATTCGAAGTGGAATTCGGTGGCGAAAAGCTCGCCCCGGCAATCGTCCAGGATGCAGACAAGGGCGACGTGCTGATGATGGCATGGATGAACGAAGAAGCTCTCCGCCGTACGCACGAATGCGGCGAAATGGTTTTCTGGAGTCGTAGCCGCAAGGAGTACTGGCACAAGGGCGACACCAGCGGAAACGTGATGACCGTCGTGGAATGGTCTGCCGACTGTGACAGCGATGCACTGCTTTTCAAGGTGCGTATGCAAGGTCCGCAAGTCGCTTGCCACACGGGTGCCCGCAGCTGCTTTTTCAAGAAGTGCGAAGATTAAGACAATCGCCTAAAATCCCAAATCTTTTTTTGCTGCCTGGAAATTCTTTTCCAGGTATTTTATATTTTCGCTTTCGGACAACATATGTTCAAAATCGAGTATCGGGAACAAGACATAGGGTTTTACACGCGCCTCTACAGCCGAGAGTTTTTCGGGAGAATCTGCATCAAAATAATATTTTGCAAAAACATCCCAACATTTACGCATCGTCGAGGCTTTCATGTAGTGAGTCGCCATGAGGTAATCATCTGGCAAATAATGACAGAAATAAAAATAGCACCCCAAGTCATAAAGCGGATTGCCATAGGCGAATCCGCCCAAGTCGATAAAGAACGCACTCTTGTCGTTTATAATCAAATTGCCTGTTTGCAAATCGCCGTGAAGGCATGTAATTTTTGCAGGCGTATCGTCAATGATTTTACGTGCGTATTCCGCAATATTCCCTGTAATCAGTTTCGATTTATCCAACAAGCGCAAATACTTTTTTTCGGCATTTTCAAAATCACCCGGATTGCATGCTGTCGAATGCAGCTTTTTGCAATTTTCAGCGAAAATTTTAATGAACGTTTCAAGTTTTTCCGGTTCCTCGCCCACGCATCTTGAAATAGAACGCTTACCCACGATACGTTCATAAATCAAGCCTAAACGGCCATTTTGTTCAACGATTTCACCCACCTGCGGTGTTGGAATCCCTAAAGAATACACCTTACGACAAACAGCCTGTTCTCGCAGGAGTTCTTCTTTCGTAGAGCAAAATCCCGGAAAACCCAATTTCAGCATCCACTTTCCATCCGGGCTATTGTAGTTCTCGGAATTGTGGCGATCGCTAAACATGATCCAATCTGACAAATTTATTTTCTCCATATCCATAAAATACACCTTTTTTTTGAAAAAAAATTCATTTTTTTACTCAAAAATTTTTTTCACCACGTGAATCATGTCACACCGCGTTTTTTTTCACTCGCAAGTTTACAAAAACATTTTATATTTTTGTGTGAACAAAAAAGGAGTGTTTATGGACTTACCAAGCAGAAGTAACGAAGGGGACGATTACATCCCGCCGTTCAAGCCGTAATACAAAACCATATGATTTTAAGGAATCCACTGGCTAAAGCCGGTGGTTCTTTGTATATAGGCGTAGCCGCAAGATACATCTTTCTATATTGACGCACATGGATTCGCAGAAAGATATTGACCGTACCCGCTATTTTGAATTAAAGAAACAACTGGAAGAAGCAAGCCGCCTTTATTACAAAGACGGAGTCTCCCCCATGAGCGACCAGGATTTTGACTTTGGCCTCAAGGAGATGGAAGCGCTCGAAGCGAAGTACCCGGAATTGCGCGGGAAGGGTTCTCTCACGCAGAAAGTCGGCAGCGACCTCACGAACGATTTTGCGAAGGTGGCGCATGCCGTGCCGATGCTCAGCATTGCAAACGTGTATAGCGAAGAAGAAATGCGGGAATTCGTGAACGCCGCCGAAAATGCGCTCTCTGAAATACAAAATGTCACCCCGCACTCCGTTGCGGGGCCAGTGGAATCGGAAAAGCCGATCCCGGCTCAAGGCCGGGATGACAAGCGCGACCGTGCCCAAAGCCACAAATGGATTTGCGAGCGGAAAATTGATGGCGTTTCTCTTTCGATTGTTTACGAAAATGGCCGTTTGAAGCAGGCGGCAACGCGTGGCGATGGGTCTCAAGGCGACGACGTGACGTTGAACGCGCTCACGATTGCAGACATCCCCGAATATTTTGACGCAAAAAAATTGAAGATTGACCCGAGCGAGATTCCACAAGGGACGTTCGAAGTCCGCGGTGAAGTTTATATGGAACGAGAAGCGTTCGAGCGTTTGAACGAGCAGTTCATTTTGGAAAACAAAAAAACGTTCCAAAACTGCCGCAATACGGTTTCGGGTTCGCTCAAACTGAAAAGCGTCGCCGAATGCAAGACGCGCCCCATGCGATTTTTCGCCTATCATATTCCGCAAAGCAACAATGCGACGCACGAAGAAAACCTGAAACAACTCAAGCGTCTTGGATTCCACACGAACGATTACTGGACAGCCGACACCGTCGATGAAATCATGGCAATTTCCGAGAAGATTGGAGCAAGCCGCGACAGCCTCCCCTTCGATATTGACGGTATGGTCGTGAAACTGAACGACCTCGCCATGCAGCGAGAACTTGGTTCCACAAGCAAAAGCCCACGCTGGGCAATCGCTTACAAATTCAAAGCAGAACGTGCTTACACGCCGCTTTTGTCTGTAGAATTTCAAGTGGGCCGCACAGGCGCGGTAACCCCGGTAGCAAACCTCGCACCCGTGCGACTCGCGGGAACGACCGTAAAACGCGCCACGCTCCACAACTTTGACGAAGTGGCACGCCTCGATTTGCATTTCGGGGATACCGTCGGCGTTGAAAAGGGCGGCGAAATCATCCCCAAAATTACGGATGTCAAACGCGAACTCCGCCCCGCCGGAGCCTCCCCCGTTACCGCCCCCGAAAAGTGCCCCGTGTGCGGAGAACCCCTGACGCACATCGATGGCGAAGTCGTCCTCCGTTGCGAAAACATGCACTGCCAAGCTCAAGTGCAGTGCCTTTTCGAACATTTCGTGAGCCGCGAAGCGATGAACATCGAAAATCTCGGGCCAGCGCTTATCGCAAGCCTCCTCGCGACCGGAAAAATCAAGCGCATTCCCGACCTTTACCGCCTTACGCTCGAAGACCTGGAATCGCAAGAACGCATGGCGAAAAAAAGTGCGAAAAACGTTTTTGAAGCAATCCAAGCCTCCAAGCAAAAAAGCCTCGAAAACTTGCTGCATGGTCTCGGCATCCGCTTTGTGGGCCGCACCAGTGCAAGGAACCTCGCCAAGCACTTCCGCACGCTCGAAAAAATCCGCACCGCAACAGTCGAAGATTTGCAAAACGTGACCGACGTGGGCGAACGCATCGGAAAATCCGTCTATGACTTTTTCCACACGCCGCTTTATACAAATGAAATTGACGAACTCGTATCGCTCGGTCTCCCCACTGAATTCAAGGGAGTCGTAAAAACGTTATTCCAAGGGCAAACCGCCGTCATCACGGGAACGCTCCCGAACATGGACCGCGACGAAGCCCGCAAGCTCATCGAAGAGAACGGCGGAAAAGTAAGCGGTTCCGTGAGCAAAAAGACGAGCTGGGTTTTGGCAGGCGAAGCAGCCGGCTCCAAGCTCACCAAGGCAAACGAGCTCGGAATCCCCGTGCACGACGAAGCATGGCTTGTGTCGCAAATCGCGAATGCGGACGCAAACCCCGATGAAAACGCAAATGACGATGCCAACAGCCGACCCCGGAATGAATCCGGGGTGACAGATGGCGAAAAACCCGGGGCGACAAGTAAGGAAGACCAGCTTTCGCTAAGCCTCTAACACACACGGCAATAGCGAAACGTACAAAAAGGGCGTTCCCGAAGGAACGCCCAGAACTTTTTTTGAATCCTAGATCTAGCACCTCAAGCTACGACCCAATCCCCCCATGAATAAACGAAGGATGACTATCAAATCAGTTCGTTTTTTTGGAGTCTCTTTAGCCCTCAGCCCTTATCATGACTCCTTTTACAAATCTACACAAAAAAATAAGAAAAATCAAATATTTCTATAATGTTATTAAAAATTTTCAATAGAACTTATATCGAACAAAAAACTCCACCCAAAATAACAAATAAAAAAGGCGCCCACAACGGACGCCGGAACTTTTTTTGATATTTGGATTTAGCACAACACCGCTACAATCCGTAACCTTCAAAGAAGGAATGCCTATCAAAGCAGTTCTTTTTGGAATAAAACTTGGCTCTAAGCCCTCATTTCAATCCCTATCCCAAATGTAAAAATTTTCAAGAAAATTTCAAGACATACGCCGACTTTTCTGAGCCGATTTGCCTAAAATCACTTTTTTTAGTAAATTTTAGCACATGAAATCAGTACCTATTACGCTCCTCACCGGTTACCTGGGAGCCGGCAAAACAACTCTCCTCAACTACGTTCTCAACAATCAGCAAGGCTACCACGTCGCCGTCATCGTGAACGACATTGGCGAAGTGAACATTGACCAGACTTTAATTGAAAAGGGCGGAAACATCACCAAAGAAGACTCGGGCAAAGTAGTCCCGCTTTCGAACGGATGCATTTGCTGCTCTCTCAAGACCGACCTTATCGAACAAATTGCCGAACTCTTGGAAATGGGCAAGTTCGACTACATCCTCATCGAAGCGAGCGGTATTTGCGAACCGATTCCTATCGCACAGACCATCAGTTTTGCCGGAAGCCAGCTCCGCAGCAAGGACGGCAGACCCCTCCCCTGCCATTTGGACAACATTGTGGCAGTTGTTGACGTGTTGCGCCTCGCCGATGAATTTGCCGGTGGCGAAAAGCTCCTCGACGAAGACCTCGAAGAAGAAGATATCGCAAACTTGCTCATCCAGCAGATTGAATTCTGCAACACGATTATCTTGAACAAAGTCGATGCGTTGAGCAAACACGACTTGGAACATGTGAAGGCCGTCGTGAAGGCTTTGCAGCCGACCGCCAAGATGATCGAGACGAACTACGGCAAGGTCGAAATGAA
>JAEEGF011970844.1_pt1 | contig 14888 bp, 9 predicted proteins | sample 9134171 | NCBI WGS metagenome assembly JAEEGF01 (sample SAMN16246542, study PRJNA631951) | gut metagenome | biome: gut microbiome; feature: rumen; material: AP-attached | host: Bos | place: Iran: Karaj | collected 2018-10 | reverse complement strand
AGTTTAACTAAACAAATCAAAAAAATGAAGAAATTAGCTTTAGCACTTGTGTGCTTCGCCAGCGTTGCTTTCTTTGCAAGCTGCCAACAAGAAATCACCAATCCCGAACCCGCCATCTCAGTCATTACTGATGAAGGTTTTGTCAAAAACGGTGACGTGGTCGACGTCGAACAAACAATTGTCTACGGTTTCCAAATGGCTTCAAACAGCCAAACCAAGAAGGAACTCAAGCAACTCTCCGTCGCTACTTATTTCATCAACCTCGAAGGTGTTGAAGAACTGCAAGAAGAGGAAATCGTTTCCTTGGCTGGCAAAACCGAGTATCGTTACGTTGACACAGTTTACTATGAAGTCACGACAAGAGAAGTCATGGGCTCCATCAAAACTGTGGCCACTGTGACCGACGTTGATGGCAAAATCAACACTGCCACTCTTACGCTGAACCTCAACGAGCCCGCTGAACCTCTGGAAGAAGCTGATTTCACATGGTTCAGACAGGGTACCAACGATGCTATTGGCCTTGATGAATTCGGTCTCGAATGGACTGGCAACGGCAAGGAAGCCTTTGCTATCATTAAGCCCGTTGAAGGTGCTACCCTGTATGGCTTTGGCGTTGGCTCCGATGTTTGGAATGAAGTGACCACCGATGTTGAAAAAGTTGCTGCTTTCACCGAAGGCTTGCATTCGGTCATGGATGAATTCCGTGGTGTTTCCGCTTGGAGCGACAAGGACTATGACTTCGTCATCGGTACTCTTTACGAGGGCGAGTATCACCTGATTCACATCACTCACGGTGATGTTGAAACTATAACCAACAACCAAGGACAAACCATCAGAACTGACGTCACCATCACTGGTAAAGCCAAGTAAGAAAACAAATCATTATCAAAAAAAGTGCGTCGAACGGCGCACTTTTTTTTGTTGTTTTTACTCAGCCAAGGCATGGCTGATTTTCCGATTGATTTGCAATAGCCGCTTTTCGTCCAACTTGACGATTGCGCGATCGTAAGTCATCAAACCATTGAGCTCGGTCTCGCAGTCAGTAGTCTGCGTGTAGACCGCAGCCGAAAAGCCTTGGAATGCCATCTTGTACAATTGATTGGCATATTCCACGTAGGTGTCTGTCACCTTTTCCTCAGTGTCAAACTCCACATAGCCCCAACCTTGGTCTTTCACCCAGGTGTGGCCATCCACCTTGCGACCAATGCCACCGTATTCGCCCAAAACCGTTGCACGAGTCGGGTCGAAAAGCACCATCTTTGGCTCGGGATAATGATGCAGGTCGAGAATATCGCCACACAGGTAGAAATTGCCACCCGAAGCGGGATTCACCAAACGCGTCGGGTCAAGTTTTTTGGTCATCTCCACAATCTCAGGTGTCTTGAACTGTCCCCACGACTCATTGAAAGGCACCCAAACGCCAATGCAAGGCACCGATTTCAAACTATTGATAATCTCCGTCCACTCTTTCTTATAGCATTCCTCAGATTCAAGTGTACGCATACTCTCTGGGCCTTGATAGTATTGCGTCGTCTGCCATTCCGGGCCACGACCACCGCTAGGCATATCTTGCCACACGATGATACCAATTCGATCACAATGATAATACCAACGCGCCGACTCCACTTTTACATGCTTGCGAATCATGTTGAAGCCCAGGTCCTTGGTTTTCTGGATGTCATAGGCCAAAGCCTCATCAGTGGGCGCGGTATACAATCCATCGGGCCACCAGCCTTGGTCGAGCGGACCGAAATGGAAAATCGGTAGGCCGTTCAAGGTGAGACGCATGATGCCATTGTCGTCGCGCTGGGTTCCGAAGCTACGCATGGCGAAATAGCTGCCCACCTCATCTATCACCTTGCCTTTGCGCAACACCTTGACTTTCATGTCATACAGGAAAGGATGGTCGGGTGTCCAGCGCAAGAAGTCCTCAGGCATATTTACTTCTACTGGTTGCCCATTGATGGATTTTCCCGTCGCTATAGACTGTCCTTCATAGGTAACCTCCACTTGATAGAGGTCGTCTTTTGTAGGGTTGGAGAACTCCACGTCCACACTGACCGTTGCCTTATCGAAATTAGGCGTAGTGACCAAGTTTTGGATGTAATCTTCAGGCACAAATTCGAGCCACACGGTCTGCCAGATACCCGTCACGGAAGTGTAGAAAATGCCATGAGGCTTGATGACCTGCTTTCCATGAGGGATATAGCTGCTGTTGGTCGGGTCCCAAACACGGACTACCATGTTGTTTTGTTTCCCTTGTAAAGCTCGAGTAATGTCGAAGGTAAACGGGGTGTAACCGCCTGTGTGCGAACCTACTTTAATGCCATTCACCCAAACATCTGTCATCCAATCCACTGCACCGAAATGCAACAAAACACGGCCGTTTTTCCAATTACCCGGCACGGCGAAGGTTTTCTGATACCATAAAGCATTGTCAGGACCGACCTCTTTCTGCACACCAGAAAGTGACGATTCGATGCAAAACGGCACAAGGATGTCACCCGCATAACGTTGTGGGGCCTTCTCCCCTTTCGCCGTGATGGCATACTGCCACAGACCGTTGAGGTTTTTCCATTCGGGACGCACCATCATCGGGCGAGGGTATTCGGGTAGGGCATTTTCGGGTGCCACTTGGGCAGCCCATTTCGTTTTGATTTTGTCGCCAGCAGGAGCATACTGCGCCATGGCGATGTTTGCTAAGAGCATTGTAATTAGTAAAAATTTGATTTTCATACTATTATTAGTTTAGAGTTTCCTAGATAGATTCCCTTCGGGAATGGAGTATTATTAGTATGTTATAATGCGGCGGCATGTTACTTCAACTTACCATAAGGTCTATTAGCCGCTGCTGGGAACCTTATTTCTGACTTCCTTTCCCGAAGGGAATCTCATTCCTCCATCATTTCCTTTGTAAACGCTTCAGCAGCGGCAATAAGGCTGTGGACAGCACGGGGAATCAATTCCTCAACCTGTGGATTGGCATCCAGTACCTGTTCGTAGCACATCCACACCGAAGTCCCTTTATCATGCTCATCCTCAAACTCATAGAGCACAGCTTTCACCACCTTATAGTTCCAGTTGACATTGTTACAGGCCATGATGGCTTTGGCAAAGTTGTCGTCGGTCACATCGAAGACACCTGGCAGAATCAAACGGAAAAACAAAGGATCATCGGCATCATTCCATAGAAGGAAATTCCAACCTTCATAATGGAAATTCAATCCCAAATCGTTTTTTTTTGAAGCGATGCCTTGGGACTTCAAATATCTCGACACCAATGTTTTAGTGTTCATCTCTATTATTTCTTATTGAATCCGATACGGGTCTTGGTGGAATAAGTCGGGTTCTTGTATTTCAACACGTCGACAAGGATCTTCTGCGAAATAGGCACATCGTTGTAGGCAGCGGTCATGGCAGCTTCGTTGACAGCCTCGGTGATGTCACCAGCATTGAAGTCATCCGACATCTTGGCTAACTCGTCGAAATCGAGTTCTTCACATGGACGGTCTTTCAGGTGATTCATGAAGATGTCCTTACGCGCTTCGAAATCAGGTTGCGGGACAAAGAATACGCGATCGAAGCAACCAATGCGCATGATGGATTGGTCGATGAGGTCGGGACGGTTGGTGGTGGCCACCACGAGGATGCCCTTCTTGGAGCACTCGTTCATCATACCGTACAAAGCTGAAATCTGTGGTGTGACATTCTCCTCGCCTTGTGTATTCGGATTGGGCGCCAAAAACTCCAGCTCGTCAACACAGATAACGAAAGGCGCCTTGATTTCAGCTGCATCAAACACCCGCTGCAAATTATCTAACACACCTTCTTGATAGATATGCCCAAATTCAGGCCCTCTGATGATGGTATAGTTGAAGCCCAATTCCTCTGCAAAACTCTCAAGCACAAGGCTTTTGCCGCAACCTGGAGGGCCATAGAGCAACACGCCATTGATAGTCGGCAACTTATACAACTGGGCTTTTTCAGGATTCTGTAAAGCAAAGAGGACTTCTTTACGCAATTGTTCTTTCAACTCATCGCGGCCTGTCACGTTATCAAATCCACTGCCTGAGCCTTTTTTGTAGGTAATGATAGGACCGCTATTGTCTTGGCCTTGCTGTTCGGCCTGCGGCTTTGCGTCTTCCTCTTCCATGCGTTTCGCCAATTCGGGCATTACTTGTTCAAACAAGGCTTGTGCAAACTCGGCAGCTGAAGCGAAACGGTCGTCAGGCTTTTTGGCTAAGGCCTTCAACAGGATAGCCTTCATATAATCAGGGAGTTTTACCTCCTCCGATTCCAAAACCAATTCTTGCTTCCTTGCTTTCTTCACCGCATCGGTGATTTTCTGTTTGTCGCCATCAAGAACTCGCAAATCCGGTCCCTCCCAAGGCGACTTGCCAAAGATGAGGAAATAAAGGAGTGCTCCTGTCGAGAAAATGTCGCTCTTCACCGTATATACCCCACGGAAAGTCTCGGGAGCACGGAAATATGGCATCAGGTCTTCGTCGACAAAGGTCGGACGCCCCTTGACCATGTAGGAGATATGACCCAAGTCGATGATGGTCGGCATCAGCATTCCATCATCCAATTCCTGAAGCATGATATTTGACGGACGTATGTCGTTATGAATCAAAGCCCGAGAATGGATGAACGAAAGACCAGTCAGCACACAAAGCGTAATCTGCACGGCATCCTCTAAATCGAACGGGCCTTCTTGCCTGACTGCGTCAAAAAGCAACATGCCCCGATAGAATTCCGTGACCAAATAATGATAGACCGTGTTGCCTTTTTTCACCTCGCCGTTGTCGACATAACGGACGACATTTTGGTTTTCCTCAGAATTCAGTTCCTTGCAGAGCTGGATTTCGTAGACTTCTTTTCCTTCGAAGAGTTGTTCATGAGGGATGCTCCTGAGGTCGAACACTTTCATGAAATACATCATGTCGTCAGGGCCTAGCACCGTATACGATTCAGCGACAATGCCTTTCTTTATGAACGAGTTGATGACATATTTGCCAATCTTCTCCCCTTTTTTGAATGTTTGCATAAGCGATAATTTTGTGCAAAGTTCAAGATTAAATTTGACTTGTGCAAGAGTAGCGGCATTATTTTCAACAAAAAAAGGCCGCTTTCGCGGCCTTCTATAGTCTCAAACATCAGTAATTATGCGTCAATATTCGCATAAGTGGCGTTCTGTTCGATGAACTCACGGCGCGGGGCCACTTCATCACCCATCAGCATAGAGAAGATGTGGTCGGCCTCCATAGCGTTTTCAATAGTAACTTGACGCAGGGTGCGGTGAGCTGGGTCCATAGTGGTTTCCCAAAGCTGTTCGGGGTTCATCTCACCAAGACCTTTGTAACGCTGCACGTCGTAACCGCTCACAGTGCCATTCTTGGTCAGTTCGGCCATGCTGGCAAAGCGTTCCTCGTCGGTCCAGCAATAACGAATCGGCTTGGTGCCGCGCTTGATGAGGTACAAAGGCGGTGTGGCGCAATACACATAGCCGTTCTCAATCAACTCGCGCATATAGCGGAAGAAGAAAGTCAAAATCAGCGTGGTGATGTGGCTACCGTCGACATCAGCATCGGTCATGATGATGACCTTGTGGTAACGCAACTTTTCAAGATTCAAGGCTTTGCTGTCTTCTTCGGTACCGATGGTGACGCCCAAGGCGGTATAGATGTTCTTGATTTCCTCGCTGTCGAACACGCGATGCTCCATTGCCTTTTCCACGTTCAAAATCTTACCACGCAACGGTAGGATGGCCTGGAAGTTACGGTCACGGCCTTGTTTGGCGGAACCGCCGGCAGAGTCACCCTCAACGAGGTAAAGCTCCGTCTTGGCGGGGTCACGCTCTGAGCAGTCAGCCAATTTGCCTGGCAAACTAAAGCCTGAGAGCGCACCTTTGCGTTGCACTTTCTCACGGGCATTACGAGCCGCTTGACGGGCTTGGGCAGCCAAGGTCACCTTGTCGAAGATAGTCTTAGCTTCTTTGGGGTGCTCTTCCAGATAATCAGACAATTGCTGACCCACGATGGAGTTGACGATACCCATCACCTCGTCGTTGCCAAGTTTGGTCTTGGTCTGGCCTTCGAATTGCGGCTCTGGCACCTTCACCGAAATGACGGCGGTGAGACCTTCGCGAAAGTCGTCGGGCGAAATCTTCACCTTCAGCTTCTCCAGCTTTTCGAGGAGCCCGCTCTTTTCGGCGTAGGCATTGAACGAACGGGTCAAGCCTGAGCGGAAACCTTGCAGGTGGGTACCACCTTCTATCGTGTTGATATTGTTGACATAAGAGTGCAGGTTTTCCTTGTACTCATTGTTGTATTCCAAAGCAATCTCAACCGGCACATTGTTTCGCTCGCCCGAAATGTAAATCGGCTCGGGAATGAGTTTCTCACGGTTGGCGTCGAGGTAAGCGATGAAGTCGATAAGGCCATTCTCGGAATAGAAGGTATCGCTGCGATACTCACCATCTTCTTCCTTTTGGCGTTCATCGGTGAGTTGGATGGTAATACCATGGTTGAGGTAGGCCAGCTCACGCATACGGTTGGCCAACGTGCTGTAGTCGTATTCCGTCGTCTGAAAAATCGAAGCATCGGGCTGGAAAGTGATGCGGGTGCCATTCATGTCGGTCGTACCCACCACTTTCACATCGTAAAGCGGTTTACCGCACTCATATTCCTGCTTGAAAATCTGGCCTTCACGATAGACCTCTGCAGTGAGATGCGTCGAAAGGGCATTCACGCAGCTGACGCCCACGCCGTGGAGACCTCCAGAGACCTTATAGGAGCCCTTGTCGAACTTACCGCCAGCGTGCAGCACGGTCAACACGACCTCAAGAGCCGAACGATGCTCTTTGGGATGCATACCCGTGGGGATACCACGACCATTATCCAAAACACTGATGGCGTTGCCCGGCAGGATGCGGACATCAATCTTGTCGCAATAGCCCGCCATGGCCTCGTCAATGGAGTTGTCGACCACCTCATATACTAAATGATGCAAGCCACGGAAATGGACGTCGCCAATATACATAGCCGGACGCTTACGCACAGCTTCCAAGCCTTCCAAAACCTGAATCTTACTGGCGCCATATTCTTCACTTGCCAATTCTCTTTTTTCTTCTTCAGTCATTTTCTGATTTTTAGGGTTTTTCAATTAAAGGTGCAAAGGTACGGAATTTTTCGGCACGATACACAAAAAAGTTGGAAAATTTGTTTTTTATCCAAAACGGCTCTACGGGGCTAAAAATGGGCAAATTTTGGAAACACTCCATTTTTTACTCTCGCAGGAAAAGAGAAGCCTTTTCCACAAAAAGGGGCTTTTTGAGGCTTTAGTGGAGTTGATTTGAGACAAAGAAACCGACTTCTTATAGATTCCATACAGGAATGACATAAGCGGTCGGCTTCGTTAGACTTTAGCTTTGCTTCAGAATCTCAGTTTCACGCCAGCGAAGAATTGGATGCCCGTAACGGGATAATTGTAATAAAGCTGGTATTTCTGGTGGGCCACATTATCCAACAGCGCGAAAGCCGTGATTTGGTCGTTCACCTTGTAATCGACGCCAAGACTTAAATCGAAAACGTCCTTCAGTTTTTCAGCCGTGAAATTGAAGTTCTGCCAATCTACCACACCATCCCACACTTTGGCATAACGGCCGCCTTGATAAAGCAACGAGGTATTAAACGACAACTTGTCGTCATAATCATAGGTCAATTTCAATTTGCCCTCCGTGGTGGGACGATACCAAGCATATTCTTCAACGGTTGGTTTGCAGCTATTGTAGGCAAAGCCCAAATCGGCCGTAAGGCTGTTGCGCATCCTCACACGAGCATTCGCCATGACGGTTACCAACTGGGTTTCGTCATAAACCATGTCAAAAGTATTCAAGATCGGATCATATCCCGAAGGGACAGAATTGGCCTCGGGGATATGATACACGAACAAAGGATCTTTGTCCGTATGACGATAACGCACGCCCAAGTGCAAATCCACGAATTCCATGATATTGGTGCGCACTCCACCATCAAAGCCAAGTTTCACATTCTGAATGGCCAACGACGGGTTACACATCGGCGAAAGGAACGGATTATCCTCAACAATATCACTGAACCTCAACAATTTGCGTCCACCATTCAGGCCTGCATAAAACTCCAGTTTTTTATCCAAAACGAACAGACTACCGCTCAAATCAGGGCGGATGGCAAGCAGTTTCTCCTCTTCAGAGCCATGCGTGGCGCCATCCAACCGCACACCAAAGTGTAAACGATAGAACTCATCGCTCATCTCAAAGAACGGGATGACTTTGAACAAAATACGGTCTACATTAAACAAGTTTTCGCCCTGTCCGATGCAATAGTCATATTGGAATCCCAGATCAACGCCAATCTTTTGCGGATGGCTCTTGTCACCCCAGAAATTCTCGGCATAGCCAAGACTGTAGCCCAAGTCGATGTTATGCTCACGGTCGAAAAGATAGAAATAGTCCAAATAGGCGTCATGACTCAGTTCGCCGACACGGGTTGTAGATGACGCCAACCCCAAATGCCCACCTATTTTGTTATAGGTGATTTTGGGTGCATAGAACGCAATCTGTTCCTCCGTCAGCGGATTCTCCGCCATATTGATGCCATAGAAATGGTACATATCGTTCTTGTAATACACACTGCCATCCAACTGGAAACCAGTGAATTTGCTCGTTGTGAGGTTCACCTCAAAGGCATTGTTCATATAGCCTGAAGGCGCATAGTCCTTGATATTGACCCATGAGGAATTGTGCTTCACACCCACACCCAAACCAAGGGTCTTGGTCAGCATGGAGTTGTGTTTGTAGAGGAACAACGGTGAGAGATTCGTTCCCAATCCCGCCATGATGAAGTTCTCCGTAGGAGAGACCAGCTTGTCGTCCTTAGCCGCATACGCTGTCGGGCTGATTTTTTCCAGATCGAGGGCGAACTTCTGTTTGGCTTCCATCGGGTTGACTTCGGTGCTGGGGAAGTTGTATGAGGGCTGAGGCGTCTCGGGAGTGAGTTGAAGTTTGTTCACCTTGTTCACTTTGGGACGGTATTTGCCTTCCACGGTGACTTGTTCGTCATGTTGGGCGAAAGCGGTAATGGCCAGGAGGGCCAAAGTTAGGATTATGATTTGTCTCTTCATATTTCTTGTTGTTAAAGCAGGGGGTGTGCTACGCTTCACCACTTGCTTAATATCCGTCATCCCTACGGGGACAGTTATGGTTCTAAAGGTTCGATGCCGTCGCTGTGGCTCACTTTGGGTTCCTTGCGTTCCACTTCGGCGAGTTTGGTGCGAGCTTCCTGTTTCAGGTCGCTGCCTTTGTAGTTGTCAATCACACTGCGGAGGGTTTCCTTGGCTTGGAAGTAATTTTCCTTGGCCACGTACACATCCGCCAATGCGATGAACGACTTGGCGACCCAATAATCATATTTCGAAAAGTTGTCTGCCATATTGAAGACCTTGTTTTCGGCTTCGTCATACTGTTTCAACTTTATTGATGCCACAGCAGAGTAATAGGCACTCTCGGCGCCATATACCGACTTGTCATTGCGTGCACTCTTGTCGAGCTTCTCGATGGCAGCACTATAGTTGCCCTTCTCGAAGTACGACTTGCCCATGATATGATTGATTTGGTTGACCTGTTCATCGGTCAAGTCGCGCGACTGACGCAGACTCTCGCCCATCTCAATGGCTTTGTCGTATTTGCCCATGAAGAAGTTGCTCTTCATGCTGCCTTCGAGGGCTTCGAGACGCTTGAGCGGTTCCTCGGTGATACGCGACAGGCGTTCATAGTATTCTCCCGCCTTATCGTAATTGCCTTTTTCGTACTCGATGCGCGCCATCTTCAACAGAGCGTTGTCGGTGTAGTCGTTATCAGGCTGAGCCAATATATAATTAAGGTGTGTGATGATTTGGTCATCCGTGCCTACCCTTTCAGCACATTCGAGGCCATAATAATGTGCCTTCAGCAGATACGCGCCATTGCGGAAGTTGTCGAAATAATACTGCAAGGCGGCTTGTGCCTGCTGATAGCGACCGTCAAGGTAGAAGCCCTCAGCATTAGCAAAGGCCAAAGAGTCTTGTTGGGTGACTTTCACCTGGCCACCGTTGGCGTTAACATAGCCGAAATATTCATCTAACTTGTTCTGTTCCATGTAGATGCTACGGATGATGCTCAAGGCTTCGCGAGATTCATCTGTGTTGGGATATGAAGCCACCAGATTCTTCAAGTTGGTCAAGGCTTGATCGTACTGGTTATTGTTGTAGTAAATCATTCCGACCTTCATCATCGCCTGACGGGTATAACTCGAACGCGGTCTGTCCTTGATCAAACGATTGAAATTAGCGATGGCCGAGCGCTTGTCGCCATGAACGAGATAAGTGTTGCCGATTTCAAACAAAGCTTGCTCATAATAAGGCGTACTGGGATAGGCCTGCACCAAGTCGTTCAGCATGGCAATTTTCTGATTTACGTTGCCTTTTGCGCCATAACAAAGTGCCTGTTGATAAAGGGCATAGTCGGCATTGCGTTTCCCAATGCGTGTGGCCATGTCGTAGTAATTGATGGCTTGTGTATAGCTCCGCTCCATGAAGAAACAGTCGCCGAGACGGATATAGGCATCAGTTTTAAGGTCGTTATCTGTGGTAGCTTCGATGAAGCTCCTGAAACGTCCAATGGCTGAAACATAATCAGGTTTTTGATAATAAATGTAACCCAAGTCATAATCAGCAAGAGCATATTCCGGCAGACTTGAGGCTCCCTTCATCGACTTGAACTGTGACAAATACTTGCCAGCGGTGGCATGGTCACCCATTTGATATGCCGACTCGCCCATCCAGAAACAAGCCAAAGTTTTATTGGGCACATCCTGTCGGCTATTCATAACCTTCGAAAAGTACATCTGTGCCTTATCATAATAGCCTTTTTGAAAATTGTCGATACCCGTAGCATACAATAATTCGTTGTAAACCTGCTGTAATTCAGGGCTCTTTTTTCTCATGGCTTCGAGACGGCTGAGGGCTTCGTCGTTTTCCTTCGCATTGAGCAACAGATAGATTGCCATCTCCTCCACCTCTGCCTTGCGCTCCGATTTTGGATGGTCTGCGATGTAGTTATCCAACAGTCCCACCGCCTCGTTGAAAGGGTCGGCACCAGGAATAAGGCTCAACCGGGCATAATCGAACAAGGACTCCTCGCTGATTTCAGGGTCAAAACCAGCAGAATAAGCAGTGAAGAACGCGTTGCGGGCATATTTCGGCTCATTGGTTTTGGCATAACATGACGCCAAATAGTACGAGGCAAACTGTGACAAGATATCCGAGCTGCCTGCCACCTTCTGCAAGTCGGTGATGGCACCTTGATAGTCCTCTTTCATCATCTTGCTTACACCCATCTGATAATAAGCCTCGCGCGATGCACCTCGGGTCAGGTTCTTGATGTAGATTTGATAGTATTCCAATGCCTTGTCGTAGTTTTTCTGCTGGAAATAGGCATCAGCTACAATCTGAGCCATCTCCGATTTGCGTTTCTTGTCTGCCTTACGGATATAATCAGGCCCTTCTTCAATCACCGATTGATAATCGCCCTTGAGATAGTCTATCTGCATGATATAGGAAGGCACCACATTGGCGTAGTCCAGATTCGCACGCAAAAGGCGGAAGTTCTCCAACGCCTCGTTGTATCTCTCCTTAACATACTGAATATGTGCATAATAATAACGTGCCGAATCCCTATACTTGCCATCATTCATCATCAAGCCATGGAAAAGTGGCAGCGCTTTATCCAACTCACCCGATTGGAAATAGGCATAGCCCATGTTGAACTGCATCTGCTGGGCTTCATCGGTCGTTAGCGACATGGCATCGGTTTTTTCGTAAATGGCCAAGGCTTCTTTGTATTTTTTGCTTTGGAACAGATGGTTTGCATACAAAAAAGTAGCATGTCGCGCCCAAGTGCTACCAGGATTGTCATTCACAAACTGCAGAACCTTGGCTGGGCCATCGGCCTGACCAAGATAGAGCGAACTGACTGCTTCGTAATACTGCGCATCGACATATCGCTGCGACTTGGCATCAACACTTTGCAGGCGATATTGGGTGAAAGTGGAAAGTGCAGCGCCATATTCCTGGTTCTGAAACAGCACCACACCTTCGTTGAAGAGGGCTTCAGGATCATAGTTTCCGATATGCTTTTGCGCTGATGCTGAAATGGTTAAAGAAATAACTATTCCGAGCACCAAGGCTAATCTATGTAGTGAATTCATAAGTCAAAATTTGGGACGAAATTACAAAATTCTCCTTTATGTCCGACAGAACAATCCAAAATTCATGCCGAACGACGGTATGTAAACGGAATCCGAATTGTTTTATTATCAATTCCGCGTTTTGGCAAACAAAAAAAGCAGTACTTTTGTGCCCCCAAACACAAAACAAATCCACCATGCTTAATCTTTTCACCGGTTCGGGCGTCGGGCCCACCATTTTATTTCTTGCCCTATCCATTTTCATCGGACTGTTATTAGGCAAAATCAAGATTGCAAAAATTTCGTTGGGCATCACTTGGGTGCTCTTTGTGGGCATCGCTTTCAGTGCCTGCGGTGTCAGCCTTAATGCGGAGATGCTGCACGTTATCAAGGAGTTCGGACTGATTCTTTTTGTCGTGGCTGTCGGTTTGCAGGTGGGTCCAGGCTTTTTCAAGTCATTCAAGAAAGGCGGCTTGGCCATGAACCTGATGGCTTTGGTCAATGTGGCGCTCGGTGTTTTGATTACGGTCATCATCGCCAAAGTCGCGCATCAGGATTTGGCCGACATGGCAGGTGTCTACACCGGCGCAATCACCAATACCCCAGGTTTATCAGCGGCGCAACAAGCCGTCACTGATTTAGGCATCGAAGGTGCCTCTGATCGTCTGGCGGCAGGCTATGCCGTCGCCTATCCCCTTGCCGTGGTAGGCATGATTGTGACCTGCATTCTACTGCGCCCGCTCTGCCGCATCGACTTAGCAAAGGAACCCACCATCCTTGAGACCACTTCTGTTGCACCAAAGACGGACAAAAAAGGCAAAGGCGGCTTTTTGCTCATTCCCGTTTTCGTGATCATTGCCCTAGGCATCATTATCGGCTCCATCCCAATTCCAGTGGGCATGAAAGCACCTATTAAATTAGGACTTGCCGGCGGACCTTTGGTGGTGGCCATCATCGGCGGCTGGCTTGGGGTGAAGAAAGGCTGGTTCAGCACCGAGTTCACGGAAGGGCAAGGCGTACATGCCTTGCGCGAAGTAGGTATCGCGCTCTTTCTTGCCGGAGTGGGCTTGGGCGCAGGTGGCAAGTTCGTAGAAACCGTCCAAGTTCACTACATGTGGGTCGTCTACGGTGTCATCATCACCATGGTGCCGCCCATTTTAGTCGGGCTTTTCGGACGTCTGGTGCTGAAAATAAATTACTACACGCTGATGGGCTTCATCGGAGGCGCACATACCGACCCTCCCACCCTTGCCTTCGCCAACACCGTGGCTCCCGAAGGCTGTAAACTGCCCAACATGGGCTATGCAACCGTCTACCCGTTGACCATGTTTTTGCGTATTTTCACGGCGCAATTGTTGGTCTTGTTGGCGGTATAGAAGTGTTTTGTCATACATAATGATGTAAACGACTGTCAGAAATCCCAACAATTAGCGATTGTCCACCTTGTGAAAAGGCAGCATCTTTGCAGCAAAATAACAAAGATACCTATGAGTCACGAACATCATCATCACCATCATCATGTGGCTGCCGATAATGGACAGATGCGCAAAATCTTGTGGACAGCCATCATTTTGAATCTCCTTTTCGTCGGCGTTGAGGCTGGCATGGGCCTTTGGCAAAACAGCCTTTCGCTCCTAAGCGATGCAGGCCATAACCTGAGCGATGTCTTCTCGCTGGTTTTGGTCGTCGTTGGACTACATCTTGTGCAACTGCACAGCAACGAGCACTACACCTACGGCTACAAGAAAAGCACCATCCTTATTTCGTTGGCTAACGCTTTATTGTTGCTCCTTGCGGTGGGAGTCATTCTTGCCGAGAGTGTCCACAAGCTGCGCGAGCCTGCCGCCATCGACGGTGCTGTCATTTCATGGACCGCAGGCGTGGGCATACTCATCAACGGCCTGACGACCTTGTTGTTGATGCGCGGTCAGAAAGGCGACATCAACATTCGAGGAGCCTTCCTTCACATGGCTGCCGACACACTGGTGAGCATCGGCGTGGTCATCAGCGGACTTGTCATTTCTCACACGGGCTGGTTCATCATCGACCCGATCATTAGTATTGTCATCGCCATCGTGATTCTCGTCAGCACTTGGGAGCTATTGCGCGACAGTATGAGGCTCGCGTTGGACGGCGTGCCCGAAGGCATAGAAACGGAAGAGGTGACGCAAGCCATGCAAGACACAGCGCATGTCACCGATGTCCACCACCTGCATATCTGGGCAATGAGCACGACGGAAAATGCGCTTACGGCACATGTGGTCATTGACGATGAACACGAAGCCTCCTCTGTGCGCAAAGCCTTGAAAGATACGCTTCGCGAACACGGCATCACACACGCCACCATAGAGATTGAAAGCGGAGAAGGTTGTTGCGATAAGGAATGCTAACGACATATTCAATTTATTGTCGAAGAAAGACATTTTGCACTGAAAAAAAACGTACTTTTGCAGCCGATTTGTGGTGTCCTTCAACGGACTCAATAGGGAATCGGGTGAGAATCCCGTACAGTTCCCGCTGCTGTGTTGGTTACAACGCTTGCCATGAACGTCACTGAAAGCCTTGTCTTTCGGGAAGGCGGCAAGAAAAGACCTCAGTCAGAAGACCTGCCTCAAGTCGCGAAAC
>JAEEGF010724041.1_pt1 | contig 14890 bp, 14 predicted proteins | sample 9134171 | NCBI WGS metagenome assembly JAEEGF01 (sample SAMN16246542, study PRJNA631951) | gut metagenome | biome: gut microbiome; feature: rumen; material: AP-attached | host: Bos | place: Iran: Karaj | collected 2018-10 | reverse complement strand
TTCATGATGTAGTTATCCCTAATGGTATTGTTGAAATAGATGATTATGCCTTTTCTGGATGTTCCTCACTTACTAGTATAAGAATTCCTAATAGCGTTGTAAAAGTAGGGCGTGAAGCATTTTATAAATGCAATGCACTTATGGTTGCTATTGTCCCAAGCAATGTAACAAGTATAGATACTGACGCCTTCGGATATTATTATGACGATTGGCGCGGTCGCAGAGTGCTAAATGGTTTTGTTTTATATGGATATGTTGGTACAGCTGCTGAAAGATATGCAAATAAAAATGATATTGTTTTTATTCCGTTAGATAGTGTTGAACACATCTGTCCCTTCCCGATTTATTATTGGTCGGATGATAATAGCATTTGTACAGCAACAGCACAATGCCTTTTGCATAACGATGAAACAGTTGAGGAAATTGTTGGCACTGCTTCTATTATTAGTGTTGAGCCGGGGTGTTACAACAGTGGAATAGAAACATATACTGCCTCATTTGAGAATTGCTTATTTGAAACACAAACAAAAGATGTTACCATTGATGCTGTAGGTCATAATTGGGCTTTGCCTACCTATACTTGGTCGTCTGATAACAGCAAATGCACGGCGACAAGGGTATGCTCAAGGGATTCTTCGCATAAGGAAACCGAAACCGTAAATACAACAAGCGTTACAACGGAATCAACGTACGAGAAAACGGGAAAGATTGTATATACGGCGAAGTTCACAAATTCGGCATTTGCAACACAGACCAAGACGGTTACACTGCCCGTAAAGACATTCCCGGATGTTAAGAGCAGCGATTGGTTCTACACTGCGGTTCAGTATAATGCCGAGAGAGGCTTCATTACGGGCTTCAAGGACGGAACCTTCGGCCCGAATAAACAGCTTACCCGTCAGGATTTCGTTGTTATTCTTGCCCGTATCGCGGGCGCAGATTTAACTTCTTACGAGAATGTTCAGAGCACTATGCCCGATGTAATCAAGGGTTCATATTATGCGGCGGCTGTCAACTGGGCAGTTGATAACGGAATTATCGGCGGCTACACCGGCGGCGCAAAAGCGGGTAAGTTCGGCGTAGGCGATCCGATAACAAGAGAACAGGTTTGCGTAATTCTCTACAGATATATGGGTTCACCCGCAATAACGGGCGCGGATAATACACTCAAGCCTTTCGCGGACGCTGGCAAGATAAGCTCCTTTGCAAAGAACGCGGTAGTTTGGGCAATTCAGAACGGTGTAATAAGCGGTAAGAAGCCCGACACGCTTGCTCCCACGGTAACTGCTTCCCGTGCAGAAATCGCAACGATAGTAATGCGTATGGACAAGGCGGGAATGTTTAACGAATAAGCACAACAAAATAAACAAGGCAGGAGAAATCCTGCCTTGTTTTTATGCGTAGGGGCGACCTGCGGTCGCCCGCGGGCGATTCGTGAATCGCCCCTACACAGTTTTTTCTTATTATAGCATCGAATTGTAAACACGACTCAACCTCTCCTGCTAAGGAGAGGGGGACCGCCGAATGGCGGTGGAGAGGTTAATAAACTCACAATTCTTTAACCCCTCAGTCATTTTGCCTAAGGGCAAAATGACAGCTCCCCTGACAAGGGGAGCTTGAAAGGTTACGCTCTATATAATATTACAGCATCGAATCGTAAATCTTTATATTCACCGTTTCCTGCTCGCAGTTGTGGCGGTAGATGCTCATTACAAGCCCTATGCCGAGATATACGCAGAGGTTTGCCGAGCCGCCCGCCGAGAAGAAGGGGAGGGTGATACCGACAACGGGCAGAAGCATTAAACACATACCGACGTTGATGATAAGCTGTCCCGCTATCATCGCCGCCATACCGCAGCAGATAAGGTTGGTTGACTGCTCGGACGATTTGCGTCCCGTTGAGATAATCCTCACGGTGATAAGCACCAGTAAAACGAGAGCGGCGATACAGCCGATGAAGCCGAGCTCCTCGCCGATAACGGCGAAAATCATATCGTTCTGTCCCTCGGGGATAAGTCCCGCCTGAGTATAGGAGCCTTTGAAAAGACCCTGACCGGTGAAGCCGCCCGAGCCTATTGCGTTGAGGCCGTACTTCTGCTGATAGATTATATCGGGGTAAAGGTCGGGGTGAATGAGCGCTAGCACTCTGTCGCGCTGAAGCTGTTTTAATCCGTACAGCCAGAGAAGCGGCGACGAGGCGGCAATCACGGCGAAGATGCCGACAAAATAACCCCAGTGCACGCCTGCCGCGAAGAGCATAACTGCTGCTATGACGATAAATACGAGCGACGAGCCCATATCGCCCGTCAGCGCAACGAGAGCTATAGGAACGAGTGCGTGCGCGCCGAGCTGAACGATGCTGAAAATACTGTTGAGCTTGTCCCGAAGCTTTTCAAGATGCACGCTGAAGGTGATTATAAAGCCTATCTTGACAAGCTCCGACGGCTGAAAGTTGACGGGTCCGAATTTAAGCCAGGTATGAACGTCGCTTCTCGCGGACGGGCCCGTACCGAATTTGAACAGAAGCAGCATTAGCACCACGCTGACACCCGCTATCACGTACCAGAATTTAGTGAACGCCCGATAGTCGATAAGCGATATCATAACCGAGGCGGCAAGACCGAGTGCGACGGCGGCAACCATAACGATAAACTCACGCGAAAAATGCCCGTCCTCGCCGAGTGAATAGCGCGTTGCGCTGTAAACCATCAGACAACCGTAAACCGAGGTGAAAAAGCACATAAGGAAAAGATACAAATCGGTACGCCTTATAAATTCCTTAAAGACGCCGTTGCTTCTTTTCATATTTTCACCTCCGTAATTTTTGATGATAATATTATATATTGTATCCGACTTTATTTCAAGTAAAACTATTTACTTAAACAGGGTTTAATGATAAAATAAAGCTATGCAGATATTCAATACCGACAGTTATGAAAAGACCGTCGCTCTCGGTGAGCGGCTGGGAAAAAAGCTGAAAGGCGGCGACGTTGTCGCGTTTTTCGGCTCACTGGGTATGGGCAAAACTGCGTTTACCACGGGAATAGCAAAGGGAATGGGACTTGACGACGCCGTCAGCAGTCCGACCTTCGCGATAGTCAACGTTTACGGCAAAAACTCGCAGCTTTGCCACTTTGATATGTACCGCGTGGACAGCTGGGAGGATTTGTACTCGACAGGATTTTTTGACTATCTCGACATGGGCAGCGTGCTGGCCGTCGAGTGGAGTGAGAATATCGAAAATGCCCTGCCCGAAAATGCGATAAGAATTACTATCGAAAAGGGCGAGGGCGATAATGACCGCGTGATTAAGATTGAGGGGTGTGAGGACGCTATATGAGAATACTTTGTCTTGAATGCTCCTCGGTTTCGGCGAGCGCCGCCATTGTTGAGGACGGCAGAACTCTCGGCGCCGATTTCGTGAAATCGGGACTGACGCACTCGCAGACGCTTATGCCGATGCTTGAAAAGATAATTAAAGAAAACGGCATAGATATAAACTCCGTTGACCTCTTCGCGTGTACCGCGGGACCCGGCTCGTTCACTGGCGTGAGAATAGGCGTTGCGGCGATAAAGGGACTTGCAGACGCGAAAAAGAAACCCTGCTTTGCGCTCTCAACTCCCGAGGTTATCGCGTATGCTCACCGCGCCTTTGACGGCATAGTCTGCGCGGTTATGGACGCGCGGTGCAGTCAGGTCTATACCGCCTGCTTTGAGGGGAAAAAGCGTATTACGCCCGACGAGGCGATACTCATTGACGAATTAAAGGACAGGCTTCTTTCATATAAAAAGCCGATACTTTTCTCGGGCGACGGAGCGGAGCTTGTTTATTCACGGCTTAAGGACCTTGTTCCCGCCTGCGTTATTGCCGACGAAGCGGTACGTTATCCGACCGCCGAAAACGCGGCGAAGCTCTGTTTTGAGAAGCTTTCAGACGGTGAAAAACCCGTCTCTGCTCACGAGCTTCTGCCCGTGTATCTGAGAGTGCCTCAGGCGCAACGTGAACTCAATAAGAAAAATAATATAAAAGGAGATATATGAAATGCTTTATTTAGGAGCCGACCACGGCGGATTTGAACTCAAGGAATCCATCAAGAAGTATCTTGACGAAAAGGGGATTGATTACGTTGACTGCGGCACTCATACACCCGAGTCAATCGACTATGCGCTTATCGCGAAGAAAACCTGCGACGAGATAGTTAAGTCAAAGGACAATATGGGCATACTCTGCTGCGGCACGGGTATCGGTATTTCGATGGCCGCCAACAAGGTCAACGGCATCAGGGCGGCGTGCTGCTCAGATTATTTCTCTGCGAAATATACCCGCCTTCACAATAACGCAAACGTCCTTTGTATGGGCGGCAGAGTCGTCGGAGCGGGACTTGCCATAGAGCTTGTTGACGTATTTCTCAAAACCGGCTTCGAGGGCGGCAGACACCAGAGAAGAATCGATCAGCTGACCGATATTGAAAACGCTCAAAAATAAACTTGTATTTTGTCGGCTGAAATAGTATAATATTATTCGAAAAAATAATCAGGAGGAAGCATATATGGCACTCACAATTACAAACCATCCGCTTATTCAGCATAAGCTCTCGATTTTAAGAGATAAAAGAACGGGCTCCAAGGAATTCAGAAGCCTGATTTCCGAAATTGCCAACCTTCTCTGCTACGAGGCGACGAGAGACCTTCCGCTTATGGAGGTTGAGGTTGAGACACCCATCGCAAAATGCAAGACAAAGGTTATCGCAGGTAAGAAGCTCTGCTTCGTTCCGATTTTAAGAGCAGGTACGGGCATGCTTGACGGCGTGCTTCAGATGGTTCCGTCGGCGAAGGTCGGTCATATCGGTATGTACCGCGATCCCGAGACGGCACTTCCCGTTCCGTATTACTGCAAGCTTCCCGACGATATCGCTCACCGCGAGGTTTTCGTTCTCGATCCGATGCTTGCAACGGGCGGCTCGGCTATCGACGCCATCAATCAGATCAAGAAGGACAACCCGATGTCCGTTAAGTTTATGTGCATCATCGCCGCTCCCGAGGGACTTGAGGCTCTTCAGAAGGCTCATCCCGACGTTGATATCTACTGTGCGGCTCTTGACGACCACCTTAACGAGCACAAGTACATCGTTCCCGGTCTCGGCGACGCGGGCGACAGAATCTTCGGTACGAAATAATATTAACATATCAAAAAAGCAGACTCTATCGAGTCTGCTTTTTTATTCGACAAATCGGAGTTTGTAGGGGAGATTGATAAACCTCTTTCGTTCCTTCCCCTCTCAGGGGAAGGGGGACCGCCGTAAGGCGGTGGATGAGGTAAACTACGACCTCATCAGTCTTTTTGCTTCGCAAAAATCCAGCTTCCCCTACAAGGGGAAGCAACGTTTGGCGATAAACCAAACTTCCCGCTAAACTCAAATTTAACATTGTGCGTTGAAAAAATGATTTACCTTATACCACTATATATAGTAGTTTCGCTTGACAATTATCACAATTCGGTTTATTATTAAATTGATAAAAGCAAAGGCTTTTATTATCTATATTTTGAAAGGAGAAAAGGGTATGGATTACGTAACTTACGGCGCATACGATTCATCGGCAAGCGCTATGTCGGCAGCAGCTCTGATTCCGTCAATTATTATCGGTGTTATTTGCTGCGTTATCGGCATTGTAGCTATGTGGAAGATTTTCACAAAGGCAGGCGAGGCAGGCTGGAAGTCAATTATTCCGATTCTTAACATTTACACCTACGTTAAGATTGCAGACGGAAACGGAGTTAAGTTCCTTCTGCTCTGCATTCCGATTGTAAACATTATTTTCGGAATCATCTTCACGGTTAAGTTCGGTAAGGCCTTCGGAAAGAGCGGCGGCTTTATTGCCGGTCTTATCTTCCTTCCGTTTATCTTCATGCTTATCCTCGCATTCGGCAGCGCTCAGTATGTCGGACCTAACGGAGTCCCCGCAGTTGCACAGGCTCCCGTTGCTCCCCCTCCCGCAGCTGAATAATTAAACAGCAAAAACAAAAGGACGGTAGTGAGGGCGCTATCCGCAAGGATGAATAGGTTTTGGCTTTGTCCTTTTGTCCCTAAAGCAATTAAAAATCCCCGTAATACGTCAGTATTGCGGGGATTTTGTAATCACTTTATGAACTAAAACTACTTTGCCAAAACTGCATTGCACCCAAAAATCAGACTATTTTTCGTTAGAACAATCGCACAAATCGGGGTTAAGGCTGACGCCTAACCCCGATTTTAAGGCAGTTATAGCGGAAAAGAGGCGATTTTTGGGCTAATCATTCTTACGGACAGCGCCCTAAACCGTCCTTTTTGTTATACATTTTTATTTTAATATAAATTCAATGATTTCCTTCTGCGCCTTTTTGGCTTCGGGTATCGGATAAATCGGGAAGCAATGATTCATCTGTTCATACTCACGGTAATCTATCGGTGCGCCCGCCTCAAGGCATTTGTCACGGAAACGTCTTGCGTCGGCAAGAAATGCCTCATACGTGCCGTAATAAACGAGAAACGGCGGCAGGTCGTGAAGGTTGCCGTTAATCGGGCTTAAGCGGTAATCGTGCACATCCGTGCCGCCCGCCCAGTTGAGAGCGCACTGAGTCAGAAATTCACGCTGGAGCGAGGGGTCGTGCTTTTCGATTTCGGGGTCGAAGGGCGTTTCCATACTGATATCAACCCACGGAGAAATCAGGACCATTTTATACGGCTGAGGCAGTCCGAGTACTTTAAGATGCTCGCAGAACGCGAGCGCAAGTCCGCCGCCAGACGAGTCGCCCATAAAGAGTATGCTTTCGGGCGAGGTTTCTTCAAGCATATTCTTGTAAAAGCTTTCAAGAAATTCATACGTCGCCTCAAACGTGAAGTTCGGCGACTTTTTGTAAACGGGCATCATAACCGTCGCTTCGGCCTTTGCGGCTATCGTATCGCAGAACGAAAAATGCGGCAGCAGCGGCTGTTCGCAGTATGCGCCGCCGTGAAGGTAGATGACCTTCCGCTTTTCACCGCCTCTGAAATAAAAGACCTCAACGCCGTCGACAATCTTCTTTTCGGGTTTGCATTTGTAGAGTGAGAACGGAGCGTTATACGGCTTTTTGTTCTTCGCTCTTAGCTTTTCTATGTACTTTTCCCGCCTTACCGGGTCGGCGACCTTTTTCTTGTAGCCTGCCGTTTTAATCGCAAATGCGGAAAACGCCGCCATAAAGCTTCTTGACATACTTTTACTCCTTTTTAAGTTCTATGCCGTCACCCGTATCGACGAGTTCAATTATAACGGGACGTTCATAGTCGGTCTGATTGGGCGTATGGAAGGTAAGACACAGCCTTTCGCCGTCTCTGAAAACCATACCGTGACCGCCGTCATCGGTAATCAGCGGCGGCAGATGTACGAACTCGCCGTCAATGTGAGCGTTCGACGATTTCGCCAGGCATTGGGCATATTTGCCGTTTATAAAGGTTGACCATATCATCAGCAGTTCGCCGTTTGTCGTTCTGTAAAGAAACGGACCGTCGGTAACGTAGCGCTCTGCGTTTTCCTTGTCCTCAATGAAATACGGCGAAGAGCCTTTGAAAATTGTTTTCGGCTCGCTGACAGCCTTTTTAAGGTCGTCGCTTAAGCGCAGGTATTCAACCGTGCCGTCCTTTATCTGCACGTGCTCGTGACAGAAAACAAGGTAGGGGACGCCTTCGTCAATAAGCAGCGTTCCGTCAAGAGAAAACCACTCCGACGGGGTGAGCGGGCCGTCCGACCACGGCGCAAACGGACCGAGCGGACTGTCGCTTTTGAGCGCATAAGTGGCGCGGTTGCCGTTAGGCTGGGTAAAGGTCGCAAAAATATAATAAGCGCCTTTGTATTTGTGAACCTCGGGCGCCCAGTTGACGTCCCGGTTCATTTCATACTTTTCGGAATCGAAGCAGCACACGGGATCAGACCAGTTTTCAAGGTCGTCGGAAACGTACACGTCAAAGCCGCCGACCTTAACGCCGAAGTTTCTCGCTCTTGTGCCGTAAAGACAGAACTTGCCGTTTTCGTTTAATATAAACGGGTCTCTTATGTTGATGTCCGTCAGTTTCATATTATATCTCCATAGCCTTTAAGAAGGCGTCATGTGTGGCGTTGCCGATTGTGCCGCCCTTTGCCGCGTCGCCGACCGATACAGCGTTGATGCCCTTGTCCTTAAGCTCTTTTTCAAGAGCGTTTACGGGGCGCACGCCCATCGCAAGCACAACGAAGTCGGCGGGAATGATTTCGGTTTTCTTGCCCTTTGCCGAGCTGACGACTATGCTGTTGCCCTCAATTGCTTCAAGCTTTGTGCAAAGCTTAAATTCCGTACCGAAGGGCTTAATACGTGACATTGAATCGTCCACGAACTGGAACCACGCCTTGCCGCCCGCGATTTCGTCAGCCATTTCGACGACGGTGACGGTGTTGCCGTCCTCGTTGAGCTTTTCGGTCGTTTCAAGGCCCGTAAGTCCCGAGCCTATTACGGCGACCTTTTTGCCTTTTATTTCAACTCTGCCGAGCAATACGTCGGGCGCGGTGACTACGTTTTCGGAGTCAATGCCTTTAATTGATTTCGGTCTTACGGACTCGCCGCCCGTTGCGACGATAACTGCGTCGGGCTTTGCCGCGGCTATTTCATCGGCAGTCATTTGCTTGCCGTTTACGACCTTGACGCCGTTAAGCGTACACTCGGTCAGTAAATCCTCTATCGCCCAGTAAAGCTTATCCTTCAGCGGTCCCGAAGCGGCAGTAACGACCTGACCGCCTGCTTTGTTTCCCTTTTCGAGCACGGTTACGTCAAAGCCTCTGCGGCGAAGCACAACGGCCGCCGTCAGCCCTGCAGGGCCTGCGCCGATTACAACGGCGGTTTTGCCCTCGCGGTCGGGTTTGAGTTCGTTCCATTCCTTTTCAATTCCGACTGTCGGATTGACCGCGCATTCGCCGGGAGTACCCTTGAACGAAGCGTTGAAAAGGAAGGATTTGATACAGTGCAGACAGCCGATACAGCGGTGAATCTGATCGGGATGCCCGTCCTTCGCCTTTTTCGCCCAGTAGGGGTCGGCTATGAAATTCCTCGCCGAGCCGACGAAGTCCTGATAACCTTCCTCGAGTTGCTTTTCAGCTTGCTCGGGAGAGCGGATGAAGTTCGCGGCAATTACGGGAATATTGACAACGGATTTGATTTCCTTTGCAAGATATGCTCTCCAGCCGGGCTCAAACGAGGTCGGCTCAAGCCAGTAGTTATACGTATCGTAGCACGCCGAGGAAACGTTGAGCGCGTCAACGCCGAGCTTTTCAAGCTCGACGGCTATTTTTTTACCGTCCTCAAGGCCGTAGCCCTTGCCGGGTTTGCCGATTCTGTCGTACATCTCGTCGGCGGTCATTCGCACTATAAGCGGATAGTCCTTACCGCATTTTTCCTTAATGCCCGTGACGATTTCGGAAACAAATCTCATTCTGTTCTCAAACGAGCCGCCGTATTCGTCGGTACGCCTGTTCGTGTTCGGACTCAGGAACTGATGAATAATATATCCGTGAGTGCCGTGAAGCTCAACCGCGTCGACGCCGGCCTTTTTGCATCTTACGGCCGCCTCGATAAAGTCGTTTATAAGCTTCTTTACCTCGCGGTTGCTCATCGCGTGAATTCTCATCGCGCCGTGAGCGCTCAGCTCGCACTTTGACGGCGCCTGCATGGACATACAGATTTTCTTCTGCTCCATGCCTAAAAGCAGGGGAGTTGCCTTGAAGAGCGTTTTCGGGAAATTAGGGAAGCGGTCGACTATCGGTATAATCATCGGCAGGGTATTGATTGAACTTGAATAGCCCTGACGGCCCGGATGGTGAAGCTGAATACAGAGCTTCGCGCCCGCCTCGTGAATGCGCCTTGCCATTTCGCGCATAGGCTCGATATTCGCGTCGCGCGCCATTGAAAGCTGGGTAAAGCTTGACGTTGCGCCCATATCGTTGACGCGGCAGATACCGGGTATTATAAGTCCTACCTCGCCCTTTGCACGCTCGACAAAGTAGTTTATCATTTTTTCGGTCGGCTGACCGTTGGGCTGACCGAGGCTGAATTCCGCGGCGGTCATCACAACTCTGTTTTTAACTGTCATGGTGCCTATGTTCATAGGCGTAAACATCATATCAAAGCTCATAATCCACCCCTTATTTGTTCATAGCTTCAAGCTTTTTCTTGAAGCGTTCAAGCTTGTTGTTTTCAAGCTTCCAGTAAACCGTCCTGACGGGCGGGCAGATGCCCATTAGCACCTTTGAAACGGCGAACAGCACGCAGGGTGAAACCTGCTTTTTGCCCTTTTCGATACCCTTTACCATTTTACGCGCAACTACGTCGGGCGTCTGAACGGGGAAAGGCTTTTCAAATTCCTTTTCGTTTGCGACTTTGAAGAAATTCGTGTCCGTCGCAACGGGGTAGAGGCAGGTCAGCTGAAGGTTCTTCGGCTTCTCAATTCTGACCGCCTGCTGAAAGCCGTGAAGCGCAAACTTAGTCGCGCTGTAAACGGCGTAGCCGGGCATAGCCATCTGTCCTATCGCGCTGACGGTAATCGCGAGAATTCCGTCGCGCCCGTTAAGATAGTTTAAGTATTTCGCGTATGTGTAAATAGGGGAAAGGGTATTCGTGTCGAACATTTTCTTTACTCTGTCCCAGTCGGTGTAGTTAAACTGTTCGTAGTAGGGGAAGCCTGCGTTGGCATAGAAAATATCAATTTTCTCGCCGCCGAAAACCTCGTCCGCTTTCTCGAATATTTTATCGACGCCTTCGGCTGAGCCGACGTCCATCGAGTAGGGTATAACCTTGTCCGAAAAGCCCGAAAGCTTTTCCTCTGCTGTACGCGAAACGGCGAGTATCTTATTGCCCTCGCCCTTTATAAGTAATTTAAGCACCTCGAGACCGATACCGCTTGACGCGCCGGTCAGCACGATATTTTTGTTAGTAATCATAAATCCGCCCCCTTGATTTAATATGTTTTAATTATACATTTATATAAAAGCTATGTCAATTAAACGGCGGGCGATTGAAGCACTTATTTTTCACCGAAAATTTTAGCCTGCTTTTCCGCTTTTGCCTTAAATTTTATTCCTGCAGTTAATACGACGGCAATCAAACAAAAATATTTATGCCATATAATGACAACACAAAAATATTTTTCGCGTTTTTCAAATCCGCTTTACTTTTTTTGGCAAAATATGTATAATGAAAGAGAAAATAACGGAGGTGAGCGTATGGACCTTATCGATTACAAGATTCTTGAATGTCTTAAAGAAAATTCGCGGCAGAATGCAACCGACATCGGCCCGAAAATCAATCTCTCAACCTCTGCGGTTATCGAGCGTATAAAGAAGCTTGAAAAGTCGGGTATTATCAAGCAGCATACAATCCTTATTGATCAGGATCTGCTCGGCAGGGATCTGATTGCGTTTATCAACGTCCGCCTTGACCACCCGAAGTTTTACGAGAATTTCGTCGAGAAAATCAACTCGGAAAAGATGGTTTCGGAATGCTACTACATAGCGGGCGATTTTGATTTTCTGTTGAAGGTTATGGCGTGCTCGCGTGAGGACCTTGAACAGATTCTGACGGACATCAAGTCCATAAACGGCGTATCGCTTACGCGCACCTCGGTCGTGCTTTCGACAAACAAGTGCGACGTGTGCCTGCTTCCCGACAGGGAAGATTTAAGTACGAAATAAATTTTATAATTTATTTATAAAACAAAAAATTTTTTGAAAGGGTTTGGTTTTTTATGATTATCGGTATCCCGAAGGAAATTATGCACGACGAAGGCAGAGTAGCTGCTATCCCAGAGACAGTGGCAAAGCTCAAGGCTGACGGCTTCGACGTTCTCGTTGAGAACGGTGCGGGCGCACTCGCATTCTTCAGCGACGCTGACTATGCAGCTGCAGGCGCCGAGATGGTAGCCGACGCTCAGGAGCTTTATGACCGCGCTGACATCATCCTCAAGGTTAAGGAACCTCTGTTCAACGAGCTCAAGGGCAAGCACGAGGTTGATATGATGCACGCAGGTCAGTACCTCATCACCTTCATTCATCCCGCATCACCCGTTAACCACGAAATGGTCAAGAAGATGGCCGCTAATGGCATCATCAGCCTTACACTTGACGGTGTTCCGAGAATTTCAAGAGCTCAGAATCTTGACGCTCTTACCTCAATGAGCACCTGCGCAGGCTATAAGGGAATCCTTATGGCAGCAAGCGATCTTACAAAGTTTATCCCGATGACCATGAGCGCAGTCGGCATGATCAAGCCCTGCAACGCGCTCGTTATCGGTACCGGCGTTGCCGGCCTTCAGGCGCTTGCGACCGCCAAGAGACTCGGCGCTCAGATCTATGCGGCCGACATCCGTCCCGCAGCAGCAGAAAACGCCATGAGCCTCGGCGCAAAGATAGTTGACACAGGCGTTCCCGCAGAGGCGGCAATCGCTCCCGGCGGATATGCAAACGCACTTTCTGACGAAATGATAGCCAAGGAGAGAGAAGCTCTCAAGGACGTTATCAAGGATATGGATATTATCTTCTGTTCCGCACTTGTTCCTTCAAAGCTCGCTCCCGTTCTTATCACTGACGAAATGGTAGCTTCCATGAAGCCCGGCTCGGTTATCGTTGATATTTCAATCGACCAGGGCGGCAACTGCGCAAGCACCGTTCCCGGTGAGAGAGCCGTTGTTCATCAGGTTACCATCGAGGGTATCAAAAATATCCCCGGTATGCTTCCCACAAGCTCAACATGGCTGTTCGCTCAGAACATCTACAACCTTGTAAAGTATCTTTCAAAGGACGCTAAGATAGAGCTCGATATGAACGACGAAATCGTTCAGGGCATCCTTACCACAATCGACGGCAAGCTTGTTCACAAGGGCGCTATCGACGCTATGAGCAGGGCATAATAAAAACCGCAATCCCCGAAAGGAGATATACTTATGCATTATATTTTAATAGGCGTATTTGTCGTTTCGGCGATAGTAGGCTATTTCATTATCAACAACGTTCCGACGCTGCTTCATACCCCGCTTATGTCGGGCATGAACGCTCTTTCGGGCATCACTGTCATCGGCGCTCTTGCCGTAACCGCAGTTGAGATGCACAAGGCGGGCTCGACTAAGCTGAGCATTATTATCGGCGCTGTCGCAATAGTGCTTGCAATGATAAACGTTGCGGGCGGCTTCGGAATTACCGCGCGTATGCTCAAGATGTTCAAAAAGAAGGGGGACGACTAAATGCCTTACGTATATACCGCATTGTCTGACATCGCCTTCTACTGCATCAGCGGCGTACTCGTTTTAGGCGTGCTTGTCGGTCTTATTCTTATGAGCAAGCCCGAGAAGGCGCGTTTCGGTAACGCACTGAGCGCGGCGTGCACACTCGTCGCAATCGCCGTCACAATGTATCACTACGAGATACTTCCCTCATGGGTTATATGGGCAAGTATTGCGGTCGGCACGGTTGTCAGCCTAATTGCCGCCGCAAAGGTCAAGATGATTCAGATGCCGCAGGTTGTCGCTCTCTTGAACGGCTTCGGCGGTCTTGCGAGCGCGCTGGTTGCGATTCTTTCCTACGCTCAGGCAAACTGGAATGAAGAAGATCCCGACAGATTTGCGGCTTACACCGCCGCAATTGCGCTTGTTATCGGCTTCGTTACCTTCACGGGAAGCCTTGTTGCGGCAGGTAAGCTTCATAAGGTTTTGCCTCAGAAGCCCGTTGTAATTCCGGGACATACGGCAATTATCGTTGCGCTTATCGTTGCGACGGTTGTCTGTGTAGCGCTCGGAAGTATTGTTCCGATCTGGGTTACCGCAATTCTCGCATGTATTTTCGGCGTTGTATTTGCAATACGTGTCGGCGGCGCGGATATGCCCATCACCATTTCGCTTCTTAACTCACTGAGCGGCGTTGCAGGCGGTATCGCAGGTATCGCAGTCGGCAATATTCTGCTCGTTGCAATCGGCGGCATAGTCGGCGCATCGGGACTCCTGCTGACAAGAGTTATGTGCAAGGCGATGAACCGCAAGCTTTTAGGCATACTGCTCGGCAGTACGTCGGTAAGCGGCAAAAAGCCCGAAGCGGTTGAGGAAACCGCAGAGCCTGCCGAAGAGACGGCACAGGCAGCAGCCGAAGAAACCGTTGAGGAGGCTGAAGAGGAAGTTGCTGAAGAGGCGGCTCCCGCGCTATCGGTTGCCGAAATACTTGCTGGCGCTAAGAAGGTTATCGTTGTTCCCGGCTACGGTATGGCTCTCGCTCAGGCTCAGACTCAGGTCAAGGCGCTTGCCGACAAGCTTGAAGCTAACGGCGCAGAGGTTAAATTTGCTATTCATCCCGTTGCGGGCAGAATGCCCGGTCACATGAACGTTCTTCTCTGCGAGGTTGACGTTCCCTACGACAAGCTTTACGAGATGGACAATATTAACGGCGAGTTCGCTGAGTGCGATGTTGCGATTATTATCGGCGCAAGCGACGTTGTGAACCCCGCCGCAAATACGGCAGAGGGCACACCGATTTACGGAATGCCCGTTCTCAACGCTGCCGACGCACCGCATATTATCGTCTGCAACTTCGACGAAAAGCCGGGTTATGCCGGCGTTCCGAATCCGATTTACACTAATCCCAAGACGGTTATGAAGCTCGGTGACGCTAAAGAGACCGTACAGGAGCTCATCGACAGCTTCTGATAACAAACCAATAAAAACCGACTGTGAAAGCAGTCGGTTTTTTGTTGCATATATTTGAGTTTGTCGGGATGATGTCGGTGAACATCCAATCCCAACCTCCCCTTGTCAGGGGAGGTGTCATTTTGCCTTTGCAAAATGACGGAGGGGTAGTCAATTTGCAGTATCATCAA
>JAEEGF011603007.1_pt1 | contig 14892 bp, 11 predicted proteins | sample 9134171 | NCBI WGS metagenome assembly JAEEGF01 (sample SAMN16246542, study PRJNA631951) | gut metagenome | biome: gut microbiome; feature: rumen; material: AP-attached | host: Bos | place: Iran: Karaj | collected 2018-10 | reverse complement strand
GTTAAAAAAGAACACAGAAGCCCTGGAAGATAAGGAAACGCCGAAGCTGAAGCGGCGCCTCATCAGCTCCGTGGCGGTCCTGCTGGTCCTGATGTATTTCACCATGGGCCACATGATGGCGAACTTTCCGGTGCCGAAGCCCTTCGAAAACCACGTGTTCTGCGGCTTGTTCCAGCTCTGCCTGGCTTTCACCGTGATGCTGATCAATAAAAAGTTCTTCGTGAGCGGCTTCCAGAGCCTGCTGCACGGCGCCCCGAACATGGATACGCTGGTGGCCATAGGCTCCGGCACGGCCTTCGTTTATTCGCTGGCGGAGCTGTTCCTGATGACCCTCGCCCAGGGCGAAGGCGATGCCGAACGCGTCATGAAACTCGGCATGAGCCTGTACTTCGAGACGGCGGCCATGATCCCGACGCTGATCACGGTCGGCAAGCTCCTGGAGGCCCGCTCGAAAGGCCAGACCACCGACGCCCTGCGCGGCCTGATGGAGCTCGCGCCGAAGAAAGCGACCCTGATCCGTGACGGCCAGGAGACCGAGGTGGATATCGAAGAAGTCTGCGTCGGCGATCTCTTCGCGGTGCGGCCCGGCGAGAGCATCCCCGTGGACGGCGTCATCGAAGAAGGGACCAGCGCCTTAAACGAGGCGGCCCTTACCGGCGAGAGCATCCCGGTGGATAAGGCGGCGGGCGATACGGTCTCGGCGGCCACGGTGAACGGCCACGGGTATCTGATCTGCCGCGCGACCCGCGTCGGCGAGGATACGACGCTTTCACAGATCATCCAGATGGTCTCGGACGCGGCGGCCACGAAGGCCCCGCTGGGGCGCATCGCGGACAAGGTCTCGGGCGTCTTCGTACCGGTGGTGCTGGGCATCGCGCTCCTCACCTTTATCGGCTGGCTGATCGCGGGCCGCGGTTTTGAGTTTTCCATCGCGCGCGGCATCGCGGTGATGGTCATCAGTTGCCCCTGCGCGCTGGGCCTGGCAACGCCGGTCGCCATCATGGTCGGCAGCGGCGTCGGCGCGAAGAACGGCATCCTGTTCAAGACGGCGGCAGCCCTGGAGGGCGTCGGCCGCATTCAGACGGTCGTAATGGACAAAACCGGGACCCTGACGAAGGGCGAGCCGGCGGTGACGGACGTCAAGCCCGCGTCCGGGATCTCCCGGGCCGAGCTGCTGCGCCTGGCCGGCGCGCTGGAGGAAAAGAGCGAGCATCCGCTGGCGCTGGCGGTGCGGCGCGCGGCTTCGGAAGCCGGGGTGCCCTGCCCGCCGGTGAGCGAATTTGAAGCCCTGCCGGGCAACGGCTTAAAAGCGGTGCTGGAAGGCAGAACGCTGCTGGGCGGGAGCCTGAAATATATCTCGGAACTTATGGAACTGCCGGAGAGCATCCGGCAGGAAGCGGAGAAGCTGGCGGAAGAAGGGAAAACCCCGCTGCTGTTTGCGGAAGGGGGGGGCTTCCTCGGCATCATCGCGGTGGCGGACGAACTGAAGGACGATTCGGTCCGCGCGGTGGAAGAGATGCAGGCCATGGGCCTGAAGACCGTGATGCTGACCGGCGACAACGAGCGGACCGCGCGCGCCATCGGCGCCGAAGCGAAGGTCTCCGACGTGGTGGCCGGCGTGCTGCCGCAGGGCAAGGAGGCGGAGATCGCCCGCCTCAAAGAAGCCGGCAAGGTCGCCATGGTGGGCGACGGCATCAACGATGCGCCGGCCCTGGTGCGGGCGGATATCGGCCTGGCCATCGGCGCGGGCACGGACGTCGCCCTGGACGCGGCGGACATCGTGCTGATGAAGAGCTCGCTGCTGGATGCGGCGGCGGCGGTGAGGCTCGGCCGCGCGACCATCCGCAACATCTACGAGAACCTTTTCTGGGCTTTCATCTACAACCTGATCTGCATCCCGCTGGCGATGGGCCTCTTCGGCCTGGAATTAAAGCCCATGTACGGGGCGGCGGCGATGAGCCTGTCCAGCTTCTGCGTGTGCATGAACGCGCTGCGGCTGAACCGCGTGAAGCTGTACGGAACGCTTTCAAATCGGGACACCTCATCCACCACCGGCTCTGCCGACGGTCCCCCTTCCCCTCAAGGGGAAGGCAGGGAGACGGATGCCAACGATAAAAACGTAGAGGCGCAAGATAATAAAGCAGAAATCAACAATACAACAGAAATCAAGGAGGAACCTACTATGAAGAAGACCCTGACCGTAGAAGGCATGATGTGTATGCACTGCGAAGCCCGTGTGAAGAAGGCTCTGGAAGCTGTGGACGGCGTCGCGAGCGCCGTGGCCGATCATAATGCCGGCACCGCTGTCGTCGAGCTGACGAAGGACGTCCCGAACGAAGTCCTTCAGAAGGCCGTCGAAGCCCAGGACTACGTCGTAAAAGGCGTGGAATAAACCGGCCTGCCAAAACCGTCTCCAGACAGACAATTAAAAAATTTTTTAAATAGCCTTTGACAGGATCTCTGTCAGGGGCTATACTAAGGCTGGAATTTAAAAATATTTTTAAATACTTATCGGAGAAAACGGCTATGCGGGAACACAGTATCTTTAAAGTCCTCTCGGACTCTCAGCGCCGGGACATCCTCCGGATGCTGAAAAAGGGCCGGATGAATGCCGGCGAGATCGCGGAGCAGCTCGGCGTATCGCCGGCGGCGCTGTCGTATCATCTGAAGCTCTTAAAGGAGGCCGACCTGGTCCTGGAGTACCGGCAGAAAAACTTTATCTACTACGAGCTGAATACGACGGTCTTTGACGAACTGGTCCTGTGGATCGGACAGTTCGGGAGGGGGGACGAAAACATCTCTCCCGCGGGGGCCGAGTCCCCGGAAGGAGGTGTGAGATGAAAAAACTGACGTGGGCGATCGCTTTCTTTTCACTGGCGGGAACGGCGGCGGTGCTGACGGTCCTGCCGGACAGCGTCCCGATGCACTACAACGCGGCCGGAGAGATCGACCGCTGGGGCTCCAAATATGAAAACCTGATCTTTCCGCTCATCATCCTGCTGATGGCGCTGCTGATGAGCGCGCTTGCGGCGTATTTCGGAAGAAAAGCCGAAGAAACGCCGGACGAAAAGGAAGCGGCGGAAATGCGTTCGACCTCGAAAGTGCTTATCGTTACGGGCGCTGCGATTTCGGCCATGTTCACGATCATGCAGGGCTTCATCCTCTACGGGGCCTATACGGGCGCCAAGGCGCAGGCGACGGCCGCGACCGTCGATATCGGCAAGGTCAGCGGCATCCTGATGGGCGTGCTCTTCATCGTTCTCGGGAACTTTATCCCAAAGACACGGATGAATTCGGTGATCGGCGTCCGGACCAGCTGGAGCATGTACAACGAAACCACGTGGAAAAAGAGCAACCGCTTCGGGGCGGTCGCTCTGATGATGGCCGGCGTCCTGACGATTCTGACCGTGATTTTTATGAAGAGTTCGATCGGCGCGGTGATGGTCTCGCTTGTTTACCTGACGGCGGCCGTGATTGCGATCCTGCTTTACGCCCGGAAGGTGTACCGCGAGGAACGGGCGGCCGAAGAAAAAGCGCAGAACAATTAAGAAGGAACGGATCCGATAATCAGAGGCGCTTACAGGTTTTCTTGGAAGAAGCGCTGCGCGTTCCTGTACAGGATACCAGAGGCCTGCTCCTCGCTCAGGCCGTGCTCCAGGAAGAAGCCGTAAAGCGCGGCCGCCTTGCGGGGCGTGCTCAGGCAGTCGGGCAGATCGGCGCCGTCGAAGTCAGAGCCGAGCGCCAGATTTTTCTCGGCGCCCAGCGCGAAGAAGTGCTCCACGTGCCGCAGCAGCTGTTCGGGTCCGGAAACGTTTCCGTCGTCCTCTAAGAAGCGGACGTAGTAGTTGAGGCCGATCAGGCAGTTGCGGCGGACCATCTCGCGGATCATGTCGTCGGTCAGGTTGCGCTTGTGGCCGCAGACGGCGCGCGCGTTGGAGTGCGTGGCGACGAAAGGCTTTTTGGCGACGGCGAAAAAGTCCTCGAAGCCGGGATCGTTCAGGTGCGAAACGTCGGCGAGGATGCCCTCCTTCTCCATCTCCGCCACGGCTTCCCGGCCGAAGGGGGACAGGCCTTTCTGCGTGGTGTGGCCGGAGCCGAGCTCGTTGTCCCCGTTCCAGACCAGGGTCATGCAGCGGACGCCGTGGCGGCGCAGCAGCGCGACGCGGGAGAGGTCGCCGGCGAGGGCGGAGCCGTTCTCGACAGTCAGAAAAGCGGCGGTCTTCCCGTCGGCCCAGGCCCTCTCCATATCGGCGGGCGTCACGCAGGGCGCGACGCGGTCACCAAATTTATCCATCTGCCGGCTGAAATCCAGCCGGTTTTTTTCGTAATAAGCGATCGCCTCCGGCCCGCGAAAGCGATCGGGAATAAAGATAGCGTAAAACTGCGCCCAGTGCACCTCCGGCGGGATCGCCGAAAGGGAAAGGACGCTTTCCGGATTATCAAGAGAATCCGGCGCGTCGCTCAGGCTTCTTGCCCGGGTGGTCAGGGTATCGCAGTGCAGATCGATCAGAGCGTAGGGAAACATGCGGGCCTCCTTTGCGCCTCCGGCTGCGGCCGGAAAAGCGTGCTTTTATGCGGAAACTCTATCACGCGGGAGGCGGAGAGTCAAGATAAGCGCTTGACCTTGGCCTCCTTTTTTGCTATCCTTTTTCCGGGCGATGACGGAATCTTTCCGGCGCGCTTTTTTTGTGCGAAAACGTGAAAGGCATCGGATGCTTTTTCACCGTGCGGCGCGGCCGGAACCGTAACGAAAGGACTTATATGTACAGTGAAGCCATTTGTATGGCCCTCTTCGGCATGGAGGGGGTCCTGATCCATGTGGAATGCGACTGCTCCAACGGCCTGCCGGAAATGTCCATGGTGGGATATCTCGGCTCGGAGGTCCGTGAAGCGAAGGACCGTGTCCGCACCGCTCTCAAAAACACCGGTTTTCAGCTGCCGCCGAGGCGGATCACCGTCAATCTGGCGCCGGCGGACCTGCGGAAGGAGGGTACCAGCTTCGATCTGGCCATCGCGGTCGCAATGCTGACGGCGGCGGAGACCGTAGACCTGGCGGCACTGCTGCCGAAGACCGTTTTCCTGGGCGAGCTGGGCCTGGACGGACGGCTGGTGCCGGTCAGCGGCATCCTGACCATGGTCGGCGCCGCGAAGGAGGCCGGCTATACGCTCTGCGTGGTACCGAAAGAAAACGCGGCGGAAGGCGCGCTGATCGAGGGGATGCGGGTGATCGGCCTGGAATCCCTGGAGCAGCTGCCGCTTTTAGGCAAAGGAAAGATTCCCGAGGAACCCTGCCGCATCGAAGAGCTGATGCGGGAGGAGGCCGCCCGGGATCAGCTGGATTTTTCCGAGGTCAACGGTCAGAAGGCGATGCGGCGGGCAGCAGAGGTCGCGGCGGCGGGCCGCCACAACCTGCTCTTTATCGGTTCGCCCGGCTCCGGCAAGACCATGATCGCCCGGCGCATCCCGACCATTCTGCCGGCCCTGAGTCTTTCGGAAGCGCTGGAGGTCTCGCGCATCTACTCGATCTGCGGCCTGCTCTCACAGGAGAAACCGCTGATTTTACGGCGTCCCTTCCGCTCACCGCACCATACGGTCTCGCCGCACGCGCTGGTAGGCGGCGGGAGAGTCCCGAAACCCGGGGAGATCTCGCTGGCGGACCACGGCGTTCTGTTCCTGGACGAGCTGCCGGAGTTCCAGAAGGCGGCGCTGGAGGCGCTGCGTCAGCCATTGGAGGACGAGGAGGTCAGCATCGCGCGGGTACAGGGAAGCTTTAAGTTTCCGGCGGATGTGATGCTCGTCGGCGCCATGAATCCCTGCCGCTGCGGTTATTATCCGGACCGGAACCGCTGCCACTGTTCGGATGCGGAGGTGAGCGCGTACCTAAAGCGCATCAGCCGGCCGCTCTTAGACCGGATGGATCTCTGCGTGGAGGCACCGCCGCTCGGCTACGGAGATTTGGTCAAAAAAGGCGAAAACGAGAGTTCCGCAGCTATCCGGGAGCGGGTCGAAGCAGCCCGGGAGCGGCAGGCGGTGCGTTTTAAAGGGACGGATATCCTGTTCAACGCGCGCATGAGCGGCCGGGACGTCAAGAAATACTGCCCGGTGACGAAGGAGCAGGAGGCGTTCTTAAAGAGGGTTTTCGAGCAGAAGGGTCTCTCCGCGCGGGCGTACCACCGGATCCTGAAGGTGGCGCGGACCGTCGCGGACCTGCGCGGTGCGGAGGCGATCTCGCTGGGGGATCTGGCGGAGGCGGTGGGCTACCGCGGGCCGGAAGAAAAATTCTGGAGGTGAATATGGAAGAAAGAGATTACGGCTATCTTTTGTCCGGGATGGAGGACTTCAGTCCGCTGCTTCTGCGGCGTCTGCTGGGCCTGTACGGTTCGCCCTCCCGGGTTTTTAAGGAAAAGTCCCTGCCGGTCGGCCCGAAGCAGCAGGCGGCGTTCGAAGCAGTCCGGGCAGCGGCGGACATGCTGCTTAAGGAACGCGATGCCTGGGAAGGAGCCGGGATCCGCTGGATCTGGTGCGAAGATGACGCCTTTCCGGAACGCATGAAGGAGCTGGCGGACAGTCCGCTGGGCCTTTTCTGCAAAGGGATGCTGCCGCCGGAAGAGGTGAAAAGCGTGGGCATCATCGGCGCCCGGAGCTGCTCGCTTTACGGAAAAAACATGGCGGAGCGCTTCGGCGGCGAGCTTGGCGAAAAGGGCCTGTCCGTCATCAGCGGCATGGCGCGCGGCATCGACGGAATCGCGCAGGAGGCGGCCTTAAAGCGCGGCGGTGCGTCGTTTGCCGTTCTCGGCTGCGGCGTCGATATCTGCTATCCGCCGACGAACCGGCGCCTGTACGGGCTGCTGGAAAAGCAGGGCGGGCTGATCAGCGAGTTTAAGCCCGGCACGGAGCCGCTGCCGTACCATTTTCCGATGCGCAACCGCCTGATCGCGGCGTTTTCGGACGTGCTGCTGGTGCTGGAGGCGCGGGAGAAGAGCGGCACCCTGATCACGGTGGATCAGGCGCTGGAGCAGGGCCGGGAGGTGCTGGCCCTGCCCGGCCGGGTGGACGATGCGCTCTCCGTCGGCTGCAACCGCCTTATCAAACAGGGCGCGGGGCTGCTTTCCTCAAGTGCGGACGTATATGAAGCGCTGGGCCTGGCGCCGGCCGGGGAGAAGGCGGACGCCGCGCAGCCGGCGGCCCTGCGGGAGGATTTAAAGGCGATCTGGGAGAGTATTGGCGGGGAGCCGAAGCACGTGGAGGAAATGCTGGAGGAGAACGGCCTCTCGCTGGGCGAGCTGTCCTTAAAGCTCCTGGAGCTGGAGAGCCTGGGCTGTATCAGGCAGGTCACGCCGGGAAGATACCTGAAAGCTTAGTAAAAAAGTGCTTGCATTCTGCAAAGTCTTCCTTTATTATAAACAACTTGCAGGCAGAAGCGCGCTTTCGCGCCGCCGCTGCCGGCTTCGCATCACGAACAGGAGCTTTGAAACACCATGGCAGGACATCCTCTGATCATCGTCGAATCCCCCACCAAGGAGCACACCATCAAGCGTTTTCTGGGATCCAACTATACCGTCAAGGCCTCCGGCGGACACCTTCGGGATCTGCCGAAGAGCCGCATGGGCGTGGACTTAGAGCACGATTACGAGCCCGAATACATCCCGATCCGCGGCAAAGGCGCCACCATCAAGGAGCTGAAAGAAGAAGCCAAGAAGGCCACCAAAGTCTATCTGGCAACGGACCCGGACCGCGAAGGCGAAGCCATCGCCTGGCATCTGGCGACGCTCCTGAAGGGCTGCAACGACAAGCTCTTCCGCATCAGCTTCAACGAGATCACGAAGGACGCCGTGAAGCAGGCCATCGCCGCGCCGCGCCAGATCGACGCTTCGCTGGTGGACGCCCAGCAGGCGCGCCGGGTCCTGGACCGCGTCGCGGGCTATTCCGTGAGCCCCCTGCTCTGGCGCAAGGTCAAGCGCGGCCTGTCCGCCGGACGCGTGCAGTCCTCCACGCTGAACATGATCGTGGAGCGCGACAAGGAGATCGACGCCTTCGATCCCGAGGAATACTGGACGCTGGACGTGACGCTGTCCGTCGCCGGCCGAAAGACCCCGCTGGTGCTGCAGTATGACAACAAGCCGGTCGAATTAAAGACCGAGGCCGATACGAACGCGCTGATCGAACGCCTTCAGGGCGAAGCCTTCCGCATCACGGGGCTGGAAAAGAGCAAAAAGAGCGTCAAGGCGCCCGCGCCGTTCACGACCAGCACCCTGCAGCAGGAGGCCTCCCGCATCCTCGGCTTCTCGCCGTCCAAGACCATGCGCGTGGCGCAGACCTTATATGAAGGCGTCAAGCTCTCCGAAGGCACGGTCGGCCTGATCACCTACCTCCGTACCGACTCCGTCCGCATCTCCGCGGAAGCGGACGCCGCCGCCAAGACTTACGTGAAGGAAGCCTACGGCGAGGAGTATGTCGGCAAGACCTTCGGCGTTTCCAAAAAGAACGGGCACGTCCAGGACGCGCACGAAGCCATCCGTCCGACCGACATCCGCCGCACGCCGGTGAAGATCAAGGAGGAGCTGGGCCGCGACGAGCTGCGCCTGTACCAGCTGATCTGGAACCGCTTCGCGGCCAGCCGCATGAGCGACTACGTGTACGAGGCCGTGCACTTAAGCGTCGCGGCCGGCGGCGCCCTGTTCAAGGCCACCGCGCAGAACCCGGTCTTTGAAGGCTACCGCCTGCTCTACAATCACGAGGACGCTCAGAAGAAGGATAAAAACCTCGTCGGCATCACGAAGGAGAGCGAGCTGTCCGATCCGAAGTTCGAAGGCAAGCAGCACTTCACGCAGCCGCCGGCGCACTTCACCGAGGCCTCGCTGATCCAGAGCATGGAAAGCTACGGCATCGGCCGGCCGAGCACCTATGCGCCGACCGTTTCGACCCTCATGGAGCGCCACTACATCTCCAAGAAGGGCAAGAACCTCCTTTCCACCGACCTGGGACAGGCGGTCGACGACCTGATCCTGCACTCCGTCCCCATGCTGGCGGACAAGGAGTTCACGGCGCAGATGGAGGGGCAGCTGGATACCGTCGCCGAGGGCGAAACGCCCTGGAAGGAGGTCATCCGCGAGTTCTACCCGCCTTTTAAGGAAAAGCTGGACACCGCGATGAGCGAGATGGAGCGCGTGAAGATCAAGGATGAGGAATCCGACGAGGTCTGCGAGCTCTGCGGCCGCCGCATGGTGATCAAGTACGGGCGCAACGGCAAGTTCCTGGCCTGTCCGGGCTTCCCGGAGTGCCGCAACACGAAGCCGCTCCTGGAATACGCGGACGTGCCCTGCCCGAAGTGCGGAGGCCGTCTGGTGATCCGCCGGACCAAGAAAGGCCGCCGCTTCTACGCCTGCGAAAACTCAAAGACCTGCGACTTCATCAGCTGGAACAAGCCGAAAAAGTAAAGCGGCCGGGAAAGCGGAAAAGATCCGCAATTTTGCAAAACTTCCTTAAATTGTCTTGCATTTTACAAACAGAAAAGCTATGATGTGTTCAGAAAAGGACCCGTCAAAGCTTTTTTGCGACACCGGGGCGAAACGGCGCCGCATTGATGAAAAGGAGACGATATGAGCGTAGAATTACTGGACAAAATGCGTCGGATCAACCGGCTGCTGCACTATGACAGCGGCAACGTGGTGTCCTTCGGCGATATCTGCCGCCTGATGAGCGCTGAGCTGAACGCCTCGGTGGTCGTCTTAAGCAGCAAGGGCAAGATCCTGGGCTTGAGCCAGGCGGAGCCGGGACCGGGCGGCGATCTGTGGCCGGGCTTAAAGCTCGGCAGCTTCATCAATCCCAGCCTGAACGAGCGCCTGCTCAACATCCTGTCCACGCAGGACAACGCCAGCCTGGAGGCGCTGGGCTTTCCGCGGGAGGCAGCGCTGCGCTACCGCGCCATCATCTCGCCGGTGGAGATCTCCCGCGTGCGTCTGGGCAGCATCTTCATCTACCGCGAAGGCGAATCCTTCGACGTGGACGAGATCATCCTGACCGAGCACGGCACCATGATCATCGGCCTGGAGATGCGGCGCTCCTTAAACGAGGAGAGCGCGGCCGAGCTGCGCAAAAAACAGGTCGTCCAGTCCGCCATCGGCACCCTGTCCGCCTCCGAGCTGGACGCCGTGCGCTATATCCTGGAGGAGCTGGACGGCAAGGAAGGCATCCTGGTCGCCAGCAAGGTCGCGGACCGCGTCGGCATCACCCGCTCGGTCATCGTCAACGCCCTGCGCAAGCTGGAAAGCGCGGAGGTCATCGAATCCCGCTCCAGCGGCATGAAGGGGACCTATATCCGCATCATCAACGACCTGATCCTGGACGAGATCAGGGAGGCGGAAGCATGAGCGAAGAAGTGAAAAAGAAACGCTATGATCCGGAGAACTGCCCCTGCCCCCGCGGCGCGCAGGGCATCTGCCCGCGCTATAAGGACTGTGAGGCCTGCCGGGCTTTTCACCGGGAAAAGGGAGAAGGCTCCCGGACCGCCTGCGAGCGGCTTTACAGCGAATAAGCCGGGAACACAACGTTTTGCCGGAAAATATTGACGAAACAATGAACAAGGAATGAAAAAAAAATAAAACTTCTCTTGCGGGAAAGATACGGAATATGATATAGTATTTTCGTTATATTATTGTACTTTCCTTGTCTGCGCCCTGAAAACGGGCGGGAAACAAAAAGAAAAAGGAGCTTCCCCATGGCAAAAGAAAAGAAAGCCCAGGAAATTGATATCAATTCCCTGGACGCCGATCTGGCAGCGGCGCAAAAACTCGAAGAGAGCAAAAACTCCATCTTCGGGAAGATCGCGATCGTTGTAGCGTTCTGTATGGCTCTGTACCATATCCTGAAGATCTTCTGGGCAAGCTGGGGCTTTATCCCGGACGCGATCAAAGGCGTTATTCCGGAACGCGGCATCCACGTGGCACTGGCCTTTACGATCCTGTTCCTGAGCATGCCTCTCTATGAGCACGTGTTCAAGGACCGTTTTGCCGGCAGCAAAGCCTTCCGCATTTTCGCCCGGATCATCGACATTGTCTGTATCCTTGCCGTGTGGGCAGCCATCTACATGTGCAGCTATGAATACAGCCATCTGTCGGCAAACCTGGGCATTCCCGGAAAATGGGCGGCGATCGCCGGCGGCATCCTGTTCGTCCTGGTGCTGGAAGCGGCCAGACGCTGCCTCGGCTACATCATGCCGATCCTGGCGCTCGTCTTCTTTGCCTATGCCCTTTTCGGCCATAAGATCCCGGGCCAGCTCGGACACGCCAGATATACCTTAAAGCAGCTGTTCCAGTACATGGCCATCGACCTGGATGGCGTCTTCGGCACTACCATTTCGGTCTCCGCCGGCGTTATCTTCATGTTCGTCATGTTCGGCGCCTTCCTGGAAGCCTCCGGCTGCTCCAAGTTCATCAATGACCTGGCGCTTTCCCTGACCGGCAAGCTGCGCAGCGGCCCCGCGCTTTCCGCGGTCGTGGCCTCCGCGCTGATGGGCTGCATCAACGGTTCCGCCGTCGCCAACGTCGTCGGTACCGGTACCTTCACCATCCCGCTCATGAAGTCCCGCGGCTACAAGCCGGAATTTGCGGCCGGCGTGGAAGCGGTGGCTTCGACCGGCGGACAGATCCTGCCGCCCGTTATGGGCTCCGGAGCTTTCCTGATGGTCGCGTTCACGAACGAACCGTACCCGACCATCGTTAAGTGCGCCGTCATTCCCGCCGTACTGTACTTCCTCGGCGCCGGCATCGCCGTGTTTGCCCAGGGCGAGGTCGGTGACGTCGAGCTGATGCCGAAGGATCAGATCCCGAAGACCCGCAACGTCATGAAGGACGGCTGGATGTATCTGGTCATCATCGCCGTGCTTATCTGGGCTCTTCTGGTTGCCCAGTTCTCCCCGCCTCTGGCGGCTTTGATCGGCACCGCTTCCGTACCGGTCGTCATGCTGGTCGATAAGAAGAAACGCTTCCCGATCAAGAAGATCCCGTCCGCACTGGTGAAATCCGGCTTTAATGCCCTGACCATCGTGTCAGGCTGCGCCTGCGCCGGTATCGTCGTGTCCATGGTCGCCCGGACCGGTCTGGGCGGAAAATTCGGCAACGCCATGATGAATGCCGCGGGCGGCAACCTGTTCCTGGGACTGCTGTTTACGGCCATCGCCTGCGTCATCCTGGGCATGGGCCTGCCGACGACTTCTGCGTACGTCATCGGCGCGTCCATCCTGGCGCCGGCCCTGATCCCTATGCTGAGAAACGTGCTTTCGCCTGAACTGATAGCTGCCGATCAGTACTTCCCGGCTCTGGTCGCGCATCTGTTCGTGTTTTACTTTGCCTGCCTGTCCGCCATTACGCCGCCTGTCGCGCTGGCGGCCTATGCCGGCGCCGGCATTGCCAAGTGCAACCCGATGCCGACGGCCGTCCACGCCTGCAAGATCGGCTTCGCGGGCTTCGTGGTGCCGTTCGTGTTCTGCTACAACAGCGCCATGATGATGCAGGGCAGCCTGGGCGAGATCCTGATGGTGACCGGAACCGCACTGATCGGCTGCGTCGCGATGTCCTTCGCGATCCAGGGCTGGTACTTCAGCGGTCAGAAGAAGGTGCACTGGATCATCCGTCTGCTGGTGCTGGCAGCCGGCTTCTGCATGATGATTCCGAACGATCTCTTGAGTGTCGTCGGTCTGGCCGTTCTGGTCGGCATGTTCGTGCTGACGAAGATGCAGAACAAAAAAGTACAGGCCGCCTAACGGCGGTCCCCCGTCCGATAGCCCGAAAACCCAGCGTTTTCGTTCTATAAAAAACAAAAAGGAGAAGAAACTATGAAGAAAATCGTTAGCGTGCTTATGGTCCTGATGATGGTTCTGGCTCTGGCTGCCTGCGGCAAGAACAACGACGGCGGAAACGATGGTTACAAGTACACCGGTGACCGTCTGACCATTGGCGGCGCCGACTCCACCGGTACCATGTATGCCGCGGCCGTTCAGGTTGCTGCGACCTTCACCAACAACATCAACGGCATGAACGTGGATGCGACGACCTCTACCGGCTCCAATGAGAACGCCAAGAAAGTCAACAGCGGCGAGATCCAGCTCGGCATGTGCTCCGGCGACGCGGCCCTGGATGCCGTAAACGGCACCGGCAAGTTCGCGGAATCCGGCAAGCAGGAAAACATCCGCGCCATCGGCGCCGTGTATCCGTCCCTGTCCAACTGGATCGCGTTAAAGTCCACCGGCTGGAAGTATCTGCATGATGCGGATCCCAAGGGCACCTACGGCGTAGGCCCGTCCGCTTCCACTTCCGAATCCTCCGCTCTGCTCGGCCTTGAGATCGCCGGCATCAGCAAAGAGAACGGCGCGACCTTCACCAACGTGACCCTGGGCGAAGGCGCCAACAACGTGGCTGACGGCATCATGACCGCCTCCACCGCGTTCGCCGGCATCCCGGTCGGTGCTCACCAGAGCGCTGCCACCACCAAGGACTGCGTATGGCTCGGCTTCACCGAAGAAGAGCTGGACAAGATCGTTGCGAAGAACCCCGCTTACTACAAGGCCACGATCCCGGCCAAGACCTATCCGAATCAGGAAGAAGACGTCCCGACCTTCGGCGTGAAGTGCATGGTCATCTGCAACAAGAACCTCGGCGAAGACGAAGCCTATCAGATGGCGAAAGCCCTGTACGAACAGGCTGAAAAGATGGCGGAAGCCAGCGCTGTGTTCTTCATGATGAAGGAAAAAGCGTTCATCGCCAACGATCTGCCGATCAAGCTGCACCCCGGTGCAGAGAAGTTCTACAAGGAAGTCGGTCTGATCAAATAATTTCCGATGACCGGAAGACCGGGGCCTTCACGGCCCCGGCCTTTTCTTGAACAAACGAGAAAGGACGGGCTTCATCATGGACCTGTGGTCACTGATCAGCCTCCAGATCACCTTATTCATCCTGATGATGGTCGGCGCCCTGCTGAAGAAAACAGGCGTCATCGGAGCGGAGGGGAAAAAGACCCTCTCGGATCTTTGCATCAAAGTCGTGATCCCCTGCAATATCTTCAAGTCGTTTCTGATCGACTTCACGCCGGACATCCTGAAGACCTGCGGCCTGCTGCTGGTCTCGGCCGTGATCCTGCAGGCGGTCTGCCTGCTCCTCAACCGCTTCATTTACAACGGTCAGGAGCAGCGCCGGAAGAAAGTGCTGCAGTACTGCACCATCGTGCCGATGAGCGGCTTTCTGGGCAATCCGATCGCCGAAGGTATCTACAACTCCGTCGGCGTGCTGTACACCTCGATCTTCCTGATCCCGATGCGGATCATCATGTGGTCCGTCGGTACCAGCTACTTCGTGGCAGGAGAGAAGGCGGATCCGAAAAAGGTCCTGAAAAACGTGCTGACGCATCCCGCGCTGGTCGCGATCTACCTGGGCCTCATCTGCATGGTCACGGGCTTCCGCCCGCCGGCCGTGATCCTGAAGCCCATCCAGTACCTCGGGAACTGCAACACCGCGCTCACCATGATCATCGTCGGGACCATCCTGGCGGACGTTCCGCTCCTTTCGATCTTCAGCAAGGCGACGCTCGGCTTTTCCGCCCTGCGCCTCGTGCTGCTTCCCGCGGCTGCCTTCGGCCTCGGGATGCTGCTCGGCCTGGACAACGTGTCCCACGGCGTGAGCGTCCTCATGACCGGCATGCCGGCCGGCGCCACTGCGGCGATCCTGGCCGCCCGCTATGAGAGCGATGCGGAGTTTGCCACGAAATGCGTGGTCCTGAGCACCCTCATCAGCATGGTCACCCTGCCCCTCTGGGCACATATCGTAGGGTAGGAAAGGACCTCATCCAATACTTCATGATTTCCGAAAATCCCTTATCCGCCCGCTGAAAACCGCCGCAAGG
>JAEEGF010868338.1_pt1 | contig 14892 bp, 8 predicted proteins | sample 9134171 | NCBI WGS metagenome assembly JAEEGF01 (sample SAMN16246542, study PRJNA631951) | gut metagenome | biome: gut microbiome; feature: rumen; material: AP-attached | host: Bos | place: Iran: Karaj | collected 2018-10 | reverse complement strand
AAATCTGAGAGAAGACAAGGGGCCGAAAGGTCTAGAAGAAGAAAATGCCATGTGGTGAACGGGTTGCGCGTTTCGGCGGGCGGCCCCCCATGAAAACTATAGGAAGGGCATCCTGAATGGAAAAAGATACTCGTAAATATTTAGGAATCGACATCGGTTCGACGACGTTCAAGGCGGTCGTGATGGATGAAGACGGCAACGTTCTTCATACGACATACCAGCGGACGAAACCCGTGGACTCCGGTCCAGTGGGGTGCTCGGGGCGTTGCACGTCCTGCGGCCGTTGCAACATGGGAGCCGTCCGCAAGACGGTCATGCAGTTTTTGACGGATGCGGGCCTGAAGCCTGAGGACATTTCCTGCACGGTCGTGACGGGCAGTCAGATCGTGGAAGACACGCGGCGAGTCATCAATTATGACTTCCAGGTGAGCGAAGTATCCGCTCATGTGGCGGGCGCGAAGCACTACTATCCGGACGTGAACGCCATCATCGACTGCGGCGGACAGGACAGTAAGTGCATGATTTACAACGAGAAGATGGGCATGTGGCTCTCCATGATGTCCGGCGTCTGCGCGGCTGGTACGGGCAGTTATCTGGACAGTGTCGCCGCGAAGCTCGGCGTTCCCGTCGAAGAGATTTCCAATAAAGTCAATTACAATGCGGACATCGAATTCAGCTCCGTCTGCGCGGTGCTTTCCGCCACGTCCATCAATAAATTCAAAAATCGTATTCCGCTAGGCGACTTGCTGGCGGGAGCGTGCCGTGCGCAGGCCCGCACGATTCTGAACGGCGTCGGCCAGTTGCTGCTCCATCAGAGCGGGAAGAAGATCCTCTTCCAAGGCGGCGTCGCGGCCAATTCGGCGGTGGCGCATTATCTGCGTGAGATCACTGGCAGCGAAATCGTTATTCCGGAATATCACAAAGTGATGGGCGCTCTCGGCGCGGCCTGTCTGGCCCGCCAGTTCACGCATCTGAAAGGAAAGCTTGAAATCAAACCGACGGAATACGAACCGACGCCGCAGAAGTCGCAAGCCATGCGCGTTAACAGCACGCGGCGTGAATTCTTCTCGCGGGATAAGAGCAAACCGACCATTTGGCGTAACTTGTTCTATCCGACTGAGATATTGAATGCCTTCGGTGCGCGTATCTTCACGTTGGAGACGTATGCGGCGCTGTTCGGCCGTAGTACGAAGCGCATCAAGGCGGCGTTGGACATCGCCGCTCGCAAAGGCTTCGATCAGCAGACGTGCTCCTTCCTGCGGATTCTGGAAGGCATGGATCATGAAAAGCCTGCCTTCGCCGTTTCGACGACTCAGCCCTGCCAGCAGGGCGAACGAATTTTCGCGGATTTGGCGGAGCAGTATGGTTTTGAAGAAAACTTCTATTCGCTGCAGACGCCGATCAATGCGGACAGCTCCCACGCCGTCGAGCAGATCGCAGATGGTTTAGAGGAATCCATCTCCAAGATGGAAAAAGCTCTCGGCAAGAAGCTGGACAAAGGTCGTCTGGAGGAGGCCTGCGAATATTCGAATCAGGCGGCGGATTTGTCCCGTAAATGCAACATGCTCCGCTGGTTGTCACCGCCGCTGATCCGCGGCGCGCAGGCCGTCTATAATTCCATCGTCTTCAGCCAGCTGTGGGGCAAGAAAGAGTTGGTTGATATCCAAAAGACGTATTATGAAGAACTTCTGATGAAGAAGGAATGGGCGGAGAAACGCTATAATATCGAAGACACGCATCGTCTGCTATGGCTCCATCTGCCGCCGTTCTATGATTCCCACTATCTGGAATTTTTGGAAACAACGATGAATGCGCCGATCGTGTTCGAAGAGACGAATTTCGTCGGCTGGCCGAATCTGAATCCGCTGGATCCTCTCCGTTCCCTCGCGAAAAAGCTGTTATTCTCCGGCTTCTTGGATCCGAAGCTTCGAATTGAATATATTTCCAAAGCTGCGAAGATCGCAAAACTCACGGGTTGCGTGCTTTACACGCATGGTTTCGGCCGTTGCAGTCTGGCGGATCGTCCATTCACGAAACGCCTCCGCGAGGCGTTGGAGAAGATCGGCCTGCCGTTGCTGATTTTGGAAGGCGATTGCATGGACGCGTCCATCGATCCATGCTCCACGGTGACGAAGATCACGTCGTTCGTCGAATCGCTGAATCTGAAGAAATACGGCAATCTGTTCGGTCGTTTGAAAGACGAACTGTTCCCGCCGGCCAAACCGCTGCCAGCATAGCAACACAAGCCTCCCCCGCTGGGGGAGGTGCCGCGTAAGCGGCGGAGAGGGCTAAAGCCTCCCCTTCTGGGGGAGGTGCCGCGTAAGCGGCGGAGAGGGCGTAAGGCCTATGGATAAAACGAAGCCGCCCCGCAGAAATCTGCGGAGCGGCTGTTTTTTTGTATTGGCTTTAAGCTTTAAGCTTTAAGCTTTGAGCTTTAAGCTTTTACCGTACGCGCACCATGCATTCCATGATTTTGATGGGGCGATCCGTACGGCCATCGTGATGACGTTTGCGGTATTCGAGAATCAGACGCGTGTCGCAGGGATCGAAACCGTTGACTTGAATGTGGGTGCCGCGAGTTTCACGCGGATTCTTGTGGCCGAAACGACGGGCGGGGCCGGTATAGTCGTTGTCGATGATGACTTGAATTTTGTCGTTGTCGTAGATGGCATGCCATTCCCATCCGTCACGTGTCTTGCTTTCCAGATAGAAATTGATTTCGCCACCCGTTCTGCGGAGCTTGAATTCCGCCTTCTGGGGGATTTGCGGCATTTCATAGTAGTATTCGTTTTCGATTGGAATGACACGGCCGGGAGCCGGGGCAGGCGGAGCGACGACGACTGGGCCGGGCTGCGGCGGAACAATGACGGGCTGTTGTGGGATGACAACAGGCTGCGGTTGCGGAGCGACTATGACAGGCTGTGGTGCAACGACGACGGGCGCGGGAGCGACTGCGATGACGCGGCAGTGCAAAACGGCTGCAGGAGCGACTTCGACGGGCGCACCCGGCTTGCTCAGAACGAAATCGACGTTGCTGTCGCTTGCGACATTGCCGATGATTTGGATGGTGGCAGTGCCTGGATTGACGGTCACGCCGCCCGTTGCGTCTTGTACTTGATGGGTGATGACGATCTGCTGCAGCGGATTCGCCGTGCGGGCGGACCACAGGCCGACGGCTAGATTTTCTTCCAACGTGAACGTGCGGTTTTCGCCGACGGTCATGGAAACGATCAGATTGGCGGGCAGGGCGTTGAGCTGATAGTTTTCACCGCCTGCGATTTGGACTTGCGCGTTGATGGCCGTGGTGAACAGGGCCGTCAGCATGACGAATGCGACAATTGCTTTTTTCATGGTGTCTCCTTATATTGTTAATGGTTTCACTGTAAACTTATAGTCGCGGAAAACGCGATTTTATAATTTCAACAGGCGAATTGCGTTTTCGCGGGCGATTTTTTGGAAGACCGTTTCGGATATTTCGCCGGAGGCGCGGAGCTCTTTCAGATAGTTTGCGAGCGGGCGGAGCGTGGGCATCGTCGGCTGGCAGATGTCCGTTCCGAACATCAGGCGGTCTTGGAATTCCGTCATGAATTGAATGCCGAACTTGCGGTCGCGGCTGATGGCGTTGAAGCCTGAACCAGCGGAAAGATCACCATAGAGGTTCGGATATTTGCGCATGAGACGGACGATGGCGCCTTCTGAGTCGATCGGGCCTTTCGGATAGCCGAAGCGTTCGTCGCGTGATTTGATCGGGCCGATTTCCGCCCAGAAGGTCTGCGAATGGCCGAAGAATTTCAGATTCGGAAAACGCTGCAGGGAGGCTTCGAGGCCGGGCAGGCCTGCGTCATCGACGAGGCCATAGTCGTGCCCGATGTACGGCGACAGATGGAACGTCAGCGGCAGGCCGGACTCTTCAACGCCTTTGAAGAGATTCTGCACAAGCGGATCAAGAATGCGGAGGTTTGCGGTGACTTCACCGACGCCTTTGCAACCGAGATCGCGGTAGTATTTCGCCATGTCACCGAGCGGCGCGTTGGGGGAGTTGGAAAGAAAACGCGGGTCGATGTTGCAGAACGGAATGAAACGGCCCGGATATTGGGCGCAGATGTCGAGAACGTCTTCGGCGTTCATCAACGACGTGGCGCATTCGGGGCACATTTCAGGCAACAGGCAGGCGGATTCGACGCCGATTTCATCGTAACCCGCAATTAGTTGCGGCGGAGTGGCATAGGACATTTTGTCGCCAAGACGTGGATAGCCCGGACGTTTGATGGTGTGGACATGGATGTCGATGAACATGGATTTTCCTTACGGAAGCTAAAAGCTTAAAGCTGAAAGCTTAAAGCAAATGCAGGCTTCCTTTTGATGGGGCTAAAGGGACATAAGGGATGGATTTTTATATAAGGTATATATAGATTTCAATAAATCAACTTTTTGCATGGAGTGAAATACCCACGGCGCAAGCGGGACGCACCGCGCCACCTCTTATTTTTCCTGTACTTCTATTTCATACAGCATACGCGCACCAGAGGGGCCTTTGACGGCGAGATCGATGGAAAATCCGTCAGCCGTGGCGGTTACGGGAACTTCCTCCAGACGTTCGCCGTCCAATCGAAGCGCCCATGCGCGAATGGTTTCATTCGCGGCGGCACGTTTTTTGAACGTGACTTTCGCGCGGCCGTTGCGGACGAGATGGGGCATCTTCCCCCAGTTGAGCAACGTGCGGCGTTGCGGTTCGGCAAACGTCATTTCCGTGTTGACGAGATCCGTAAGATGCGTCAGCAGAATGTGTTTGCCATTTGCAAGATCGCTATCGACGGCGGACGCCCAGACGGTGGCGTCCGTGTCCATGATCGTGACATCGACGGAATCCGTGGCGATGGTGGTTCCAGCGGGAGCGAAGCCGCCAGCTGTGCGCGGCGTGTTCAGAATCATCGTATCTTGCAAGGGGATTTGCGTGAACTGTTTACCGATGGATTGGCGGATATCGGGATCCGCCGTGAAATCTGTGATGTTGCCTTCGTCCGCTTCAAGCCATTTCTGTTTTTTGACGGCGTCGAAGACAATGGCGGCGTTCTCTCTGGCGAGCGGCGCGTCTGAACGGACGATGTCCTTTCCTGCGACGGGAGCGCGATCAGACAGCGGGACGCAGATGTCTGGTTCGAGACCTTTCATGTCATCGAGTGCGACACCGACCTGTGCATGCGTTACAAGACCGCTCCAGCCAGGCGTGAGCCAACCTTCCGGCTTGCCGGTCTTCTTGGCGATGTGGTCGCGTGTGAGCGTGATGGCGACGGTCTTGTTGGCAGGCTTCATGTCTTGTCGCAGATAGAGGAGCAATGTGGCGCGTTCCGCGCATTGGTTGAGCGGATCGCGGCACATGTCGAAGTAGTTGGTTACGACTGGTTTGAATTCGCCCCAATTGCCGTGGGCATAGGCGAATCGCCAAATGCCCGCCCAGTCTTGTAACGTGCCCAGGCAGCCTGTCAGAATGCCGCCGACGCCACGATAACGGCCTGGTCCAGAATAGTTGTATTCGGTAATCGTAAATGGACGGTCGAAAAGTCGTGCGAATGCGCAACCCGTGCCGCCGATGCCGCCTTGCTTCACGACGCTTTCGTTGGGGCAGCTGGAGGGCAACCGCCAGGGTTGATCCAAAAAGGATGGATGGTCGATATAGAAATGGTGATCGACATAATCGTAATGGGAGCGGATGTTAACGGCCCACGGCGCGGTGGAACTGTAGTTCATGTCCGTCAGAAGTGCCTTGCAACCAAGCTCTTCGCGCAGGAAACGCTTCATTTCCGTGAACATGTCGGTCATCAGTTTTTCCGCAAGACAGCAAAGATCACGGCTGGCGGCGTCTGGTAGGTTTGCCGCCGCCAAATCAAGCGGCAGTTTGACGTCCCACGCTTCCGCAATCTTCTCCTCCGAACCGTATTTTTCCAGTAGCCATGTTTTCCATGCCTGCCGCCATAGTTCGCCAACCTTTGTTTGTTGTCTTACAACGCCGAGATTCGGTGTGTTTTCATTGACCATGCTGATCCACCCGAGGCATGGATCTTCCGCATAGGTCATGCCAGTATATGGATTCTTGTGGAGCAAGAAGTTGCGGGAGAACGTCTTCCAATTGTCCATAGCCTCCTTGCAGACGGGAAGGAGCAGTTTGAATTCGCTCATTTCGACACGGCCCGTTTCACCTGGCCAAAGTTCCGTACGGAGAACGACACGAGAGACATACATATCCGTCGTGCAATAGATTCCGCGTTTCTTCAATTCGTTGAAGAAATAATCGAACAGATCCATGGTATCAGGATTGAGTTTGACGGAACTGTCCTTTTCATGGAGAACGAGATCGTTTTCATGATGGTGGAAACGGACGGTGTTGTAGCCAATGCGTAGCAACCGTTCGGCCAATTCTTCGCTCTGCGGCTTCGGATTGACCTGTCCCGTCGCCACGAAATTGATGCCGTAGAAACGTTGATTGACGCCTGGAAGTCCTTCGAATTCAAAGTGTTTGCCAACGGCTTTCACCCAGCCGTATTTGCCGGCGGGAGCGTCTGTAAAATGCATTTTGGAGAAATCGAGAATGGAATCTTTCTTGATGCCGAGCACGGTGTCCAGCGGAATCCATTCGCCGCTGTCGGCGGTCAATTTGGTGATTTGCGGCTTGTTCAGCGTGAGGGTAGAAGGCGTTGTAATATCGACGGTGAAGGATTCTGCATCGCCGTTTTTCCAGTCATGATCTTCTTCTCCGAGAGGCGCGATGCGCAGGAGGAAGCATTCCGCCCATTGTCGGTCGTCTTGGAGCAGGACAGGCGTCGGCTTGTCGAATTTTAAAGAAAGCGTGCCGAATTTCGTTCCGATTGTGAGTTTTTGGATCGGTTTCTTGAAAAGATGAGTTTGGTTATGTTTTTCAGGGAAAATTTGTTGCGGATCGTCATCTACTTGATATGGACAGCCGATGAGATGTTCGACAGGAAAGCGCATGCCGATATAGAAAACATGCAAGGTGATGTCCGAAAGTGCTGACAGCGTGTAGGTTAGCTTGACAGTCTTTTCATCGACGGCATCCGCTTTGAGTGCAGAAGAAAGTTTTAAATCTGTCCGCCATGCGGCAGTTTCTGAATACATTTCGCCATCGTAAAGTCGTTTTGTTTTCAACGCAGGCAGGTCGCCGCCAGACCAGCCTGGCTTGAAATAGTTTGGGCTGAATTTGCAGATGGATGTATTCTGGAAACGGAGTTCTCCAGACGTGTTGAAGTTGAGATTCAACTGCCATGGATTGGCAAAAGCGACCATGGACACGAGCGAACTTGTGAGAAGGATTTGCTTGATTTGCATGGTGTTACCTTGTATTTCCCCTAGATTTCTAGGATTCTAGCCTTCTAGTAAAAACTATTCTATATTAGAAGCAGCTTCTATGGAGCCATCTGCACGCTTTTGGATGAGCGACAGTTTGGATATACCATCTGCTTCTAACGTCATTTCAATGACATGCACACGACCATCTGCAAACTTTAGTTCGATGGTCTGCGGCGTCGTCATACTGATGGATTGGACAGGCGGTTGCTTTTCATTGGGCTTAAGTGGATAGAGCAGCCACGGCTCCAGCCATTGGCCAGCCGCCTTGCGGTTGTACAAGACAGTGGGAATAGGATGCTTATCATAGTAGCCGGAACGAAGCTCCCAGCCTTGTGCAGGTTCGCTTTCCTTTCCTTTTACAATGGTGGACGTCAGGCCGTCGGCTTTGACGGGAAGGATGGCGAGATTGGCGACATCTGCGTCGAGGCCGCGTGCGATTTGCGTCTTTTCATCAACGGCTGCTTCGATGTTTTCCAAATGGAACATCGTTTCATAGGCATGCTCTTTCTCGTCCTTTGGCGAGAGAACGTCCAACACGAGCCAATATTGTGATCTGACGAAAATGACTGCACGATAATGAGTTACGGTCTGATCGCGATCATCGCCGAAACCTTCATTGTAACGGCCTTCGATGAAATCAATCATGTCGTTGGTCAACCAGCGGTTGGTCAGTGGTTCCGTGACGATATTGTATTCGCCTTTGCCGCGACGATGTTGCGGCTTGCCATCGACGTTTACGACGTTGTGCGCGGCAGCCGCGAGCGTATAGCGGCGGTATTGCGATGAATCGTATGCGTAGCATGCGCCTTCCGTGAGAATCTTCCGGCCGTATGCAGCAGCAATGATGGACAGCTTGTCTTCATGTTGATGGCCTGCTCCAAATGGGCCGACATCGACGTGCATGTACATGGCTTGTGCGTCCCATCCAGAGCGCATGACCGCCCATCCCGCATAGGGCATCCAGACGGAGGTGAACGACGGCGCGGTTCCTTCCGCGCCGTAGGTGGCGGCGTAGAGGAAATCCGTGCGTTCAGGGAAGAGCCGCTGGCCGCTCTTGAGGGAGCCAGCCGTATTGCCCCACAGTGAATCGTTGAGGGCGGGGCAACGGCCATCTGGCATGCGGATGTTCATGTAATACTGATACATGCGCTCCAGCCTTTGGCAGTAGTCTTCCGGCATGGCGACGTTGTTCAATTTGCCTATGTTATACAGCCCGAGGAAGTTGCCGAGGCTGACACCATGGTAACCGGGGGCGAGTTCTTTCTGCGCACCGTCTGGATAGACTTGCAGATCAAGCTCTTTGTAGATTCGGCCGATGGCGTAGTCGCGCCATTCCTGCGCGTCTTTGAATTCAGGGAAAAGAACGCCGATGTGGAAAAGGCCGTTCATCTCCATGGCGAGCCAGTTGTTGTGCGTTGGATAGGTGCGCAAATGGTTGGCGTGTTCGTAGAACGACTTGACCATCAACACGATGGAATCGTCGTCGAAGACAGGCGAACCGAGCATGCGGAAGAAGCAGTCCGGCCAGACATTCAGCGTGCGGATGCCCGCCGTGATGGTCCGCCAAGCGGAGAAGGGAACGTTGCCGTTACCTGTAACGGGCACGAGGCAGTCCTCCACCCAGCCGCGCATCTGATTGACGAACTCCTTGCCGTACTTTTCATCGCCAGTCTGCCAGTAGGCGTCCACGAGTGTCTTCCAGAAGCCGTGGCGGTTCAGCTGCCATGTCCATTCATGGTATGTCAGCGGCGTCGGATTGATGAGCCATTCAATGCGATCGCCGAATTGATGGGTATATTCGCAGCTGGTCAGACGGTGGGCGACGATTTCATCCGCAGGATGCGTATTGTATTGCGGATTGCGTTTTTCTGGCGTGGGGCGGTCGTTCCACACTTGCGGCATGCGAGGTGTTTCGCGTTGTTTCAAATACGCCGCCAACGCATGGCCCGCCTGTGCGTAGTCATGCTTTTTGACGGCGTTTTTGACATCTTCAAGTCCTTTCAAATCAAGATCCAAGGCGTGATAGAACTCTTCATCCGTCACACGCGGGCCTTTCGGAAGCGGCGGCACATCGCCCTGTAGCAAGCGGATGGGGCCGATATTGACGACAGCAGCTGGATTCAGCGTATTATAGAAGCCTGTGGCTGCAAAACGGAGCTCTGTAATTCTTTGGAAACCAATGGGTTTTCGTGTGACATGCAACCGTTCCAACGGAAAAAGAAAGCGTTTCCAACCTGTGAAATTCAGTTTGATTTGTTCGCTATAGTAGTCTGGGCCATCCGATTGCGAATTTTCGGAACCGATGTAGAGGAGAAAACGCGTCTTCGGGCGCATGATGGGAGAGTACAGCCAGACTTCAAGCAGATTCCATTCACCTACCCAATTTGTCGGAAATCCTTTAAACGCAACGGTTGCGGATTTTCCGTGCTCCCAGCGGATGCTGCCTTTAGCGATTTCGCAGGAGACGGTTTCGTCCAATGTGCCGCCAGTCCAAGTGGCTGGGCCTTCAGGAGATACGACGACGAGCGGCTCGGCGGCATGGACGGCCAACGCGAGCATGGAAACCATCAGCATAGGGCGGAAGTGTGACATGGATTCATCCTATTATATGATAATTTATGGAAAAAGGGGGCAATTCCTCTACAATAACATCTTTTGTGTGATTGGCAAAATCTGCAAGTGAGATTAAGTTTGAGAAATGCAATGGAATGAACAGCAATCGATAATATGGAGCAAGTATGAAAAATACAGGAAGTTTGATGATGCTGACGCTTGGGTTGATGACGGCAATAGGCGCGGAAGTACCGTTCACTGCGGCATTTCCGCCTGTGGAAAAGGTGGAGGTGGCGGCTGGTGATCCGGAAAGCGTGTCTGATCCGATTGTGTTTCCGTCGCTGAAAGGCGGTGAAGGCATGGCCGCCGTGCTGAAAGTCAATTTGCGCATGGTGACGAAAGTTTTCGGAGGATGGAATCCATGGTGCGCTATCGAATTGAACGGCAAAGACATCCAGCCGAAGACGGCGAACGGCACCCCGCGTTTGCTGCTTCGCGGAAGCGTGCTACACACGACGTTGGCACGGGAGGCTGAAAGGCCGTATTGGCGGCAGGGCGCCCATCCGCAGCTGATGACGTATTTCGCTCCAGCGGATGCCGTCGATCTGGATCCGCGAATTTTGGATCGTGAATTCGGCTACGATTATTATTTGGATGTGGATGATATTGTCAATAAGGTGGTTATCGGCGCGGACGATCGCATTGAGGAGGAGAAGCCGAACACGTTGAGGTTCTTCAATGTGCTGTCGAAGACCATTGCGGATTGTCCTCTTTTGGTGAAAAATATCCAATTGGGATGGGTTCCGCGCGAACGGTTGAACGAATTGAAAGGCATCCGCATGTGGCGTCTGGACAAGGAGATGCAGATGGCGGCGGTGTTGGATGGCGATGGTTTCTCATTGGCTGTTTCGCCCTTCGGAGGCATGGCGATTGCGTTTGGAAACAAATCGGCGGAAACGGTTTTCGTGGAATCCGCCTACAGCTATCCGCAAGAGCCGGAGATGGGATTCAATCGGCTGGAAGTCGTTGCGGGACAAGATGCTGGAAATGTGTCAGTGGCACAGAATGGCGCGGCCATCGACATCGTCCTGAAGGGAAAAGCCGTGCAGGTGAAACGCGAACTGTCGCTGAAAGGACGGCGGATCGTCGTCCGTGAGGAGATTACGAATCTTCAGGAGGAGGATTTGGGGCTGATTTGGCGGCAGGAGGCATCCTGCAACGGTGTGATGCCGAATTTGTGGCGGTTGACGGGATTGACGGGTATCGAAGCAGCGGATGTGCAGGCCGCGGAGAATCCGACGGCATTTTTGTCCGACGGGCAGCAGGCGGTTGGTTTCGTTGTGGAGGACACGGTCAGCCGCATTCTGCTGGACATGCATATGTCCGGCAATACATGCGTGTTCGGTTCACGCGGCGTGGGGCTTCCCGCGAGGGGGACGCTCATGGTCGAATGGAGCATCTATCCACTTGGGCGAGAGGAGATAGGCTATTTTGATTTCATCAATCGCGTCCGTGAAGATTGGGGCGTAAACAACACGGTTCCAGGACCTTATCTCATCAAGGCGGAGGCGCTGCCTGGCCTGCGGCTCGGCTTGGCGTCCGTCCAACCATGGCTGGATTACGCGGGCGGCATGGATTTGACGCGAGACGAATACAAGGCGAAAGTGACGCCGCAGATTGCGGAACTGAAAAAGCAGTTTCCAGGCATTCTGCTCATGGGGCTCATTGAGACGAATCTCGTGAAATTCGATTCGCGGACGGTTCCATGGGGTGAACAATTACCATTGACCTACGCGGATCGCTCGAATCCTAAGACGCGCTATGGACAGTACTTAAGTCTGGAATTGTCGAAAAAACTGGAAGCCGTCACGCCATATCGCGATTCGTTGTTGCATGACGCGGAAGGGCGTGTCATGATCGACAACTACTACGTCTATCAGCCGAAGCCGTACATCAATTTGATGCCGCAAGTGGAGCGCGGCAACCACCGCTACAATGTGTTCATGGAGCAGGTGGATTTTCTCATGAAAAACGTGAAATTTGACGGCATCTATATCGATCAGTTCAATCCAACGATGCGCGATGGCGTGAGTTACGATCGTTGGGACGGCCGCAGCGTGAAGATTGACAAGAGCGGAAAAATCATCGGCCGTTTCTACAATTACGCGATCACGGGAGCGGAAGGCCGCATGGACATCGTAAAACGGATTCGCGAATTGGGCGGTGTTGTGCTGACGAACGGCCATCCTGTCACGAAAGAAGAGCAGAACAGTGGTCGGTTGAGCTTCGCGGAGATGGAGAACGATCCATGCAACCCGTTGCCGTTCATAGACAAAAAGCCGCCAGAATTCCGCTATCAGGCAAAAGGCCATTTGGCGTCGCCGATCATTCTGAATCTGCGGCCGCGTCGCTACCAGTCAGCGGATGGGCCAGATCTGCGTGCGAAGATTCTCATGAAAGGCATGATCACGGCTGTGCGCAACGGTGTGCTGCCATATTATTATGGTACAGAGCAACCGCTGGAAGGGCCGGAAGCGGGCAGCTACGAACTCGCCAACTGGCTCTTCCCGTTCACGCCTGTGAAGCTCGGTGAAGGCGTTTTGCAAGGAAAGGAACGGACAATTACCGTCATATCAGGAACTTATCGCATCGGCGGAGCGAAACGCCCCGCTGTGTCGCGGTTCGACGACCATGGCCGTCCATGCGGTGAAGAGGGCATCATCGTCAGCGGTGGACAAAATGCGTGGGAAGTGAAGGTGACGCTAAAAGATTGGAATGAAATGGCTTGTCTAGTTCGCCTCGATTGAGGCAAACTGCTGATGGCTGATGGCTTATGGCTGATGGCCTATTGCTTATGGCAAGACAATAAGGCGGAGAATGCTATATTATTGGTAAAACGATTTCTTATTCATAATCATCAAACCAAATCAGAGGAAAACATGAGCGAACCATTGAAGATGTTGTTGTGGCCAGACGGAGCGCCTGGAGCGAAGGGCGATGCCGTGGAAGACAAGCCAGATCTGACCTTGTACATGCCTGAGAATTATGATGTAAGCAAACCACGCGGCTTGGTCGTTGTGCTGCCTGGCGGCGGTTATCATTTCAAGGCGGCCCATGAAGGCGAACCGATCGCGAAAATGCTGAATGCGGCTGGCATTCCGGCGGTCGTTGTGCAATATCGTGTTTCGCCATATCGTTATCCGATTCCGGCGGAAGATGCGCGTCGCGCCATCCGTTTGGTGCGGTATCATGCGGCGGAATGGCATATTGATCCGAATCACGTCGGCATTCTCGGATTTTCCGCCGGAGGTCATTGCGCGGCAACGGCTTCCACGATTTTCGAATCAACCGTTCTGAATCCAAATGATCCTGTTGATAAACAGTCGTCACGTCCGGATGCGTTCGTCTCCTGTTATTCCGTCATCACGTTTGGCTTCAAACGGCACGACGGCTCCATGCATTGCCTGCTGGACGACGCCAACGGCAAGGTGGATCCGAAAATGCAGGAATATCTGTCGTTGGAATATCGTGTGACGCCGCAGACGCCGCCCACATTCATGTGGACGACATTTGCAGATGAACTCGTTCCTGTGGAGAACACGTTGTATTTCGCAAATGCGCTGCGGAACTGCAAAGTTCCGTTCGAACTGCACATCTTCCCCGAAGGGCATCATGGCCTTGGTCTGGCGGTCGGCAATCCGATCGTTTCGCAATGGGCGGATCTCTGCACAAAATGGCTGGCCGCGCAGGGGTTCTAAGTTGTTTGTTTTTAGGAGAATAATATCATGAGAATCGCGACAACAACGGGCGACTTTAAAGATTATGTGGCGAGAGACAACGTGGCAGGAGCCGTGCGGCTGTTGGCGGCATGCGGCTTCAAGCATATCGATGTCTCGTTGGACAGCGTGTTCTACGACGGTTCGCCAATGCGTTCTGACAATTGGCGAGAATGGGCTGAAGGCATCCGCAAGGCGGGTGAAGAGGTCGGCGTGGATTTCGTGCAGGCTCATGCCACCGACGGCTGCTTCGACGAAGGGCCCGACCGTGAATATCGTATCTCCATGCTGAAACGTGAGATGCAGATTTGCAAGATGCTCGGCATTCCAGGCATGGTTGTGCATGGAATCTGCCGGCCAAACGGTACGCGGGAAGAATTCATGACAGCTAATGCGAAATTCTATGGTGAGCTGCTTCCCGAAGCGGAAGCGACTGGTGTTAAGATCTATACGGAAAACACATGCCGACAGAACTGCCCGACGTATTTCCTTTTCGAAGGCGCTGATTTCAATGAACTTCGCGCACGGCTGGACAATCATCCCATGTTTGGTTGCTGCTGGGATGTCGGCCACGGCAATTGCCACGGCGTGGATCAATACAAATCCATCATGGAGATGGGCGACGGCCTGATGGCCGTGCATATCCACGACAATGTCCATGGCTTCGATGCCCATGTTCAACCGTTCTGCGGTAACACGAATTACGACGCCATCATCAACGGACTGGTGGATGGTGGCTTCAAAGGCTGTTTCACGTTGGAGTCGTACTCGCTTCCCGTTCCTCGGTCGTTCTGCAACTGTAACCGCCAGCGTTTCCTGCAGAAAGGGCCTGAATTTGATCGGTTGAGCATGCTTCCGATTGAGTTCAAGATGCGTTCGGAAATCTTGATGTTGGATATTGTCCGTTACATGCTACAAACCTACAACTGCTTAGAAGATTAACAATAAATAATTAACAAATTACAATTTACAATTAGCAAAAATATGAAAACATTGCCGATAATCATGACTGCGTCTTTGGCGATTGGTGTTTGCATGGCGGATGGTGCGCCGCAACGAGTCCGCGATGCCGTTCACGGCGTTGTCTGTAGCCTTCCGAACGAGCCGTTCGGATATTTCGGATGGCCGAGCATCACAAAGCAGGATGATGGAACGCTTTGCGTCGTGGCGTCCGGTCTGCGGCAAGGCCATGTCTGCCCAT
>JAEEGF010842716.1_pt1 | contig 14892 bp, 6 predicted proteins | sample 9134171 | NCBI WGS metagenome assembly JAEEGF01 (sample SAMN16246542, study PRJNA631951) | gut metagenome | biome: gut microbiome; feature: rumen; material: AP-attached | host: Bos | place: Iran: Karaj | collected 2018-10 | reverse complement strand
ATTTCCTCACGAACGGGAGCAGAGGAATTCAATTCACTCTCCAGGCGAATCGTTTCCAAATCCCAAGCTTGCAATTCCAATAGACGCTGTAAATCATCCCGCATACCGCCGCTATCCTAGCAGTCTATTCCAAAAATTACAATGCTTTTCACCAGACGTGAGCTTTTCCGTACCTACGCAAAAGACCGGACTCTATACAGAATCCGGTCTTTTTATTTCACTTAGTTGAAATCAACTAAATGCGCATCAAGTAAATACTACTTGGTCAAACGATAATAACCAGCAGACTGGCTCACAGGGACTACGCACTGATAAGCACCGCCGACCAGTTCTCCTTCAAGGATCGTCCAGCTGGTACTGTCCGCGGTCGGAGCTACTTCGAGAGAAGCGCCGGAAGCCGCATCCCAACGGAGAGTCAGATTCTCGCCATCGAAATCATAGCTCAGTACCAGATCAGTCGGAGTCGGAGGATCCACTCGTTCCTTAATGGAAACATTGGTGAAGTTGGCGTAAGCATCGTTGCTTGTAGAGCTGTTAGCAGTCACCCACATACCGATATAGAGCGGTACATCGGCTCCCAGTACGCCTTCTTCCCATTCAGCGGTATCGACTTCTTCCAGAACGATCCAGGACAAGCCGTCATCTTCGCTGACATAAGCGGTAAAGACTGTACCCACGCGTGTGATGCGCTGCCAATGCGGCCACTGAGCCACTCTCTCACTGATCGTACCGGTGGTATCATCTATAGAAGCACCAAAGGCTTGACGCCAGGCTGTCCAGTATCTGGAAGCGGTACTGCCGCTATCACGCTGGTCATCGCGCTGGGCTTGTGTCGCAAAGAGACGAGCAGAACCATCATTGGAACCATCGCCCAGGGCTTCACGAGCCATCAAACCTGCTTTGATCCAAGAACCGGTGGAAGTGCCCACAACGCTGTTCAGCTTCGCTCTGAAGTCGAAGTCTCCCTCAGGAGCCTTCTGCCAGACGAAATAGCAGCCGTCAGAAGTACCACGCAGATCCGAGCCGCTGCCCTGGATGTTATATTCATCCGTGGCGGCATTGTAATAGTAGCTACCCGGAAGTCCCGGAGCCGCGCCGTTCTTCAGAATATCTTCGCCCACAAAGTCATTGGGATCGGAGGTCGGTTCGACATAAACATACTTGCTGTTATAATCCGCGACCGACACAATGCCGTGATTCTTGATATTATGAGCTGTATTGAAGAGACCGATATAGCCCTTCTTAGGCATGGTGTAATCCAGATTGCCGATCGTACCGGAGAACAAGCCCTGGTTGATCATAGTCCAGTTGATACCTGTTGAGGAGCGATACGCAGTGAACACATTGCCTTCGCGTTTCAGACGCAGCCAGGCATTGGGATAATTCACATTGCCATTGTTGACGGAATCGACCAACGTCAAATTGCCGTCAACGAGTCTCGGCCAGCTTGTGGTCGTTGCTGTTCCGGCAGGATATGCACGCTGCATCACGATAGACTGAGACGGAGTCGTCAGGACGTTGAGCATCGGAGCATCGAAGTCCAGGCTCGTGCGGTACATGATACCACCTTTCTCCCAGCTTTCCTGAGCAGTGATATTGGTGATATGGACCACAAAGTCAAAGTCACCATCCACTTCCTCATAGAGATAGAAGCAAGCGTCGCCGGCACCTTCCACGTCAGTACCCCATCCGTTCAATGTCATGGAACCGGGGCGGACATCCGCGTAACCCAGGGTACCGATCGCACCGACACCACTGGCTACACCCGGATTATAAACATTCGTCATCTTCAACTGCGTATAGCCGCCAATCAGAGTGGCAGGAACCATCTCCTTACCGGAGAGATTCTTGACAGAGACAACGACCTTGATCGTTGAAAGAGAGATCACATCGATCGGGTCGATTTCCAGGAAAGCGGCCCAGGCATCCATATATGTACCCAGTCTGGCAGACTTCACAGTCACACCTTCGATCTTGTAATTGTTCACGTTGACAGAATCTGCATGATCCGGCTCTTTATCGAAGAGAACGATCACTTCGTTGCCGGCTCCCATGACATAGTAAGGTGCCAGAGGCGCATCGTCTGAAGTGACACTCACGATCGCATCATTGGACTTCACCGTCTTGCCCGGAACAGAAAGTTCGCAATAAACGGCCTGGCCGTCATATTCAGGCAGAGCGCTGATAGTCACAGATGTATCCGTAGCACCGTAAATGGCATGACCCGCCACATACCACTGATATGCAACAGGGGCATTCCATTCATTTTCGGATGTACCAGCCACGCTGAAGGACACCAGATCACCGGCCATAGCGGTAACGCTTTCAGGCTGTTTGGTGACTGTAATAAACGCTGTATCCGGGTTGGCATAGATACCGATCATATTACCGGTCAGGATCGGAGCTGTGTTATTGGCCTGCACCGGGTTGTTGACGTTGTGCCAGGTGATGGAGACAAAGTCTCCGCCGCCGCCTTCACGCAGAGAAACAACATAGTAGTATTTCTTGCCCGCGATCAGCTGTATCGGGGTAGAACCATAGGTACCGGTAGCGCCGCTCCAGTCATATCTGCGAGCACCGGAGCTGTTCCAGCCGTTCTCCCAGGAAATCGCTTCTTCAGAGAGATTTTCAACCCATTCATCGGAAGAGATCCACAGTTTGTAATCATCATCGCAGGAACCGGTGAAGTCATAAATACCGGTCTCTTCAGGAACGATATAACCGGAAATGCGTTCCACACAGTTGTCCTTATTAAAGGTATCAGTGGTGATTTCCAGATATCTGCCCAGCTGAGGGTTGGCATTGTAAGGAGTTTCCGTAAACATCCAGGATGTTGTTTCAAACAATGTGTCAAAACTGCTTGCGGTACCGAAGGATTCCAGAAGCGAATATCCAGGAGACCAAACGAAGGCTGTGAAGGTGGAAGGCTGAGTCAGTTCATAACCGGAATAATCATAAATATTGCTGTATTTAACGGTATAAACCTTGCCTTCTTCCTGATGAGAAGTCAACAGGATGACTTTCGTGCCGTCATCGTTAAAAGAGACACCCGTGATTTCAAGACCATCAATGCTGTAATTTGAAATCTCATCGTATCCTATCACAAACTCACTGAAGCTGATCACGACTTTATTCATATCGTTGTGACCGGTCGCTACAGCTGTCGGAGCTTCTGTATCACTCGTGATCGTGACTTTGATCTCTTGGGAAGAGTTCGTCTTGCCGGCCAGAGCCATATCCAGACGATAGACACCATCATGATTGTAATCAGCGGCATTCACGAAAGACAGTTTGGGAGTTGTACTTCCACTGACATCCAGCAAACCATCCGCTTTGACCCACGCGCCGCCGGTGCTGTCATTCTTGACATACCATTGATAAGTGGGAGCAATATTCAGATCGGAACCATAGGTGACTTTCACATTTAAGTCAAAAGCACTGCCGGCAGAAATGACCACGCTGGATTCCGGCTGAGAATCGATATTCAGGACCGTATTGGCAACATTGTACAAATCTGTAATGTACTGTGCTCCAATGCTGGGTGTTCCATCAGGGATCTGCGCCAGAGGCCCTTCACTCGGCAATGACCAGGCGACCTGGAAAACTTCACCGCCGGAAATTTCATAAAGATATGCCTCAAAGTAATAGAGTTCACCTTTGACCAGATTGTAGATGCCGGACTGCTGTCCCGCATTCTTGGTGAAGTATCCATAAGTACTCCAATCCGTCTGCTGGCAAATCGGGTTTGTGCTGAGATTCTGAGGATCACTGTCTGTACTCAGGAAGAACATACCCTGATCATCAGAAGACAAAGCAAAACGGTATTCACCTGTTTCCGGCGGGATCAGATAACCTTTGCAGAACAGACCGAAATAATTATCGTTCTCCGCATTATAGTCTAAACCATTGGTGACATCTATCACTTTAGTAGGAGCGATACTTTTTCTTACCGTACTTACCAGATCCGAGATACTGTCAGGATAAACCGTATTCGCATCATACCATTTGCCTTTGACTCCAGTTGTCGTCATGACAGTGAAGTTTCTCTGATAGGAAGCAGACAACTTGCTGCCGTCAGCCGCGGTGATGTTGGAAACGGTGATGGTATAGCTGCCGCCGGCAACAACAGGAGCGCCTAATATAACATATCTATTCCCTTCAGAAGGAGTTAAAGATGTAATAGCTACAGGAGCCCCGCCCTCTTCGGTCAGAGAGTAATTGGATGCGTCTGTCAGAGAAGCCTCATCAATGATCTTGTTGAAACGGGCATAAACAACTTTGTCGATCGGATTGTATCCGGCACCGAGAACGGCCAAATCATCTGTCACAGCCTCTACATTCAACGTAAAGTCACTGATGGCAATAGAGATATCATTAGCAACTTCCAGCGTATAGTCTCCGGAATCGCTCACCTCCAACTGTTCAAGAGTATAGGAGAATGTGTTTTCATAACTTTGTGTGTTGTAAATGACTTTATCCCCTTTCTTGAGTGTGTAGGTAAACGGATCATAACCGCTGACTTTAACATCCAGAGTATAGGAAGCACCATCGGCTACATTAACGACAGCAGGCGGAGCTTTCACAAATTCCGGAGCCAACTCCACTGTCGGCTGGAATTCACTGAATGTGGCCACACTGGTTCCACCACTCTCGGTATGAGATGTTGCCCACATACCCACAGAGACTTTATAACCGCGGTCTTCACAGAAAGCGGCATTCCCCAAGGCACCATCTTTCCAGGAAGAGGTATCGCGTTTATCCACTACGGTCCACGTCTTAGCATCCGAACTGAAATAACTGAGATAGGTATTCCCGATACGGCGGATACGGATCCAGGAGGGATAGGAGTAATTTTCATTACTGAGCGTCCTGGTGGAATCTGAGACATTGCCTCCAATAGAATCGCGCCAATGCGCGATCCATTTGGACGCACCGGCAGAAGCATCATTGCGCAGCCCCATAAAGCAGTAGCAGCGTGCATTGCCGTACTGATCTACGGTTTCATAAGCATTGCCTTCCGCATCATAATCTTCATAGAGGGTATCACCGCCTTCACGAACCATGATACCTGCTTTCATCCATGTGGAAGTTTCGGTTCCCGCAAAGGATTCCATTTTGACCATGTAATCAAAATTGGTATCCGGTTCTTCCAGCAAATAGACGAAATGGAACTGATCTGAAGTTCCCCAAACATCTGAACCACATCCATTGATGATGTATGTGTCAGTGCTTCCGTCATAAGTGTGAGAACCACCGGTGGTATTCACACTATGCGCATAAGGAGCGACCTGAGCCTGAGCTGCAATACAACCGGCGGCAATCAGAGCACCCGTTAATAATAGACTTTTATTAGTATGATTCATAACTAACTACCTATGTGACTTTAACAACCATCCATCCGCTTTGGCATCAAAACAGAAACCTTGTGTCAGTCACAACAACATAAGGCTGAGTAATTTATCATAGACAACCATCATCTCAATCCCTTTTTAAAAGGTATCCGACCTACTACCTCCAACAAGAGGCGAAAGTCATAATAAACTAAAACTGAAAGATTTTTAGCTTTTATGAGAGTATGTCTATCATAAAACAAAGACATTATAAAATACTTATTACCTCAAAAGAAGAAAAATATGTCATGAAAAAATTTTGGATTCTTGAAAAATATCTTTTGAAATGATATTCTTGGGGTGGATGCAGATGCGCAAACAATAAATGGGGATACAATATGAATAATAAATTATATTCAACTCTTATTAAAGCAGTTATGATTTTATTTACCGCTATGCTTTTATTCTCTGTCTGTCATGCACAAAACGCTTCACTGGAACCTCTCGTCCAGAAAGCGGAAAAGGCTTATCAGAACCAGTCGTGGGCTGAGGCAGAAAGACTTTTTAACGAAATTCTGGAACACAGGGAGGATTTTTCAAAAAATCAACTCAACTGGCTTCAACTGCACTATCTTGCAGCAAAGTATCGCAATACCTACGCCCAATCTTCTACAAAAAACCGGAAAAAACTCAACGCTATCTGGGAGCAGATCCAAGAACTTGAAAAGGATCAGCAGGACGAATTCTGGGCAGAAATCCAGGAGACCCTGGGTGACCTGGAGAAAATGAGTCAGAATCGCAACTCATCCCCTTCTCTCTACCATATCCATGCGCTGGATTATTGGGCTGCCCAAACGGATATTGAAAAAGCAAAAAAGCGCTATCTGATTCTGATACAAAAGGTAATAGAGGATGCCTTTTTCAGCCCGAATTATTTACCATCGATCCAGGAGAATATTCTTTCAGACGCAATTCAATTAGTTGATAAACAAGATGATCTGCTAAAATTAAACCTTCTGCTAGCTAACCAATATCAGCATAAGCCCTTGACACCGGCCACTTATTATCTCATCCAGCGGCAATATGAAAAACTGCTGGGATTCCCCGTAAAAACTCCTCATTATGACCGGGTTCTCTTTAGCTATGCGCAATGGCTGGAACGACAAGGCAGACAAGTCAAAAATTCCAATAACAGGTATAGTTATTCCCCCGATTACGAAAAGGCTCTCACTTATTACCAGAAAATCGTCAAACAGTTCTCAAAGGAAAAATCACCTTACTGGGAACAGGCAAAGGACAGGATCAAAACAATCACCGAACCACAAATCAATCTTTTGGTCTCCAGCCAGTACACACCCGGCAGCCAAATCGAATACGCCTTGTCCTACAATAACCTGAGCAATATTCAAGTTTCACTCTATCCCATTGATTTGAACCGGGATATACATCCTCTGAAGGATAAGATACTTTACCGCTCCACTTATCTGGAAGCTGTTTCCGTCCAGAAGAAGAAACCTGTTTATACAGAGAGTTTTTCGCCAGAGACCAGCAACTGGCCACACTTCCCCAGCAGGAAGGATGTTTCCCCGAAAGATATTTTCCCCGCAGGCGCTTATCTGCTGGAAGCAAAATCCGGCACATACACCGCGCGCGAACTTATCCTGATCACGGATATCGCCCTTATCGCAAAAAGCGCGCCTGAAGGAGAAAATCTTCTCTACCTGGGCAACGCTTTCAGTGGGGAACCGATCCCTGATGCGGAACTGCATTTGATACATTCCTGGAACCGCTCCAAGGAGATTTTTTCCAAAGAACAGACACTGCACACAGATACTGACGGCATTGCTCGCTTTGCCTCTCTGGCCAAAGAAAATTACGGCAATATCCTTGTTACCGCGAAAAGCGGCGATCTGCAAACCCTCCTCTTTTTGAATACACAGGCTCAGTCTGATCCGAATGAGGATTTCTGCGTCTATGTCTTTACAGATCGACCGGTCTATCGTCCACAGGAAAAGGTGCAGTGGAAAACGATCGTCCGCTCCCGCAAGAACGGGATCCTGAGTACTCCCGCCGGACTTAAACTGGACTATGCCATCCACAGCCCAAATGATGAAGTCATCAAAAGCGGAACTGTGACACTCAATGACTTTGGCAGCGCCTTTGATTCCCTGACTCTGACACCGGAAATGCGGCTGGGCGAATATCAAATCGAATTCAAACAGAACGGAAAGTCTCTGGAATGGGCGACGTTCTTCCGTCTGGAAGAGTATAAGCTGCCGGAATACAAGGTCAGTGTTACTCCGACCGGGGAGAATTACCGCTTGGGAGATACCATCCAGGCCACGATCCAGGCTGAATATTATTTTGGCGGCCCTGTGGCAGACGCAGAACTGACGGTGCAAGTGCGTCAAAAGAATTATAATCACCATTGGATGCAACTTCGCCGTTATCCCTGGCTTTACGAAGATGATTTCTCCGGCGGCAACTGGCAGCGCTATAATGCCGGGGAGGTTATTTTGACCAAAACGCTGAAGACGGATCCCAGCGGACAAGCACAAATCGAATTTGAAACCCCGATGCAGATGAATCGCGATCTGGAATACAGCATTACCGCGACCCTGCTGGACAGTGCCGGTCGGGAGATCACCGCTCAAAACAATATCAAAGTCACCAGTTTCAGCTATTATGTTCAACTAAAACCGGCAAAGACGATCATCACTCCGGGAGAAAGCGCCGTCATCGAAATCACCGCTGAAGACGCGAATGGCAAGACTCACAGTGCGCAGGGACAAATCGAAGTGACCCGCAAGTATTATGTGGAAAGGTGGCAGGATCCCAACGGGGATATCGTTGAAGGAGAAAAACTGGAAGCATTCAAAAAACAGGTCGGGTATGACAATTTCCCTCCCTCACAGGAAAAAGGAAAAGCACCCTGGAGATTGAAATTCAGCAATTACCGTTTTGAAAAAATCCTGACACAAGAAGTTTCAACGGATCAAAACGGCAGGGCTCAATTCCGTTTCCCGCTGGAAAAACCGGGTTGTTATCAGGTCAGCTGGACGAGCGCGGACACTCTGACCCTGGGCAACGGTGAAAAAATCCCCTGGGATAACATTACCGCCTCCACATCGCTTTGGTGTGCGGATGGAAACACACGCACGGTTCAAATCAAAGAACAAGGCATCACACTTATACTGGACGAAAATCAGGCAAAAGTGGGACATTCTCTGCCTATCATGATACAGACTGATCATCCCGGACACCATATCCTGCTGACTTCCGAAGCGCATTCGATCATTGGATGCCAAATGATCCATATCGAAGGAGACGCGCAGCTTGTTGCTGTTCCTATCACAGAAGCGCATACCCCAAATGTATGGTTCACAGCCACCATGTTGGCAAATGCAAATGTTTTCCAGAATTCACAAAAAGTCATCGTCCCGTCCGAGAAAAACTTTATCACGATCGAAATGACACCGTCCTCCCCCGTACAAAAGCCCAGGGATAAAGGAAAAGTCACGATCCGCACTTTAGACGCGAACGGCAAACCTATCCAGGCGGAGGTTGCTCTGGGCATCGCGGATGAAGCTCTCTACGCTATTCAAAATGAATACGCGAAAGATCCCCGTGAGTTCTTCTCCAATCCGCTGCGCTGGCAGCAAGTACGGACTTATAACTCCTTCTGGCGGCCACTGGTATCCCGCAAAGCTGATACTGAAGAATCCGAAGAGGAACAGGACGATTTAGCCGAATATGAAAATGAGGAAATTCCATTGACTCTAGGTATTGGCGGTGCTGCGCCGGAAAGAAAAATGCTTGCGAGAAACAGTGCCATGACATTAGGAGTTAAGGAAGATGTTGCCTATGCTGAGGCATTAGCACCAGATATGGCAATAGCCGCCGGTGATGGTGAAATGATCTCTCCGGATCAAGTGACCGTCCGAAATGATTTTCAATCCACGATCTTCTGGGGACCAGAGATCATAACAGATACCGATGGATACGCGGAAGTAGAAGTGACCTACCCGGACAATCTCACCCAATGGAGATTGACAAGCCGCGCCAACACAAAAGGCAGCCAATTTGGTATCCAGCAAGGCGAAGTCCGTGTGCGTCAGCCTCTGATGACCCGTCTGCAAGCCCCGCGCTTTTTCACTGTGGGAGATACAGTCCACCTCTCCGCTGTCATAAACAATGACACTGAAAAAGATTTGAACGTAGGAGCTATTTTGGAAATTGAAAATGAAGATGTCCTGCACATGCAAGGTCAAAAGGAAATAACCGTCGTCATTCCCGCAAAAGGTGAAAAACGTGTTATATGGGAAGTCAAGGCCCTATCCCCCGGAAACATCAAAATCAAGACCATCGCCCGCTCCACTCAAGAAGCCGATGCCATGGAAAAGAGTTATACTGTCTATGCGCACGGCATTGAAAAATTCATTGCCCGCTCCGGAAAATTGAATCAAGGCAGCGCGGATATCATCATGAATCTGCCCAAGGAGCGGAAAGAAACTGTATGCGAGATCCAGCTGACACCCTGTCTGGCAGCCGGGATGCTGGACGCCCTGCCATATCTTTTTGACTATCCTTATGGCTGCACTGAACAGACCATGAGCCGCTTCCTGCCTGCGGTTATCGTCAAACGTACTCTGACAAAACTCAACATCCCCGCCGAGACTATCGAAAATCAGCTTTTCGGCGGCAGAGAGCAAGACACCAAAGCTCCGGGATCGGGTACGAGAAAATCGTTTTCACAATTAGATGAAATCACACAGAAATCACTGGATCGCCTCTATGATCACCAGCACCAGGACGGAAGCTGGGGCTGGTGGAAGGAAAGCAGCGCCGATCCATATATGAGTGCGTATGTCGTCTGGGGGCTGCAGCTGGCCCGGTCTGCCGGAATCGATGTCAAAGCAGATGCCCTGAAACGCGGCACCCAGTGGCTGGATGAACATCTGGTCGCTTACGATGGACTGCCCCAGATCCAATGCTGGATGCTCCACGCGCTCAGCATGGAAACAAATCAAGATTCCATCAAACACTACCGGGATGTCTTCGATCGCCTATATAAAAATCGAGAGCACCTGACCGCATATACCAGGGCATTATTGACACTGTCCGCTGTCAGACTGGAGAAAAACGAGGAAGCTCATATCCTCAGTCAAAATATCGAAAACGGAGTCATCCGTGATGACAATACAGACCAAACTGTTTTATTCAAACAAACAGACACCACCCAAACCGGCGGAAATGACCTGAACACCCTGCATTGGGGAGAGAGCGGCTACTGGTGGTACCATAATCAAATCGAATCAACAGCGTTCTCTATCGCCGCACTGATCGCGGCTGATCCACAAAGCTCGCTGATCCAGCCGGCTGTAAACTGGATCATCAAAAACCGCAGAGGCACTCAGTGGAACAATACACGAGACACCGCGTTATGTATATTGGCTCTCTGTGATTTTATCCAGACCAATAAAGAACTTGAAAACAGCGTGAGCTATTCCATAGAAGTCAACGGTTCCCCTGCCGGAGCCGGACAAATGAATTTTGGTAAACTCAATGGCGGCACAATGAAAATATGGGTGGATCCTTCCCTGCTCCATGAAGGCGATAATCATATTGTTATCACCAAACTGGAAGGTGAAGCTCCTGTTTACTTCAGCACACAAATCAAATACTTCAGCATGGAAGAACCCATTACAGCCGCTGGGAATGAGATTTTTGTGCGCCGCCAGTATTATAAATTGGATTCCATTCCAACTCTGCTCAAAGGACCAGCAACTCAAAAAACACTGCTGAAAAACGGTGATCATATTAAAAGCGGTGACCACATTGAAGTCGTCCTGACACTCGAAAGCAAAAATGAGTATGAATATCTGCTTTTCGAGGATATGAAACCGGGTGGTTTTGAAGCTGTACAGCTGAAGAGCGGCGCGCCGATCTTTATTCAAGAGCTCAGCGAAGCCGGCATCCGGCGCCGTGCGGCAGCCTCGATCCATTCCGAGTTGATGTCACCCGGTTCCAATCCGAAAATGCCGCCTTGGTGGAATATGATTTCATCTTCTGATGATGGAGATTACACAGGCAAAAGACTGTGGGTCTATCAGGAACAAAGAGATCAAAAAACGGCCTCATTCATTGATCACCTTTCGGAAGGTGTTTGGGAACTGCGCTATGAGTATCGTGCTGAAACACCGGGGCAATTCCACGCGCTGCCCGTCTTGGGTGAAGCCATGTATGTCCCGGAACTGCGCTGCAACAGCGATGAATCACTCATTGGCATTGACGAAAGAAATGACTGAAAAATTTTCACCGGAATCCATCAATCAACTGAATGAGGAATCCTTTATTTCCCGGCTGGGCATTCGCTGCACCCATGTAGAGGACGGACTGATGGAAGCGACTATGCCGGTAAATGAAAACAACTGTCAACCATTGAAGATGCTCCATGGCGGAGCATCACTCACGCTTGCGGAGACATTGGCCGGATGCGGATCTTATGTTCTGGAAAAAGGAAACAAATGGCCCTGGGGAATCCAGGTGAATGGAACACATGTTTCCTCTGTCGTGATGGGTGACAGTGTCAGAGCCGTGGCAAAACTGATCCATAAAGGTCATTCTACACACCTTTGGGATGTCAATATTTACGCACAGAGCACAGGGAAACTGGTCTCAACAGTCCGGGTGACAAATAAATTGGGTGAAAAGAAATAGTGATGAATAAAAAAGAAGTTTCCTATGCCTTATTCAAACGACCCGGCAATGGAGATGTCCATCTATTTTTCCAAGAAAATAACCTGCCCGAAAAAATTCGCACCCTGCGTGAATTAAACAATAAATCGGGGTTTGTTATTGCTCCCTTCATAAACAGCATAGAGACTCCCATCCTCCTTTTACATCCTGAACATCAGTTGTGCGGTGCAGAAAAGATCATTTCTTTTTTGAACACGAAACGTGAATCATCCATTCAAGATTTTTCTCACACTCCATCTTTGCCATATTTGCCGGAGGAAAATGTGTTCCTGCATTACTCAAAGGCTTTTCAATCCGTAAAGGATCTCCTTACAGCAGGCAAGCTGGAAAAAATCGTTCTTGCTCGCACATCATCCATAAAAAATGAAACTGATTTAGATGCAGTTCGTTTCTTTTTCAATGCGTGTGAAAGTTATCCCGATGAATATGTCGTTCTGTTTCACACTCCTTTTACGGGAAGCTGGCTGAGCGCCACACCTGAACTTTTGCTGGAACACACAGGCGGCATAGCGCATACTGTTGCCATTGCCGGAACGATCACAAAAAAGGAACAGGAACTTTCAGGACAATGGAATAACAAAAATATTAAAGAACAGCAAATCGTCGCTGATTTTATTCGCTCCCGTCTCCATCCATATCACATCACTTCTACTGTATATGAACCGATCCGTGTTCATTCGGGGAGACTCTCCCATCTAAAAACAAATTTCTATTTCAAGATGGAATCGCCAAAATTCCATGAGCAGGTCGGCGATATTTTAGATTCACTGCATCCAACACCCGCCGTTTGCGGTGTACCTCAAGAGATGTCTATGGGACTGATCCAGAAACTGGAATATCTTCCCCGTCTGTATTATTCCGGTTTTACGGGACTGCTCGATCTGGACAAGCAGACCCACTTCTATATGACATTACGATGCTTGAAAATGGATCAGGATCACCTGACACTCTATGCCGGCGGTGGTATACTTCCTATGTCGCAACTGGAAAAAGAATGGGAAGAAACCGAGGAAAAACTGAAAATCATGAAAAGCCTTTTTTATTGCAGAATAAAATAATATGTACACTGATAAGCTGAATGTGCAAATCCTTGTTTCACTGCTGATCGAACATGAAATTAGTCATGTTGTACTATGCCCCGGTTCCAGAAATTCACCGCTGATCCATACGATCTCACAACATCCATTTTTTAAGTGCTTCAGTATTTTTGATGAGCGCAGCGCCGGTTTCTTTGGCTTGGGACTCGCTCAAAAGCTGCAGCGTCCTGTGGCAGTCTGCTGTACATCAGGCACAGCACTGGTAAATCTCACCTCCGCAGTTGCCGAAGCTAAATATCAGCAAATTCCCCTGCTTGTTATCTCAGCAGATCGCCCTTCCGCCTGGATCAATCAAATGGACGGACAAACTATTCCTCAACAAGGTATCTTTGGCAGTCTTGTCAGAAAATCCGTCCAACTTCCTGAAATACAAAATGACGAGGATAGATGGTATTGCGAACGACTTATTAACGAAGCTATTCTGAATTTGATGCAGCATGAGTACGCGCCTGTCCATATCAACGTTCCTATCAGTGAACCCCTTTTCCAATATACTGCTCCAGAACTTCCTTCAGTAAATACCGTAAAACTTTGCCACACGCAAAAAACAATATCTGATCCGGAGTTTGTTCAGAACTGGGAAAAAGCTGAAAAACGAATGATCCTGGTTGGCCAACTTTCTCACAATCCCCAGCTGGAACTCATCATAGAACAGATATCCCGCCAATGGCACTGTGTCGTTCTTTGTGAACACCTGGCTAATATGCAAAATGTAAGTGACGCTATCACGCATTTTGACACCATTCTAAAAATATCCGACTCATCTGTTCTTCAAAAATTAAAACCGGATATTCTCCTTACTGTAGGTGGTCATATCGTTTCTAAGCGATTAAAGAAATTTCTCCGTGAATGCCGCCCAGTTCACTACCTGATCTCCGAATCCGGTGAACTGGCTGATACATTCCAATCCCTTCATGCGGTTATTGAAGGTAAACCTGAAAATATTCTTAAAAACCTACTCGATACTGTTCCGCATCCGGCTAATAACGCTGAAGCCATTGCCTATAAGATGCAGTGGAATTCTTTTCAGAATGCGCTGACCCAAAAAATTTCCGGCATTTCTATTCCCTGGTCTGATTTGTCAGTCATCCAACTGTTCCTTGCCAATATGCCGTCCAATACAGCTCTGCATCTGGCAAACAGCGGCACTGTACGCTACACGCAGCTATTTGATCTCCCATCCAACACACAAGTGTATTGCAATCGTGGCACAAGCGGCATTGACGGCACTCTCTCAACGAGTGTTGGATTCTCTGTCCTTCATCACGGGATCACCTATCTCATCATTGGCGATTTAAGTTTCTTCTATGACATGAATGTACTGATGTGTCGGTATATTACAAACAATTTAAGGATACTGCTTATCAATAACGGTGGTGGTGGGATTTTCTATCAACTGCCGGGATCAAAAAAATCCTCGGCTTTAGCTGAATACATTGCCGCGTCCCATTCAGTCTCTGCCAAAGGCTGGATAGAATCTCTGGGAATATGCTATCTTTCCGCAAAAACGGTGGATAAACTGCGACAGTGCATGATTCCTTTTACGCAGACTGAATCACATAAAACAGCCTTATGCCTGGAGGTATTTACAGATACGCTCTCTAATGAAAAGGCTCTCAAAACATTTTACGAAATTTTAGAAAACACAAGTCATGAATAAACGAGAATGGCAAACTATCAAGGAATTTGAGGACATCCTGTTTGAG
>JAEEGF011527841.1_pt1 | contig 14896 bp, 13 predicted proteins | sample 9134171 | NCBI WGS metagenome assembly JAEEGF01 (sample SAMN16246542, study PRJNA631951) | gut metagenome | biome: gut microbiome; feature: rumen; material: AP-attached | host: Bos | place: Iran: Karaj | collected 2018-10 | reverse complement strand
GGAGAAAAGGAGTCAGGACGATAGCTATCGTCATGTGCTAAAATATACAGGCGTGTTTGGTGGCGTGCAGGGACTGAAGATTTTCGTTTCCTTGCTTCGCAACAAACTGACGGCAAAGTTGTTGGGCGAAGCCGGCATGGGACTGAACAAGCGGTTCATCAACGTGTCGGAGGTCATAAACGCCTGGACGAACTTTGGTATCTCCTTTTATGCCGTGCAGCGAATCTCGGAGATTTTCGAGGAAGGCACGGAGGACGATATGCGCCGTTTTGTGGGTGTCATTCGCACGTGGAGCGTGTGGTCGGCACTCCTCGGGGGGTTGCTCTGCTTCTTCCTGGCTTCGTGGCTCAACGACTATTATTTCCCCGTTGGCGAGGAACATCGCATGGAGATTATGTTCCTCTCGCTCTTCGTCGCCTCATTGCCCATAGAAGCCGTCGAGTGTGCCCTGCTGAAGGGACTCCGACGCTTGCGCACGGTGGCCGTCATCGAGGTGCTGTCGGCACTTTCCACCTTCCTCTTCACCATACCCCTCTATTTCCTTTGGGGCATGAGCGGAATCGTGGCTTCTCTGGTGCTCTGCGGATGGGCGGCGGCATTGATTCACCTCTATTTCTCGGTTCAGATCTATCGCTATCGCGTGAGGCTCTTCTCGCGTAGTGTCATTCGCGAGGGATGGCCTTTGATTCGCATCGGCATTCCCTACGTGCTGGCAGGTGTGGCGGGAGCAATGGCCGCTGGCGAGGTGTTCAAGTACTTGGGCGACGATAAGGTGATAGGTCTCTATAGCGTGGGTTATGGCCTCATGGTGACTTACGCAGGCATGATATTCAAGGCTGTGGAGACTGACTTCTTCCCACGCCTGTCGAGTGTGAACCACGATCCGGTGCGCCTCAATCATGCCATCAACCAACAAATTGACGTGTGCGTGTTGCTCATTGCACCTGTGATGATAGCCTTCGCGCTCTTCATGCCTCAGATTATCAGCCTCCTATACGACAGCCGTTTCCTGCCAGCCGTCTCTATGGCACTCTGTGCTGTCTTCTACATGTTCTTCAAGGCCATAACTACTCCCATTGCCTACACGTCTTTGGCGAAGGCCGATTCGTGGCTCTACCTCATCATGGAGTGCATCTATGATGTTGCTTTCGTGGTGGTGGTTTGCTTCGGATATTCGCGTATGGGCCTTACGGGAACGGGTATTGCACTTTCTCTGCTGGCGCTCTTCGACTTGCTGATGATAGGTTTCGTCTATGGGCTTTACTATAAGTTCCGCATGCGCATGAAGACGTTTATGCTCATCATTCCGCAGGCTTGCCTCCTGGCAACGACGGTGGCCGTTTGCCTCTTTGCCTCGACGTGGGTGAAGTTCGGCGTTGGAGCCACTTGTCTGGTGCTTTCCATGCTGTTCTCTTGGCGTTTACTATCGCCGGAATTGCCTGTTGTGCAAAAGATTAAGAAGAGATTAGGGATGAAGGATTAAGGGATTATGACTCCTGTTGTGACGATATTGATGGCAGTGTACAACGCCGAGGCTTGGCTCGAACAGGCGCTCGAGTCGTTGCTCGTCAGCCAAACGCTGAAAGACATTGAGGTGATTGCCGTCGATGATGCTTCCACAGATGGTTCACTCGACATTCTTCGTCGTTGGGAGGCGCTCGACAATCGTCTGCGCGTCATTAAGATGGAGGAAAACAGCGGACAAGGAAAAGCACGGAATTTGGCGTTGAACTATGCTCGCGCCGAATTCGTGACGATGGTAGATGCCGACGATTGGCTTTCGGCTGATGCCCTTCAAAGTGCCGTCGATGTTTTCCGTCAGCATCCGCAGACTGATACGGTGGTCTTCCGCCTTGTGAAGTATTGGCAGGAGAGTGGGAGAGAGGAACCCTATGCCGAGCCTTATGAAGAGAAGGACGTCCTGAGCGGTAAGGAGGCGTTTGAGAAGAGTCTCGACTGGACGATTCATGGTCTATACGTGGTGCGCCGCAAACTGCACCTGCGCTATCCCTACGATACCCACTATCGACTCTATAGCGACGACAACACTTGCCATTTGCATTATCTGCACAGCCGTGAAGTGCGCCTGTGCAAGGGCATATATTATTGGAGGAAGCATGAGGAAAGCAGTACCACCCACTTCTCTCCTAACCGTTTCCTGCACATGATGGCTAACCTCGACTTGCGAGAGACGCTGAAGAGGGAAGGAGTGGGCGAAGACATTGTGGCACAATTCGATAAGCATCGTTGGTACAACTATCTGGGTCTTCTGTGGCTCTATTTCCGTCATCGCTATGAGATGAATAAGGAAGAGCGCGTTCGCGTGCGCGAGGACTTTCGTAAGGTCTATGCCTCTTTCGACCGCTCTTTGCCCTATGCCTGCTTTGTTGCCAGTCAGTGGGGGAGATATGAAATAAAAAGAATGATAAAACGCCTATGAATCTCGTCATACTCGATGGATACTCCGTTGTCCAAAACGACCTCAACTGGCAATCTGTGAGCCGTTTGCCAGATGTCAGCGTGCAAGTTTACGACCGCACTTCGCCTGCCGACGTCGTCGAGCGCAGTAGGGAGGCCGATGCCGTGCTGACGAACAAGGTTGTCCTGTCCCGTGAGGTCATCAGCCAGTTGCCTCGTTTGCGCTACATCGGTGTGCTGGCCACTGGGTATAATGTGATAGACATCGAGGCCGCTCACGAGCGAGGAATCGTCGTCACCAACATTCCTGCCTACAGCACCCCCTCCGTTGCCCAGCTCACCTTTGCCCACTTGCTGAATGTGACGAACAGCGTGGCACACTACGCCGAAGAGAATCGCAAAGGAGCATGGACGCAATCGCCCGATTTCGTGTGGATGGACACCCCGTTGACAGAACTTCAGGGTAAGACGTTTGCCATCCGAGGTTTGGGCAACATCGGGCGTGAAGTCGCACGCATCGCTCTGGCGTTCGGCATGAGAGTGGTGGCCGTGAGTCGTCAGTCGCAAATGCCAGAAGGCGTAGAGAAGGTAGGGTGGGACGAAGCACTCAGGGAGGCCGACGTGCTCTCGCTTCATTGTCCGCTAACTGCGGAAACGCAACACCTGATGAATGCTCAGACTTTGAGCTTGATGAAACCTACGGCCATACTCATCAATACAGGAAGAGGTCCGCTTGTCGATGAAAGTGCTGTGGCTCAGGCACTTAGTGACGGACGTCTGCGTGCCTATTGTGCCGATGTCTTGAGTGTAGAACCAGCCAGAGCCGACAATCCGCTTCTGAAGGCACCTCGTTGCTATCTCACTCCCCACATCGCTTGGGCAAGTCGTGAAGCACGTCTGCGCCTCATAGACATTGCTACGCGCAATCTTGCCTCCTTCCTCAACGGAACTCCCATAAACGTGATATAACCTCAAGTCCTCATATCCTCAAGTCCTCATAACCTCATAACCTCGAAACCTCGAAACCTCAAAACCTCGAAACCTCATAACCTTTAAATAATAAATTATGGTAAAAAGACTACTTACTCTCGTCGTCCTGATGCTGGCAATAGCCGGAATGCAGGCACAAACGCTTCAGTTTGCACCCAATCGGACGCTGAAGCACAGTGTTCAACACGCCCCTCGTAAGGCTGCAAGTCTCAAAGGAACTACAGCATGGGGACTTGGTGGCGATTCCCAATGGGGAAGCCTCGGTCTGGGTAGTGGCGTCGTTGGTGTTAAGTTTAGTGTGGCCATCTATGTTCCTGGCAACAGTCTGCTCAAGGGTGCCAAGGTTCAAGGTGTGAACATTCCCGTGATTGACCCCCAAATGACCGACGTGTCAGTCTGGGTGAAATCCGACCTCAATGGAAGTGACCTCGCTCGTGCCGCCGTGACTGGTACTTTTACCAAGAACGAATACTTTACTGCAGCCCTCAACGAGCCAGTAACCATTCCCGAAGGAGGTGTTTATGTCGGTTATGACTTCACGAATGTCGCCGACTATTGCATCGCTATTTCCTATGATGGTGAAGCAGCCGATGGCGGTCTGTTCCTCAATTATGTCTATAATGGAAACACATCAGGTTGGGGCGACTATTCATCTCAGTTCCCTCCCTCGATGCTTCAGGTACTTCTTTCCGACTTTAATCTTCCCGACTATTCTATCGAACTGAAGTCGGCACTGGGTTCAACGCAAAAGGCAGGTGATCCTTACAAGATTACGGTCGGCTACATGAGCAATAGTGCAAAGGCTATCACGGACTTCGACGTGGAAGTTGCCATCAATGGTAACACAGTACAAAAGCACGTCAAACTGCCCACTCCCGTTGCGACAGGTATTAACGTGCCTGGCTCTTTTGTTGTTGAAGGCACTTCGCCTGCTTCCACAGGTGCATTTAATGCTGACGTTACCGTGAAGAAGATCAATGGTGTAGCAGTGGAACTTCCCACGATGTCGGCTCTTTTGAAGAACGTGACACGTGTGGTTGCTCGTCGTACTGTTATTGAAGAGTTCACAGGTACAGGATGTGGATGGTGTACTCGCGGATGGGCAGGTATGGAATACATGAAAGAGAACTATCCCGAGACGTTCATCGGCATCGCATTCCATGAGTATAACAATACCGACCCCATGTATTATGCAAACTATCCCACACTTGGACTTACGGGTGCCCCTGGTTGCTTTGTTGACCGCAAACTAGAGTGCGATCCCTTCTATGGAAACACGGATTACGACTATGGAATTGCTATGGAGTTTGAGAACCTGAACAAGGATGTTCCTTCTGTCGATGTTTCTTGCAAAGCTAAGTGGAATGAAGATCAGACCTCAGTTTTGATTGATGCCAATGTTGAGTTCTTGGTTGCTCCTGAGAACAACGCGTCTCTTGTCTATGTGCTCACGGCTGACAGCTTGAGTGGTACCACCAGCGCATGGGAGCAATCTAACTTCTACTATCAGTATCCAGCATCTCAACTGGGAGCATTGGGTATGTTCGGTTCGGGTGGCTCTAAGGGTAAGAGCAAGGTGCAACTTGTGTTCAACGATGTTGTTATCGGTAGTTCTTATGATGCCAACGGAAACAATCAGGGCGGTCGCCTGAAGCGTACCATCGTGTCGGTTGGTGGCTACTATGGCGGTCAGTACACGATTGATCTCCCCACTAAGACCACGCTGAAGAATGCGTTGAAGAAGAACCTGTTGACGGGAGTTGTGCTTGTGGTTGACGATAACACTGGCTTCGTTCTCAATGCCGCAAAGGCCCATGTGGAGGATGTTGCTGATGCCGTTCGCGGTGTGGAGAATACCGTTGTGGGTCAGGAGGTTCGCTACAATATGGCAGGTCAGCAGATTGCGACTCCTCAGCGTGGGGTGAACATTATGCGTACTGCCGACGGACGCGTTCGCAAGGTTCTGGTTCGATAAAAAGGACTTGAAAAGTATAAAGCAAAAGTTAAGCCCCTCGTTTGAGGGGCTTTTCTTTTATCGTTGTCTGGACTTGTTATCCTATAAAGATTACTTCTGGTTCGAGGTGAATGCCGAAGCGATTGTCGATGTCGTTGACAATATCGAGAGCCAGTTGACGAACTTCTTCGCCTCGTGCTCTACCCAGATTGACGAGAACGAGGGGTTGGCGGTCGTGAACGGCAACACGTCCTTGTGAACGTCCCTTCCATCCGCATTGCTCAATGAGCCAAGCCGCAGGAATCTTAACTTCGGACGGGCTGACGTCATAGTGAGGGATGGTGGGATAGGACGAGGCCAGTTGCTCGAACTTCTCACGGCTTACGACGGGATTCTTGAAGAAACTGCCTGCATTGCCAGTTACCTTGGGATCGGGAAGTTTTGACTGACGGACGTTGATGATGGTTTGTCGCAGTTGTTCAGGCGTCAGGGATGCTTCGGAGATACCTTGGCGCTGCAGTTCATTGCGAATGCCTCCATAGTCAAGGCGTGGACGGAAGGATGTGCTAAGCCTAAACGTGACGAATAGCACAGCCCACTGTCCTTGCATCTCGGGTGTCTTAAATGCGCTGAAACGATAGCCATAACGGCATTCGTCGTGGGTAAAGATTTGTCGGTGACCCGTCCACAGATTCATGCAATCGACTTGTTCGATGAACTCTCCTGCCTCTGCTCCATAGGCACCAATGTTCTGAACGGCAGCAGCACCCACTGTTCCAGGGATGAGGGAAAGGTTCTCCAACCCATACCAACCGTGTCGGATGCAACGATTCACAAACGTATCCCACACCAAGCCTCCGCCTACACGCAAACGAACAACACCTGGTTCGTCGCAAGGCAATGGATGCACGTCATTGATTTGCGAATGGAGTACAATGCCGTCGAAGTTGTTGAGGAAGAGCAAATTGCTTCCCTTTCCTATGTGCAGGCGTGGCATCGTTCGTGGTTGAGAGCACACGAACTGATAAAGATCACCGATGGTCCTGTATTCGGCAAAGCATCGGCATCTGACATCTATGCCAAAGGTGTTGTGGTAACGTAAGCTGTGGTTGACTCTAATTTTCATAACTTATAAGTTTCCATTGCTCACCATCGCGCTGGAAGGTGAAGATGTCGAGCATGCCATTTGAAATACCACACTTCAGCAAGTGGATTCGACCTGGGTTGGGGTAGCTCTGTCCGAAATCGATGTTTACGAACTCCCCGCTTGGCATTTCAGGTCGGAAAGCAGGCCACTGGTCGGGGTCGATGGTGCCTGAAATCTCCTCTTCGCTGTCCTCCGACTCTTCTATTGCCAAAGACAGGTTGCGAGAAAGACTCTCTTGCTGGAAGATGCTGTCTGTAATAAACTGATGGTAGAAGTGCATGAAATCGATGAGCTGTGCATCGACGTGGCTTATGCTCCTGTTCTCCAAGAACCATCTGCCATCTGTGCGCTTGAAGTTGTAACTGTCCACCCTCAAGTCGGCAAGACTAAGGAACTGGAAGGCCACATCCGTGAGCGAACTATCGTTCTGATAGTCGTCCATCTGGTTCATGTCTCCCAGTATCAGGGTGTAGTAGTCGTTGTTAGGAATAAGGAATTCACTGCGGAAACGCTTTCCACTGGTAATGCGTGTCTCGCTGCCGTCGATGTCTCTCACGGGAAGCGGGAATCGGATGCGTTCGGCTTGAAATCTTCCGTTGTGCGTGAAGGCATAGATGAAGTCGCTGAAGGCTTCCACCTCTCTCTCGCCCAAGGTTAATCCGTCGTCTTCGTCATCGAAGAAGAAAGATGTGTCTTCAGCAAGCGTATCGGCATCAGGCAAGGAATCGACTTCGGAGGAGCCTCGTTCTGTGCGCCCTTGTCCGCAAGCAACCATTACCATCAACATGGGCATAAACACCCAAAATCCCTTTCTCATTGTGTCTTTTGCTTCGAAAAAACATACAAAGGTACATAATAATTAAAAATTAAAAATTAAAAATTGAAAATTATTTCTTATCTTTGCGGAAAATTTGTAGAAACATGATTGACAAGATAGAAAGATTGATTGCAGAGGTACAGAATCTGAGTGCAAAGAATGCCGAGGAAGTGGAGGCTCTGCGCATTAAATACCTTAGTAAGAAAGGAGAGCTCAATGCCCTTATGGCCGACTTCCGTCTGGTGCCTGCCGAGATGAAGAAGGAAGTGGGCATGCGCATCAATGAACTGAAGAATTTGGCTCTGGAGCGCATCAACCAGTTGCGTGATGAGGTTCAGGTGGCAACCGTTGCTGGTGATGACCTCGATCTCACGCGCACTCCTTATCCCGTTCGCCTCGGTGCTCGCCATCCTCTTACTATTGTGAAGAACGAGATTGTGGACATCTTCTCTCGCATGGGCTTCACGCTTGCCGAAGGTCCTGAGGTGGAAGATGACTGGCACGTTTACAGTTCTATGAACTTTGCCGATGATCATCCCGCACGCGATATGCAGGATACTTTCTTTGTTGAGGCTCATCCTGATATCATTCTTCGTTCTCACACCAGTTCTGTGCAGGCTCGCGTAATGGAGCGTCAGCAACCTCCCATTCGTGTCATCTGCCCGGGTCGCGTTTATCGTAACGAGGCTATCTCTGCACGTGCTCATTGCTTCTTCCATCAGGTTGAAGGCCTTTATGTAGATCGCAACGTATCCTTTGCCGATCTTAAGCAAGTGCTTCTGCTCTTTGCACAGGAGATGTTTGGCACCGACACAAAGATTCGCCTGCGTCCCTCGTACTTCCCCTTCACGGAACCTTCGGCTGAGATGGATGTTTCGTGCACTCTCTGTGGCGGTAAGGGATGTTCTATGTGTAAGGGTTCTGGTTGGCTTGAGATTCTGGGTTGCGGAATGGTTGACCCTGCAGTGCTCGAAGCCAACGGTATCGACTCTACACAGTACACGGGTTACGCCTTCGGAATGGGTATCGAACGCATTGCCAACCTTAAATATCAGGTACGAGACTTACGTCTGTTCTCTGAGAATGACGTACGTTTCCTATCGCAGTTTAAATCGGCAAATTGATGTACATCAAGAAAAATGGCATTCGAGAAAAATCGGATGCCATTCTTTTTGCATGTTCCCTAAAACCCCTTACCTTTGTACTGACAAAAAGAAAAGGTTAGTTAGTTTTTAAGGTAAGTTAGATTGTTTTCATTGAATGACGCCAATCGTCGTGAGACGCTCGGCGTTTTTTTATGCATAAAAAGAGGGATGCCGATTGGCACCCCTTTTCTTGTTCGATTCGGTGTTCGCCTTAGAAGGTGAAGTTGTAACCGATGCGAAGCAGGTGGTCGTGATGGCTACCGTCGTTGATGAGGGTACCAAAGCCGTAACCTGCATACAGGCCCTTGTAGAGATAAAGACCCAGTGTGAAGTCGAGGGCGAAGCAGCTGGTGTTGCCGTTCTTCCACATGTTACCGTAACCGAGGTCGAGGGCAGCAAAAGCCTTCATGTCGGGACCGAAGGTGGGAGAGAAGCCACGTACACCCGTCTGGATGGTGAACTCGTTCCAATTGCCGTGCTCGTTGTAGTCAAGAGCATACTTCAGGTTAACAACATCCCAAGCAACATACTTGTTGAAGTTGTACTGTGCGCGTGCACCAAGTTCCCATTCAGAACCAATACCTGTCTCAAGTGCAAAAGAGAGACCCTTGTCGGGGTTCTGAGCCTGCATAGATGCTACACCCAGCAGCATCACAACTACCATTGAAAGAATTTTTTTCATTTTTCTTCTTATTTTTAATGGGTAAAACAATGTATTTATCTATTATTCACACGCAAAGATATAAATAAAAGTTCAAAGGTGTATGAGTTTACTGTTTAAAATTGAAAAAATTTGTACTTTTGTGTCGTACTATTTAATAATAAGGATATGAAGACTTTTCTTTCTGTTCTGTTTACGTGTGTATTAAGTCTGAACGTTTTTGCCGATGATAACACGAAGTTCGTGAATCCATTCATCGGAACCCAAACCGATGCTTCGGGTGCTTTGAGCGGTAGCACGTTCCCAGGTCCAACAATGCCCCAAGGGATGGTGCAACTGAGTCCTGAGACGGAGAACTATGTTTCGTGGGACCCCTGTAGCGGTTATGAGTATAATCGCGACAGCATATTCGGCTTTACACACACGCATTTAAGCGGAACGGGATGTACTGACCTCATCGACGTAAGTCTTATGCCCGTTTCGTGGAAGGTCGATGAAGCACAGTTGGCACGAGGAAACTTCGGACAGCGCTTTTCGCATGAACAAGAGGGAGCAAAGCCCGGATACTATTGGGTTCATCTGCAGGAGAGCGATGTGCGAGTGGAACTCTCCGCAACGACGCGAACAGGTATTCATCGTTACACCTTCCCAAGCGGTAAGCCGCAAACCTTGATTCTCGACCTTGATCGCAGTATGCTTCGAGGCGATCAATATGCAGGTAGACGTGACGTGAAGATTATCCAAAGTCAGCTTCGTCAGGTTGATGACCGCACGATAGAGGGCTATCGACTCATTACGGGTTGGGCAAAGTTGCGCAAGATATATTTTCGTGCCGAGTTTTCCCGTCCTATTGCCTCTCGCATGCTTATGGACGGGCGTCGCAGTGCAGGAAAGAGCGATGTAGTGAACGGTCGTTCACTTCGTGCCGCACTTACTTTTGCGCCAGAGGGAGGCCGGGAACTCATGGTGAAGGTCGCTATCTCGCCAGTCGACATACTTGGGGCTCGTGGGAACATGCAAGCCGAGGCGCAGGAATGGAACTTTGAGCATTACACCCAGAGCGCCCACGATGCTTGGCAGAAAGCACTTGCGTGCATCGACATAGAAGCGACTCCCGAACAGCGTGCTATCTTCTACACGGGACTTTACCACCTTCTGATGCAACCCAATACGATGAGCGATGCCGATGGGCGTTATATGGATACGAACTACGAGATTCGTCAGATGCCTGAGGGACAAGCTTATCACAGCACCTTTAGCCTTTGGGACACCTTCCGTGCCGCTCATCCGTTGTATTCGCTTATTGCTCCTGACATCGCCGTCCAGTTTGTGCGCGACATGTTGCTCCATCATGAGACTTACGGCTATCTGCCTATCTGGGACCTTTGGGGACAGGATAATTATTGTATGATTGGGAATCATGCAATCCCCGTGCTTGCCTACGCGATTCTTGCGGAATTGCCTGGTGTGCCTGTTGAGGAGGCTTATCTTGCGATGGTCGAGAGCAGCAAGCGCAGTCATCCTAACTCTCCTTTTGAGGTGTGGGAGCATTATGGCTATATGCCGCAGACGAAGCAGAACATGAGTGTGAGCATTACCCTCGAACAGGCCTTTGACGACTGGTGTGTAGCAGCTGTTGCCCACAAGTTGGGGCATAAGGCTGACTATGAACTGTTCCTGCGAAGGAGCGAGTTTTATCGCAATCTCTTCGACCCGAGCGTTGGTTTCTTCCGTCCGAAGGATGAGAATGGAAAGTGGATTGAACCTTTTGACCCGCTCAGCTACGAGCAACCTTGTTTTATCGAGGGCAATGCTTGGCAATACATGTGGTTCGTTCCGCATAATCCTCAGGGTCTTATCGAACTGCTGGGAGGCACGAAGTCGTTCCTTGCCAAACTTGATGAAAACTTCACGCTGACGGCCACCAGCGGAGAACGAAACGGTAATGCCAGCGGATTCATTGGCCAGTATGCTCACGGCAACGAACCCAGTCATCACACCGTTTACCTGTACAACTTCGCAGGTCGGCCTTCGCGTACTCAGGAACTTGTCGATGAGGTACGTAGGTCGTTCTATTTTGCTGCGCCTTGCGGTTATGCTGGCAACGACGATTGTGGCCAGATGTCTGCTTGGTACATCTTCTCCTCGCTGGGTTTCTATCCCTTCAATGCGGGCAGTGGGGAGTATGTCATCGGCACTCCGCTCTTCCGTCGAGCCACGATGCACTTGTCTAACGGCAAGGATTTCACCATACTTGCGCCTAACAAGACGGAGAAACGCGTTCATGTGCGCGGAGTCAAACTCAACGGAAAGCCTTTACGCCAGCTCATGCTTACGCACAAGCAAATCGTGGAGGGCGGTACGCTTGAGTTTACGATGAAATAGGATTGCCCTCGTCGGGCTTCAGGCTTGGGCAATATAGGTCTCAAAGTTGTACAATCTAAGTCTCAAGGTTGTACAACCTGAACCTCATGCTTGGGCAATCAGGATATAGGGCTTATCGAATAAGGCCTAGGCCTTCTTGATTTGAACCTTAGGCCTTCTGAATTTGCGCCTTAGGTTCGATGATTTTGCGCCTTAGGTTCGATGATTTTGCACCTGAGGCTCGATGATTTTGCACCTAAGGTACGATTTGTTTGCGCCTTAGGTTCGTTTTTAATAAAGCTTAATGCTAAAAGTCTTAAAGCATAAGTTGAAAAAGGGTAGCCGTCTGGTTTCCTTCAATCCATCCTTGCAAACATCCCACTTCGGAATAACCGAGCTGGCGGAATAGTGCTTGCGCAGGGGTGTTGTCGAGTGCAACATAAGCATAAAGGGAACGCAGGTGGAGCCTTTCGGTGGCATAGGTCGAAAGCAGTTGTAACGCCTTTGTGCCGATACCTTGACGGTGATAGTCGTGAAGCAGAACGATACCCACTTCTGCCCTGCGATGATGAGGGGAGAAGTCGGTGAGGTCGACTATGCCCACAGGACTTTCGTCGCAAGTGACCACGAGCCGAAGTTGCCTGTCCTTGTAGATATCACCAGCTTGCTCGGCAAGATATTGTCGGATGGCGAAGCGAGAATAGGGCTGTGCATCGCCTGCCCACGGCCAAAGCTCGGCGTCGTTCTCGATGCCGTGTATGAGTTCGAGGTCTTCAGGCTCGAGAGCACGGAGTTTAACTGAGCACGTCATAGGGCAGGATGATGAGTTTAGAATCGCTGTCGTATGTGGCAATGGCCATCCGGCTTCCCTTGCCTGAGAGGGCAATGAGTTGCTCGAGGACTTTGGCATACGAGAAGAAAGTGGTGTCAAAGAGAATGTAGGTAAAGTCTTGCCTGTCGATTCGAATATCCTCACTTGCCTGAACCTCAAGTGTGGTGGGTGCCAAACGATTGCGCTGGCAGATGTCAAACATTATGGGCAGGGACTCTTTTGGACCTACGCAAAGGATGGTTTCCTGCTTCGTGGGACGTTGAGGAAGCAAGGCAAGCAGGCGTTGCATGAGGCGCTTCAGCACATCGATACCGGCACGCAGATAGACGGCAAGGCGGATGAGCAGGGCAAGCAGGCGATAGCGCTTGCTGAAATGCTTGTCGAAGAAGATGAGCATGGCCTCGTAAAAGATATGCACATAGCGGTACGACGACTTTTGTGTGCTTTCGCCCTTGTAGTGAAGGATGGGCGAGGGGATGTAGGCGTTCTTCCAACCGCCCTGCAACATGCGGTAGGAGAGGTCGATGTCTTCGCCATACATGAAGAAACTTTCGTCGAGCAATCCCACCTGCTCCAATGCCTCACGCCTGAGCATCATGTATGCGCCAGAGATGACTTCGATGTAGTTCGCTTCCTCGCGATTGAGATAACGCATGTGATAGCGTCCGAATCGACGACTGTGAGGGAACAATGCCGTAAGGCCAACCATCTTGCAGAAGGCTGTCCAAGGCGTAGGCACACCTCGACGCGATTCCCAGGCAAATCGTCCGTCACGTCCATACATCGCGGTTCCCGATGCGCCCACTTCCGGGTGCTCGTCGAGATACTGCAAGGTATCGGTTAGGGTGTTCTCAGTAAGGATGGTGTCGGGATTCAGGAGCAACATATAGCGCCCTTTTGCCTGACGCAATGCTTGGTTGTTGGCGCAAGAGAAGCCTCGATTGTCCTTGTTGGCGATGAACTTCACCTGCGGGAATCGTGCTGAGAGATATTCCACAGAGCCGTCAGAGGAATTGTTGTCCACGACAAAGACTTCCATCTCCCACTTGCCTTGCGAGCGGAACACGGAACGCAGGCACTGCTCGAGGTAGTACTTGACGTTATAGCTGACGATGACGACAGAAAGGTCCATCATTCATTCTCCGTTTTATCGGTCTCTCCCTCTATCTTCTTCCGAGGATGGACAAATACAAATACGAGTGCCACAAAGCCCATGAGCAGGGCATAGAAGCCGCTTTCCTCCTTCGTGATGAAATACCAGATGGCGCCAAAAATGATTGGGCATACGGCCGCAATCATTCGTAGCGTGCGACTCAGAGGCTTGGAGGTAAGCGCCAGAAATATGGCGACTACGGTAACTAGGCAAAGGCCAATCTGCAAGATATATTGTAGGGTCGAATTCATAGATTTACATTAAAGAGTGTTCTGTTAATAATGGAACGTCCAAGTGTGACTTCATCGGTGTATTGCAGTTCGTCGTTTTGTGCTACACCACGTGCAATAACGGTAATCTTCACGCCTGAGTCGGCCAACTTGCGATAAAGGTAGAAATTGGTGGTATCGCCTTCGAGAGTGGGCGAAAGGGCAAGGATGACCTCGCTTATGTCTTCTTCGCTAACGCGTTCAACAAGGCTCTGAATCTGCAAGTCGCTGGGACCAATACCATCCATCGGAGAGATGACGCCGCCAAGCACATGATAGGTGCCGCGATATTGCTGGGTCGCCTCGATGGCCATAACGTCCTGAATGTTCTCGACTACGCACACGATGGAGTGGTCGCGCCTTGGGTTGGCACATATCTCGCAGACGTCGGCATCGCTGATATTGTGACAAACATGACAAAACTTTACTTCCTGACGCAGGCGTATGATGCTCTGTCCGAAAGCCTCTACGCTTTTGGTGTCCTGCCGAAGCAGGTGGAGCACAAGGCGCATAGCCGTCTTACTGCCTACACCAGGGAGTTTGGAGAACTCCTCAACAGCTCGTTCAAGTAATTGCGATGGATAATGTTGCATAACCTTATAACCTCAAGACTTCATAACCTCAAAACCTCATAACACGCCTTTGCTTGAAGGCAGTTGCATGTGCTCAGTGTCACGTCGAACAGCCATCTTCAAAGCATGAGCAAAAGCCTTGAAGATACTTTCGGCCTTATGATGTTCGTTGTCGCCGATTGCTTTTATGTTGAGGTTCATGCGGGCAGCATCGCTCAGACTCTTGAAGAAATGCAGGAACATCTCCGTAGGCATGTCACCAATCTTCTCGCGTTTGAACTTTACATCCCATACCAACCAAGGGCGTCCGCCAAAGTCTAGAGCTATCTGACAAAGGCTGTCGTCCATAGGCAGACAATAGCCATATCGCTCTATGCCTCGCTTGTCGGTTAATGCTTTATACAAGCATTCGCCCAGACACAAAGCCGTGTCCTCGATGGTGTGATGTTCATCGACGTGGAGGTCTCCCTTGCACTGGATGCGAAGGTCAATGCCTCCGTGATGGGCAATCTGCTCGAGCATGTGGTCGCAGAAGCCGATGCCCGTGTTGATGTCTGCTTTTCCAGTTCCGTCA
>JAEEGF011008908.1_pt1 | contig 14901 bp, 9 predicted proteins | sample 9134171 | NCBI WGS metagenome assembly JAEEGF01 (sample SAMN16246542, study PRJNA631951) | gut metagenome | biome: gut microbiome; feature: rumen; material: AP-attached | host: Bos | place: Iran: Karaj | collected 2018-10 | reverse complement strand
GAAGCCCATATATTCGAGCGCACGAGCCCCCCCTGCAGCCCGCGAGGGGGCTTCATTACTTTTTGACACATTTGTGTCCCCCTCGGGGGACGAAGGGGGGGCTGGTATGGCCTTTGTTATTCCTATTCCCATACCGGGATTGGTGCCGTAGGTGATGCGCGGCTCAATGTCTTCGGCGTGGAACGTCAGTTCCTTGTCGAAGACGGCATCATCGTCGGTCTTCAGCGTGCTCCAGTAGGCGACGGCCTTGTCCCACGCCTCGCCTTTGGGTGCATACTCCCTGCCTTTCAGGTAATCGAAGGTCACGCTGTCGGGGGCGATGAAGCCGCCGCGTGCCCCCATCTCTATCGAGAGGTTGCAGAGCGTGAGACGTCCTTCCATCGACATTGCTCTCACCACCGGGCCGGCATATTCCACGAAGTAGCCGGTGGCGCCGCTGGTGGTCAGCTGAGCCATCAGGTAGAGCGCCACATCCTTCGGCGTCACTCCCCTACCCAACCGTCCGTCGATGTTGATGCGCATCGACTTTGGCTTCTGCTGCAGGATACACTGCGACGCCATGACCATCTCCACCTCGCTGGTGCCGATGCCGAAGGCCACAGCGCCCAGGGCACCGTGCGTTGAGGTATGCGAGTCGCCGCAGACGATGGTCATGCCAGGCAGCGACAGTCCTTTCTCAGGTCCTACGACATGGATGATGCCGTTGTCTTTCGAGTACATGCCGAAATGCTTGAGGCCGAAGTCGCGGGCGTTGCACTCCAGTGTCTCCACCTGCTTCCTCGACACTGGGTCTTCTATGGGCTTGTCCTGGTCGTGCGTCGGTGTGTTGTGGTCGGGCATACAGACGATGCGCTCCGGCCTGAAGCACTTCAACCCGCGCTGCCTCAGTCCCTCGAAGGCCTGCGGCGACGTCACCTCATGGCAATACAGCCTATCTATATAAAGTTGTGTAGGGCCGTCAGCAATATGCTGCACTACGTGGACGTCCCATATTTTGTCGAACAAAGTTTTCATATTCTTGATAATGAGAAAATGAGATAATGAGAAAATGAGAAATTATTTTCCCCGTTTCATATTCTCTTTTGTTTTCTTTATGATTTTGATAAGTGTACCTATAATAATATTAAGGTCGTTTTGAATTGAGTTATATTCACCCTCAGAGATTTTTCAGATTTGTAAAGGAGTCTCAGCCAAAACTCTGTCTCACCTGCTTCTTTTAGCGCTATACTTAGCTTACTGATAAAATCGGCTCTGCTCTGAGCATTTTTACTTTCTGACACATTTGCACCAATACTTGTGCCTGACCGATAAATCTGAAGAGACAAGGTGTATTCTTTTTTTTCCTTTCTCAGATAATTGTACATTTTAATAATGCGCAAAGCAAAGTTTTCAGATAAATCAGCAATCAAGTTATCGTGCAACATAATTTCTCATTCTCAAAATTTCACATTCTCTCATTTTCTCACTCTCTAAATTTCTCATTTTCTCATTTTCTCATTTTCTCATTTTCTCATTCTCTCATTTTCTCATTTTCTAAATTTATTTATACAGTCAATATATGCCTCTACCGACGCCGTAACGATGTCGGTGTTGGCACCGAAGCCGTAATAGAGCTGTCCGTCGTACTCCACCTGCATGTGGACCTTGCCCACATCGTCGCTGCCCTTCGAGATGGCTTGGATGGTGAACTCCTTCAGCGTCATCTGTTTCATGATGATGCGCTTCAGCGCCCTGATGGCAGCATCGACAGGACCGTTGCCGCTGGAGGCTGCCTCAAACTTCTGGCCACTGATGTCCAAGCCTATCGAGGCGACGCTCTTCACACCCTTGCCCGTCGTCACCTGCAAGAAGTCGAGCTTCACGGCGTGCTGCTCGGCAGTGTCGGCACCGGCCAGCATCAGCACGTCGGCATCGCTCACCTCCTTCTTCAGGTCGGCCAGCTGCAGGAACTTCTCATAGATTTTGTCTACCTTCTTCTCATCGCTCACATCCACGCCATAGGTGTGCAGGCGATGCTTCAGGGCGGCGCGTCCGCTGCGGGCGGTCAGTACGATACTGTCGATGTCGATGCCCACATCCTTCGGATTGATAATCTCGTAGGTCTGCACGTTCTTCAGCACGCCGTCCTGGTGGATGCCGCTTGAGTGCGCAAAGGCGTTGCGACCCACGATGGCCTTGTTAGGCTGCACAGGCATGTTCATCAGCGAGCTGACCATGCGGCTCGTGGGATAAATCTTCATCGTGTTGATATTCGTGTCGATGCCAATGCCTTTGTGACACTTCAGTATCATGGCTATCTCTTCAAGCGACGTGTTGCCGGCACGCTCGCCGATGCCGTTGATGGTCACCTCCACCTGGCGCGCACCGTTGAGCACACCCTCTAAGGTGTTGGCCGTGGCCATGCCTAAGTCGTTATGGCAATGGGTGGAGATAATGGCTTTGTCAATGTTGTCGACATTCTCTTTCAGGTATCTTATTTTCTCACCGAACTCTATGGGCAGACAGTAGCCCGTGGTGTCGGGGATGTTCACCACCGTAGCACCGGCCTTGATGACCGCTTCCACAACCTGCGCCAGGAAAGCATTGTCGGTGCGACCGGCATCCTCGGCGTAGAACTCCACGTCGTCCACAAACTGCCGTGCGTACTTCACTGCCCAGATGGCGCGCTCGATGATGTCGTCGCGCGTGGTGTTAAACTTGTACTTGATGTGCTCGTCGCTGGTGCCTATGCCGGTATGGATGCGTTTGCGCTTGGCATACTGCAACGCCTCGACAGCCACGTCGATGTCCTTCTGCACGGCACGTGTCAGCGCACAGACGGTAGGCCACGTCACGGCCTTTGAAATCTCGATGACGGAATGAAAGTCGCCGGGAGAACTGATGGGAAACCCGGCTTCGATGACATCCACACCCAACTGCTCCAGGGCTTTCGCCACCTGGATTTTCTCTACAGTGTTCAGCTGACATCCCGGCACCTGCTCACCGTCACGAAGTGTCGTGTCGAAAATGTAAAGTCTTTCTGACATGTTGTTCCTTTTTCTTTTTACCTTAAATCGGCTGCAAAATTATATACTTTTCCCACCAAAACAAAAAAAACAGGACATTTTTTTACCTAAAACTCACAATTTTTTACTTCTGCAAAGTTGTCCGTAATTTTTCTTTACATTTCGGACTGTTTGTCCGAAGCCTTCGGACAGACAGTCCGAAGCCTTCGGACGGAGAGTCCGAAGCCTTCGGACAAAGCGTCCGAAGCCTTCGGACTTTTTTTTCAGCATCATCTTTTTGTAAATTCAATTTTATTTCATACCTTTGCAGCCATCATTTAGAAACAAACATCTATTCCCTTTGTCAAAAAAATCTATGATGAAAGAACAAGAGTTATTCAGATCAGTAGCAGAAAGCGGCTATTGTGTTTGCAATGCCGAGCATTGCCCCAAGAAAGCACAGTGTCTGCGATGGATTGTCGGTCAGCATATGTCCGACACAGTGATGTTTTGCATGAGCGCCAATATGCGATTCAAGGATGTGGCGACGGCTCAGTGCCCCCTCTTCCGAAGTGCAGAGAAAGCGCAAATGGCAAAAGGCATGATTCACATATTCAGCGACAACATGCCCAAGCGGCTGGAAACGAGCTTACGCAACCAACTCATCAGCCGGTTCGGTCGCACTTACTATTATGAGTACCGCAACGGCACACGCCTCATCGCGCCCGACATGCAAGAGGAGATACGCCAGATGTTCCGTCAAGCGGGCTGGAACGAAGACGTCAGCTTCGATGAGTACGTGAAAGACTATGACTGGTAAGGTGGTGGCCTATGAAACGGTTAGGGATGATAGCCGCAGCAACAGTGCTACTGATGTGGGGCGGCTGCGCTACACAGCAGGAGAGAAATGAGCAGCGGGCAAGGATGCGGCAGGCTGTAGAGCAGGCTGTCGCATCCAGGCAATGGCGCATTGACGTACAGTCCATGCTCACGCTGCGTTATGGAGCAAGAACAGTGACGCCCGACTTCTACCTTGAGCTGCGGGGCGACACACTGGTCAGCTACCTGCCCTATCTGGGGCAGGCGCACCAGGCCACGCTGACCACACCGATAGGTCTGAACTTCAAGGCGCCCCTCCTGCGCTATGCCGACCGCCATCTCAAGCCCCACGTGTCCCAGATGGAAATGGACGTAAAGACGCAGGAGGACAACTACCATTATATAATAGATGTGTACGACACCGGCGAAGCCGACATCCGCGTCAGCTCCCTCTACCGTGATCCCATCAGCTTCACCGGCACTGTTTCAGACCAGCCCTAAAAACAGTTTGATGAAGCATCGTAACTTATCCCCCCCCTTGGAAGGGGGGGGGCAGGGGGGATGAAACTTTGCGCAGATGAATCCCCCTCTAACTCCCCCTTCGCAAGGGGGAGAATTAAGTTACCGCAAGCCTTGCTTGTATCTATCATGATACATTCTTATGAGGAGTCAGTTTGCTTCTATATTGGCGTGCACACTATCGGGTAATTGCGGATAATCATAAAGACAAATGACTCTCTATGAAAAGCCTATGTCTCTGGATTGAAATCCATAGCAAAGCTATTGTCTTTAACTCCCTTAACTCCTTTAACTCCAAAACTTGCGAAAGTTGAATTACGACCTCTTACTTATCACAAATCCTATTGGGGGCTTCGGCTGCGGAACCTCGATAGGCACGATGTCTTCAGCAGTGAGCATGAGCATCTCAGCCTTATCCATAGGCTGTTGGTTTACGCAGCGTGTCGCGTGCTGGATATAGATTCGCTCCAGCTGGTTGGCAATGAAACGGGCATTTCCCCAAGTTTCAGGGTCACGCGACTGATAGGCCAGTGAGAGCATGTCGCGGTATTTCTCCCATGCAGAAGGGGTAAAACTGTAGCCGTAGTCCTTCAAGCGGCGACGGGTGATTTCCATCAACTCCTCGACGGTGAAGTCCTTGAACTCGAACCTGTTGGGAAGACGCGATGCCAAGCCCTGATTGAGGTCGAGCATCTTCATCATCGGTTCCTTGTATCCGCAGAGCACGACGGCGATGTCACGCTGCGACTCGTCGGCAAGGACTTTCATCAAAAGCTGAATGACAATTTTTCCCGGGTCGTGTGGATGCGGGCTGTTCAACAAGTAGGCCTCGTCAAGCATCAACACTCCGCCCTGGGCCTTCTCCAACACCTGTCGCAAGGAACGTTCCTCGTCGCCCCAAAGCGTACCCATGAAGGTGCCGCGATCACAAATCACCACATGGCCTTTGGACAAAGCGCCTGCCTGACGCATCAACGAGCCGAAGAGTCGGCATATCGTCGTCTTGCCCGTTCCTGGCCGCCCCAGGAAGAGGCTGTGCAGCGACACGGCGTGAGGCTTGCTCTCAGGAAACAGCTCGTGCATCCGCTTGTTGTAGCTGGTCAAAGCCACCAACTCATCCATACGGTGCTTGATGTCATCACAGCCTACCAACTTGTCCAGTTCTTCACGAGGATTCGCAATAGGACGCAGAATCTCCACAGTGACCTGCATGTTGTTATTCTGTTCAACCGTTCCATCCGGGTAATAGACAGGGTCGTCATCGTCTTCGTCTTCGTCATCACCGACGGGACTATCCGTTTCGTCCTCCTCCTCATCCGCTTCAGCCTCGTCGTTTGAACCCTCGTCGCCGAAAGTCTCCTCATATTCACGATTGATGAAGTCGGTCAGCATCTTCTCGAATTCATTCTCTTCAAAATTCACCTTTTCCTTACCATCCTCCTTTCGATCCTCAACGGTTTCAGTTTTTAAGAGTTCTTTAAGTGCTGCATCATAAACGGCATCCACGTTTGCCTTCCCCACCAGCTCTTCATCACGGTTCGTCCAGATAAACTTGCTTTTCAGCCGTTTGCAGCCGTCAATCACTTTTATGTTTCTCGACTCCCAACGCTCTTCCATCTCACCAGCATTAAGGATAGTAGCCTCTGTCAGAAGGATGCCAAACACGGTTATCTCCTCATTGCGGGGCTGCAGGTATCTTGTTATCTGCTTTATCGCCTCCGAAAGCTTCCAGACCACACTGACACGTGGCTCGTCGTTGGCACGATAGATGAAGGAGCCCATTTCCTCAGACTCATCGTATGTTTGTTTGTCATTGTTTCCGCAGCAGTCGAGACAAACCAAGACAACTGTCGCGGAGTCAGCATAGAAATACACTTCATAGTCATTCAGATGGGGATATAAACCCCACCGATAGGTAGAGTACACAGAATAGTTCATCTTAGTCAAGGCATTCATATACTTGATGATGGTGTTTTTGGACTGCTTCTTGAAATTTTCAATCAATCTATTTGTCTTTTTCATAATCTACATAATTCTAATCACAATAAAAATATCGACCTGTTCGGGCGTTTTCACCCGCACAGGCCACACTGTCTCATCTCAGAAACCACAAGGGGTTTCTTTTACGGATGGCAAGTAGCATAAGCACGACAATCCGGTCGTGTGGTGCACATATTCGTGCACACCTACCAACTGAATTATCCACCTTATTGTTGCACAAAGAAGAGAAGAGGAAACAACCCGCTTTACCCTTCGAAGATAAAGCAATACAATTGTAGCAAAATGTCAAAGAACGCACAGGCGAACGTCAAAGAACACATCAGCGAACTTCGATGAACGCAACGACAACAAGGCATTATCTGCCTGTCGACCCTCAGACTTTGTTTCAACTACGTCTTAGAACCGCTCGGCAAATCAATGTGTTCATTGTCATTCTGTACATTCTTGCTACAATTGTTTTAGTGATAGAATATGCAATTCGGCTGCAAAATTATATAAATTACATGAATCTCCAAACTTTTTCGTCACTTTTTTTCGAGAAACATAAAAATGAATGTCCCAATCTTTGGCAAATCAAAAAAAAGCACTACATTTGCAGGCATGAAACAAGCAATGATTTTTGCCGCCGGTCTGGGCACTCGCCTGAAGCCCATCACCGACAGCATGCCCAAGGCAATGGTTCCTGTGGGCGGTAAGCCTCTGCTCTGGCACATCGTCATGAAACTGAAACGCTCGGGATTCGAACGCATAGTTATCAACGTCCACCATTTTGCTGACCAGATAATAGACTATGTCAAGGCCAACAACAACTTTGGGATGGACATTTTGATATCCGACGAGCGTGACTTGCTCCTCGATACGGGAGGAGGGCTGAGAAAGGCATTGCCTTTATTCGATGAAGGCAACCCCGTCCTCATCCATAATGTAGACATCTTCAGCAATGTGGACCTGGCGGCCTTCTACGACAAGGCTTCCTCTGCTGATGCCTTGCTCCTTGTCTATCATCTCCGTACCGGGCGCGACCTGCTCTTCGACTCAGACATGAGCCTGTCGGGTTGGACGAATGATGACAGGGGTATTGTCAAGTGTGTTCTGGGCAAAGAGCCGGCAGCGCTAAGCCGTTATGCCTTCAGCGGCATACACATCGTTCACCCCTACTTGTTAGAGAGCATGACCCAGATGCCGGAACGATTTGGCATCTTCGAATACTACATGCAGTTCTGCCAGCAATACCGCTTCCTGGGCTACGAGCAGCACGATTTACGAATGCTCGACGTTGGCAAGCTCGACACCCTCACACAGGCAGAAGAATTTCTCAAGACAGCGGGCACTCTATAGGCCACCCCAGACACCTCCCCAGGGTGGGGAGATGCCTCGCGGAGTCACTGTGCGCAGCCAGCTGATGACAACAAAGGCAACTGCTGTCTGCTGGTGGTAATTTAGAATGTAGCACCGAGCATGATGTTAAAGCCACGCAGCTTGTCGTAGTCGGTGACCTTGCTGAAGTCCATCCAGTAGGCGGCACCGAAGCTGAACACCTCACTGATGCGACAGCTGGCTCCCAATTGCCATCCGGCCACGAAACGCTTCATGCCACCCATCGGGTGGTCGTTCTTCATCCAGTTCTCAGTATAGCGGCGTTCATCGGCCTCTTTCTGCGTCTTGGCTGAGAAGGTGTAGCGCCCGTAGATGCCGGCGTAGGGATGGAGGGCAAACGACTCAGAGAGAAGAAGGTCGTAGGCCAGGCTGACAGGGGCAGTGAGCGACACCATGCTGAACTTGTTCTTCACTTCCTGCTCAGTCTTATTACGGAACAGATACTGCACCTTCGCCCCTGCATCAATGCCAAGCGGCGAGCCAAGCGGGAGGAAATAGGTGAAGCCTACAGAGATGCCGTGATAGTTGCTTTCCGTCTTCGACAGTCTGCCGTCATCGTAGCTCCATGTGTGTGGGTTATATTCGGCAAAGAAGACGCCATAGCTTTTCACGTCTGATGACTTGTAGTTGACACTATAGGGATTTTGCTTCACCTGTTTGTCATAGGAGGCACGGCGATACTGGCCTACGGTCATGGTCTTCTGCGCAGTGGCAGAAACACTTGCCACGAAGATGATAGCAGTGGCAAGAATGATTTGAAGGCAATGTTTCATCATTTATATGTCACTTAAGTTTAGGAAGTTAAATTGGAAGTTAAATTGGAAGTTAAATAGGAAGTTAAATTGGAAGTTAAATAGGAAGTTAAATAGGAAGTTAATTCGCTACGTTCATGGAAGACTGAGTTGAAAGGATGGGTTCACCGTCGGCATTCCATTGTATGCCCCGCCGCAGGTAGATGTCGCGAATGATATTGCCGTCTACGATGCGCTTGTCTTCATAGAGCATATCGGTGCCAGAGCCGTCGGAGGATGTGACCAGGTAGACATTCGACAGGCACGGTGCTGTGGTGGAATCTTTGACGATGAGCGGCTCTTGTCGCTTCACCCAAACGGCAGTGTCGAGCAGGTTGGCTGTGACGGGTGCCGAAAGCATGCCCACCGTGGTGTAGACAGTCCAGATGCCGCTGGCCGAGTAAAGCACCAACACGCGCTGTCCATCGGGTGTGATGAAGGCTTCGGGGTTCTCGTTGACGTAAATGGGATAGGCCGAGCGGTGGCCGTCGGGATTGATCCACTGGCGCTCCCACTCATGGTCGGGCAAGGAGATCATGACGCGGTTGGAGCTGGTGGTCCAGGGATTCTCCATGCGCGCTATATATATACACTGTGTCTCCGTCTCATGGCGTCGCTCCGGCCATCCGCTCCACAGCAGGTACAGCTCGCCGGAAGGCATCTGCAGCAGGTTGGGGTGTATGCCGTAGTTCCATTCAGCATGCGTCTCTATAGGACCTTTCATCTCAAAATGCCCCGTCATGGGGTCGGCGTCGGCACACTCCATGACGAAAAGATGATGGTTGTCGGTATTGCCGTCGTCGCCCTCGAAATAGAGATACCATTTGTCGTTGACACGATAAATCTCTGGCGACCAGAAATGTGTCATTGTGTCGCGTGTAGCACTCCAGAGGGTGCGCCGCTGCCCCGTTGCCAGGTCTTCCAACCGCTTGGTGCACAGCAACTCGATGGAATCGCCGCCATAGCTCTGCATGGTGAAATAATAATTGCCATTGTGACGAATGGCCTGCGGATAGCCCATGTGTTCAAGCAGCATGATGTCCTCACAGGCTTTGGGTGTCTCCGTGCGATGGCAACATGACAGGGAAAGGAGTATAGGAGTAAGGAGTAATGAGTAAAGGAGTTTCTTATTAAAATGTTTCATTTTCTTGCGTATTGATGATGCAAAAATACAATTATCTTTTCACTTGACAAAAATTTTTCGTCACAATTTGTTTTCCAACAACATTTTTCGTTCAACGGCGGTGCTTTTCTTCTTGTTTGAACGGTTTTTTATTCTCTTTGATTATTTATTTTCCCTCTTTTCGCAAGTTTTTGTGTTATTTTGCAGCGTAAATGTTTTTTGAAGTTAGTTTTAGTTAGTAAATAATGGGTTAGTAATTTTATCAATGCGACGTGATGTCGCCTATGTACACACACGAAAGATAGGTATTAGTATTCTTTTAAAGGTAAAAAGATTTTTCAGGAAGCAACATGAGTGAAACATATTCAGAATACTATAAAAGAAATTGTATGAAAAGATTACTGACATTTTGCGTTTTGGGAGCTATGGCACTGACGGTCATGGCTCAGTCTGCTAAACTGTTCACTCCGTACAAAACCACCAACCTGCGCCTGCCCAGCGTCCCCCTGATTGTCAGCGACCCGTACTTCAGCGTGTGGTCGCCCTACGACCAGCTGACCGACGGCACCACTCGCCACTGGACCAACGACGAGAAGCCCTTGGAGGGCCTTTTGCGCGTTGACGGCAAGACCTATCGCTGGATGGGTGCCGACCGCGCCATCCTGCAGAGCATCGTGCCGATGGCCGACGAGGAAGCCTGGGAGGCCGACTACAGCCGCAAGTCGCAGCAGCCTGCCGGATGGATGAAGCCCGATTTTGCCATCAACGACAACTGGCGTCGCGGCAAGGCAGCGTGGGGCAGTCCCGACCTCAGCTTTGTGCGCACCCACTGGAGCGACCTGAACAGCGACCTCTACGTGCGCCGCACCATCGACCTGAAGGCCAGTGACCTGAAGGAAGACCTCTTCATGGTCTATTCTCATGACGATGTGTTCGAGCTCTACATCAACGGCACGAAGGTGGCCGACACCGGCGAGACGTGGGTGGAAGGCGTACAGCTGCACCTTGATGCAAAGCTGAAGGGCCTGTTGCATGAGGGCAGGAACGTGATAGCCGCCCATTGTCATAACACCACTGGCGGTGCCTACACCGACTTCGGACTGTTCAAGAACATCAGCACCAGCAGTGCCAGCATTGAGACCGCCAAGCAGAAGTCGGTCGACGTACTCGCTACCAACACTTATTACACCTTTATATGCGGGCCCGTAGAGCTGGACGTGGTCTTCACGGCTCCCATGCTGATTGACGACTACGACCTGCTCTCTTCGCCCATCAACTACATCTCCTATCAGGTGCGCGCTACCGACGGCAAGGAGCACGACGTGCAGCTGATGATTGCCGCCACGCCCGAGATGGCCCTCAACAAGGTTTCGCAGCCTACCCGCTCCAAGCTGGTTGAGAACGAATGGGGCGGCCAGCAGTACGTCTGCACCGGCACCATCGACCAGCCCATCCTCGCCAAGAAAGGCGACGGCATCTGCATTGACTGGGGCTACTTCTACATCCCTGCCATCAACGGCACTGTGTCGTTGGGCAAGGCCGCTGACATGAGAGAGCGCTTCGCTGCCACCGGCAGTACAAAGACCATGAGCATCTACGAATGTTCCACCGCCTCCTCCATGCCCTTGCTGTGCTACGTGCACGAGTTCGGCAAGACCCGTCAGGCTGCCAGCTTCATGATGATGGGCTACGACGAGGTGGAGGACATCGAGTATATGTACAAGCGCTACAAGGGCTACTGGGCACACGGCGGCACGGTGAGCATCTTCCAGATGTTCAACCGCATGAACTCGCAGTATCAGAACATCATGCAGCGCTGCCGCGACTTCGACAAGCTCATCTACGACGACGGCCTCGCTGCCGGCAACGAGCACTACGCCGAGATTCTCTCGGCCGCCTATCGCCACGTCATCGCCGCCCACAAGCTGTTCCAGGACGACCAGGGCAACCTGCTGTTCTTCTCAAAAGAGAACAACTCCAACGGCTGCGTGAACACCGTCGACCTCACCTATCCCGAGGCCCCGCTGTTCCTCTGCTACAACCCCGAGCTGCAGAAAGCCATGATGACATCCATCTTCGACTATTCAGCCAGCGGACGTTGGACGAAGCCCTTCGCCGCACACGACCTCGGCACCTACCCGATAGCCAACGGCCAGGTGTATGGCGGCGACATGCCTTTGGAGGAAGCCGGCAACATGCTGACGCTGGCCGCACAACTGTGCAAACTCGACGGCAACGCCAACTATGTGCGCAAGTATTACGGCATCCTGGAGACCTGGGCCAACTACCTCTCGGAGAACGGTCAAGACCCCGCCAACCAGCTCTGCACCGATGACTTTGCCGGCCACTGGGCTCACAACGCCAACCTCTCCATCAAGGCCATCATGGGTGTGGCAGCCTTCGCCGAGATTGCACGCATGATGGGCTTCAATGACACAGCCGACAAGTACCTGGCCCGCGCCCGCGAGATGGGCACCAAGTGGGAGAAGGATGCCCGCGAGGGCGACCACTACCGCCTGGCCTTCGACCGCAACAACACCTGGAGCCAGAAGTACAACATGATCTGGGACAAGCTGTGGCAGACCAGCGTCTTCCCCGCCGGCACCATGGAGCGCGATGTGAAATACTATCTGAAGAAGCAGAACAAGTACGGACTGCCCCTCGACATCCGCAAGGACTACACCAAGAACGACTGGATTATGTGGACGGCAGCCATGGCCAGCGACAAGGAGACATTCCTGAAGTTTGTGGAGCCTGTCTACAAGTTCATGGACGAGACTGAGAGCCGTGTGCCTACCAGCGACTGGTACGACACGAAGACAGGCCGCATGGTGGGCTTCAAGGCCCGCTCGGTCATCGGCGGCTTCTGGATGCGCGTGCTCGAAGAGAAATTGAAGAATGAAAAATGAAGGTTGAAAATTGAAGATTATGAATAACACATCAAAATTCATCTGTGGCTGTCTCGTAAGCTGCGGCATCGCCGCAGCCCTCGGCTCCTGCGAGTCTTCGACCACCGTGGAAGACTACTACGGCGTGCAGTCCTCGGATCCCTATGACCCGTCGAAGCCCGTCACTGTGAGCAGCTTCACGCCCACCAAGGGCAGCGTGGGCCAGCAAGTGGTCATCATGGGCCAGAACTTCGGCAACGACTCGTCGATGGTGCATGTCAACATCGGCGGCAAGGAAGCGGTGCTGGTCAGTGTGAAGAACAATGCCATCTACTGCTACCTGCCTGGCGCCGCCTACGACCAGATAGAGGGCAGCCGCCTCTTCGCCTCGGTGCAGGTCACCGTCGACAAGCAGACGGGCAAGGCCGCCGACCGCTTCGAGTATGAGCGCAAGATGGTGGTGGGCAAGCTCTGCGGCAAGAGCTACGACCGCGAGGCCGACGCCGTGTGGATAGACGGCTCTTTCGACGACTGCAGCGGCTTCAAGAACGACGGCGTCATGCAGTTCTCACCCTACAACCACGACCAGCTCTTCGTTGTCTACGACCAGGAGCCACACTTCGGCACCGTGGCCCACGGCATACAGCTCATCGACCTGAAGGAGCGCACCGTGCAGACCATCCTGCCACTGTCGAAGTTCTCCAACCAGCGTCTGCGCACCATCGACTTCGCCGTCGACCCCTTCATGTACAACGAGGACGGCACCTTCGCCTACGTGGAAGTGCCCCAGCTCGACAGCGAGGGCAATCCCGTCACCGACTATGAGGGCAATCCCATCATGGTGAAGAGCGGCTATGCCCCTGAAGGATGGGACAAGACCGCCACAGCCGACCAGAAGAAATGGCGCGAGCACCTCATCATCTCCGCCGACAATGACGACAGCAACTACCGCGCCAACTCCGTCTACATCGTTGACCGCGACCCCGATGGCAACTTCAGCAACGGCTCCACCGTGCGCCAGCTGGCCAACTACCGCCAGTGCAACGGTGCCTCGCTCCATCCCAACGGCGAGCTTTACTTCACCAGCTTCGCACAGGGTGAGGTGCTGCGCCTCGACATGAACAAATACTGGGAGACACAGCTGCCCGACACGCTTGGCGGCTCGGGCACCAGCTGGAACCCATACGCCAATCAGAACCTGAACGACATCAACACGGGCAGCAGCACGGGCTCGGGTGCCTTCGAGAAGCTCTTCACCGTGCAGGACGTCAGCTGGGAGTTCCAGATTGACATCCATCCCAGCGGCAAGTATGCCTACATCGTGGTCATCAACCGCAACTACATCCTTCGCACCGACTACAACGAACAGACGAAGCGCTTCTCACCGCCCTACCGCATTGCCGGCGACATGTCACACTCGGGCTTCACCGACGGCGTGGGCCTCTCAGCCCTGCTCAACCGTCCCTATCAGGGCACGTTTGTGAAGAACGAGCAGTATGAGGCCGAGGGACGCGACGACATCTACGACTTCTATTTCTGCGACAGCATGAACGACGCCATCCGCCTGCTCACCCCCGAGGGCATCGTGAAGACCTACGCCGGCGGCGGCTTTGCTACCCATGCCGACGGCCACACCTACGGCAACGAGAACGGCGAGCTGCGCGACTTTGCACGCTTCCACCGTCCCACAGGACTGGTGAACGACGTACACCGCGACGCCATCACAGGCGAGAACACGCTGATATTCTATATCCTGGACACCAGCAACTTCGCCATCCGCACCATCACTATGGAAGAAAACTTAGAAGCTAAGGAGGACTAAAGTATGAAAAGATATATAGCAATACTCTTCCTCGTGCTGGGCACGACCATCACTGCTCTGGCACAAAGGGAACTGACGATAACAGGTCGCGTAACCGACGCCAACGGTGAAGGAGTCATCGGCGCCAGCGTCATCGTGAAAGACGCGAAAGGTCTGGGCACCATCACCGATTTCGATGGCAATTACAGCATCAAGGTGCAGGAATACCGCACCCTGCAGTTCTCCTACATCGGCCTGAAGACGCAGGAAGTACTGATCAAGGGCGACAAGACCACCATCAACGTGGTGATGGAAGAAGATGTTCAGAACGCCATCGACGAGGTGGTGGTCACGGGTATGGGCACACAGAAGAAGCTCACCGTCACCGGCGCCGTGTCGAATGTGAAGATGGAAGACCTGAAGCATTACAGCACATCGAACCTCACCAACACTCTGGCCGGCAACGTGCCGGGCATCATGGCCTTCCAGTCATCGGGCCAGCCAGGCAAGAACACCAGCGAGTTCTGGATTCGTGGCATCTCCACCTTCGGAGCCAGCTCGAAAGCCTACATCCTCGTCGACGGATTTGAGCGCGAGA
>JAEEGF010306435.1_pt1 | contig 14902 bp, 6 predicted proteins | sample 9134171 | NCBI WGS metagenome assembly JAEEGF01 (sample SAMN16246542, study PRJNA631951) | gut metagenome | biome: gut microbiome; feature: rumen; material: AP-attached | host: Bos | place: Iran: Karaj | collected 2018-10 | reverse complement strand
GTGCGCCACTCTCACCCCCCCGAAGGGGGGATCCCGTCCGACTTGCATGTATTAGGCCTGCCGCTAGCGTTCATCCTGAGCCAGGATCAAACTCTTCATTGTAGTATTGTTGTACTTGTATTTTTTTCCTGTTTTAGGGCTCCGCTATGTCTTTTCATTGCTGTTCCTTACTCGCCCACGCGCCAGGCCTCGCGGCCGTCGGCGGATGGGCTCTTGCTTCTTATGCTGGCCTCAAGCTTTCAAAGAGCTCGCTTCCGAACGTCCCCCCTGTCTTCCCTCCGTTTCCTTGTCGAAAGCGGGTGCAAAAGTACAGCTTTTTTTCTTTCGCGCAAGCGTTTCGGCGAATTTTTTTTCAAAAATTTTTCTCATCGCTGATTGACAGCGGGTTACAGACGGGAATTTTTCGCCCCGACGCGGCGGGAACGGCGAATCAGGCGGGTTTTTGTCGGCGAATTAAGCGAATTAAGCGAATTTTTGGACGGCGAAAGGAAGGGATGGCCGGCGAATTAAACGAATTATTTAGCCGAAAAAACTTTCCACTTTCCACTTTCCACTTTCAATTAATATAATAAGGTGTGCTGTTGCTGTGCTACCGCTCTCACCTTCCTGGATAAGTAAAGCTCCTAGTCGTATTTGAGTTGTTGAGGTAGATCAGTCCTCGTCCGGGCTGGAAGCTCCTCAGCGTGCCTTCCCACAGACCGTTTTCGGCGTTGTAGATGCTGTAGCCCGTCTGGCTCTTCACCTGGTCGCCATCGCCCGGAGTGAGGTTGGTGAAAGCCGCCTCGATGCTCATCTCCGTCAACGACAGGAAGCTGATCCAATTCCAGCCGGGATAAAGCTCGATCACCAGGCCGCTCGGGTCGAATCCCGGGCCGGGAGCCGACGAGGTGAACGCCAGCACGTAGGGGCTGCCCAGGGTGCCGTAGCCGTCGGCGACGAAGGTCACCGCCGCGGGAGAGTCGAGGTCGAGCTCCTGTCCCGTGCCGTGGTCGTAGAGCTTGAAGGTGAGCTCGTCGCCCAGCTCGCCGAAGACGGTCACCTGTACCACGTAACGCTGCGTGGGCGGGAAGAGGGTGGGCAGTTGGCTGCCGCGGCACTCATCGCCACAGAACACCCCCAACTCGAGATTGGTGGACTGCTGTTCCGTTCCGTCGATCTGGAGTACCGCCGTCATGTTCATGTTGTTCGCGTAGGGCGCGCTGACCGGAGTCCAATGGTTGGCGAGAAGCCAACCATTGGTAAGGACGAGGACAAGAAATAAAATATGTCTTTTCATGGTTATCTGTTATTATATAATAGGTGTTTGTTATTTGACGATAATTTTTCCATATTGGGTCTGGCCTTGTTCGCCCGTGACACGGACGATGTACACGCCAGGGACGGTTGGCGCGGTTACGGTTGGCGCGGCGCAAACACGGGTAACAACGGTGCGTCCCATCACGTCGACAACCTCGACGGTGGCGTTGCCGAACGATCCGGGCAAATGCACACGGAACGGCTGTCCTGCTGCTACAATACCGAAGCAACGGGCCTACCGATGGAAGGCAACGCCATCGAGTCGGTTTTCAAAGTGTATGTCACCGACATCGGCCTGCTGGTCACCATGCTTGGAGGCAGCACCCGAAACGATGTCATTCAAGGCAATCTTGGCGGCTTCAAGGGTGCCATCTACGAGAACTTAATGGCGGATACGCTTCACAAGAAAGAGCAGAACCTTTATTACTACCGTAAGGAGTCGGGCATGGAGTTGGACTTCCTAATCAACTACAAAAGAGAGTGCGTTCCCGTTGAGGTCAAAGCCAAAACGGCTAAAGCAAAGAGTATATCAACCGCACTGAAACATCCAGACAAGTATGATGTGTATCATGCGATTAAGTTTGGCGACTACAACATTGGCAGGGACGGCCTGTTGTTGACACTTCCCCACTACATGCAGTTTCTGCTGGATCTGGAACCCGAGGAAATCATCTTGGAGCCCATCGATGTGAATGCCGTGAACGCCTTGGCTAAGGAGTTTTTGAAGCAAGATTCGGACCGATAGATGTTCTTTGCTAGCGATAGCCATCGGTGGGTACGTCATTGTAAGCGGAACGGAGTGGAGCGTCTCCAAAGACACCAGAATACGGACACGCCTTTGAGCATCTTTCTTTTAGTTCTTAAAGGGAAAAGATCACACCGAACAAAAGAGGGTGTGAATAAAAAAGGCGATTCGTCACTGATAGACAAACGTCGTCGACCCTCCATTACGCAAATAGATATAGCCCTGACCAGGAATCAATGTCCTAAGCGTGCCTACCCACTCTTTTGCCACCGAGTCGTAAGTGCTGTTGGCACCCTGACCTTTGATCATGTCGCCATCACTGGGAATCAATTGCCTCAAAGCTTCTTCTATTGGGGTCTCCGTGGTGAGCATGCAGCTAATCCAGTTCCATCCCGAAATAAGGGTGATAGGCACCTCAATGGGAAGCCCTGTCGCTGTTGCCTTGAAGTCTAACACATAAGGATTTGAAAGAGTACCATAGCCCTCAGTGTTGAAGGCAAGCGACTCCGAAAGCTGCACCTCCACCTCTTCACCGTTGTCATGGTTGAAGAGCTTAAAGATGAGTTCATCACCCTCCTGACCGTAGATGGTAAGCCATAACAGATAACGATCGACATCGGGATAATACACAGGTTGCTGGCTGCCACGACATTCATCACCGCAGAACACGCCCACCTCAAGGGTAGTGGTACGCTGCTCCACCTCTTGAAGCTGAATAACGCCAATCAGCATAAAATGATCGGGATAGGAGGTTTGAGGGATCCAATGGTTGGTGGAATCAATCACAATCTCAAAGAAATTCGCGACATAATGATGATCTTCCGTCACCGTTAAGGCACAGACGGAAGCACTGGAGACCTCCTCACCGTCCTCCGTCCAATTAATAAAGGTATAACCTGTAGCGGCAGTGGCGGTCAGCGTGGCAGTTGAACCGAAAGTATAGATGCCGGCACCCGTCACCGTGCCGCCTTCAGCAGGATCAAGAGTGACGGTGATCTCATAGGTAGGCAACACATGCATGAAATTCAGCACATAGAGGTCAGAACCTGATCCTATAATGCCATTTGCCTCGAAGGTCAAGGTGGTGGCGCAAGTCAGGTCACATTCCTGGCCAAGCTCATGGTCATAGAGCCGGAAATCCAGCACATCGCCATCGTTGCCATATAACGTCATGAACAGGATATAACGGTCAAGCTGAGGAACATACATCGGCACCCCACTACCACGACATTCGTCGCCACAGAAGACGCCCACCTCAAGGTTCGCTGTAGCCTGCTCCACACTGTCGATCTGGATAACACCGATCAAAGTGGCAGTGTTTGCATACGAACCCATGCTGGGAGTCCAATGGCTGCTTACCTCCTCTGCAATGAAATGCGCTGTGAGGGTCCTATGTCCTGTAACGGTAAAAGTATAGGTTTCATTGGTGGAGACCTCCTCTCCGTTCTCAGTCCAGTTGACAAAGGTATAGCCCGTTGCGGCAGACGCAGTCAAGATAGCAGTGGAGCCATAGTCGTAGCTTCCCGCACCCATGACGGCTCCACCTTCCATCGGGTCGGAGGATACTACAATATAATAGGTGTTCAAGCTAAAGTGAGCGACCAGCGTCCTTGAGCACGACACAGTGAAGGAATATTCCGGATTGGTCGAGACCGTTGTGCCATCCTCAGTCCAACGAACGAAAGTATAGCCCGAGGCTGCGGTGGCAATCAACGTGGCAGTGACGCCATGGTCATAGGCTCCGGCACCCATGATGTTGCCCCCTGCATCTGGATTGGCAGAGGCAACAATTTCATAACTATTCAAACTAAAACAGGCAACAAGATTTCTGGATTCCATCACCGTGAAAGTATAGACAGGTTCGGTGGAGACCTCCTCGCCATCTTCCGTCCAATGCACAAAGGCATAGCCCGTGGAGGCAGTGGCAACCAAGGTGGCAGTAGTGCCATGGTCATAGGAACCCGCACCCGTCACAACACCTCCAGCAACAGGATCAACAGCAGCAGTGACCTCATAGTTATTTAGGCTGAAATGAGCCTCGAGTTCCCTGTCTTCCGTCACCACGAAGGAATAAACCAAATCAGCAGAGACCTCTTCGCCGTTCTCGGTCCAATGAATAAAGGTATAACCTGGGGCAGCGGTGGCAGTCAACGTTGCGGTAGTTCCATGGTCGAATGAGCCAGCCCCCGCTACAGTCCCTCCCTCCATAGGATCGGTCATGGCAGTGATTTCATAACTGTTCAAACTGAAATGAGCGACAAGAGTTCTGTCTTCTGTCACCGTAATAGTGTAAGCGGGATCGGCAGAGACCTCCACTCCGTTCTCCGTCCATTGAACAAAGGTATAACCCGTGGCGGCGGTAGCGATCAAAGTGACGGTAGTACCAGCGAGGTAGGATCCCGCCCCCGTAATTGCGCCTCCTTCAGAGGGATCAGCAGTGGCTTCGATAGCATAGAAAGAGGCATCATGCTCAAAATTCAACACATAAAGACCTGAACCCGATCCGATGATGCCGTTCGCCTCAAAGGTCAGCGTGTTGGTACAGATCAAGTTGGATTCCTGTCCGAGATCATGGTCGTAGAGGCGGAAACTTAACACATCGCCGTCGTTGCCATAAAGCGTCATGAACAGGATATAACGGTTCAACTGGGGAACAAACATCGGCATCCCACTGCCTCGACATTCGTCACCGCAGAAAGCTCCAACCTCAAAAGCCATCGAGGTCTGCTCCACGCCGTCAATCTGAATCACGCCTATCAAGGTGGCTGTGTTGGCATAAGCACCTGTATTAGGAATCCAATGACCACCTTCCTCCTCAGAGAGGAAGTTTGCAGTGAGAATCCTATGTCCCGTCACCGTGAAGGTATAGGCGGGATTCGTGGATACCACCTCCCCGTTTTCCGTCCAGTTGACAAAGGTATAACCCGTGGCTGCAGTAGCTATTATAACAGCTGTAGAGCCATAGTGGAAACTCCCTGCACCAGTGACAGCACCGCCTTCCATAGGATCGGCGGAAACGACAATGTAATAGGTATCCAAGGTGAAATGAGCCACCAGCGTCCTCGCGCCGGTCACCGTGAAGGTATAGGAGGGATTGCTGGAGACCGTCACGCCATCCTCTGTCCAATTCAAGAAAGTATAACCTGTGGCAGCAGTGGCGGTCAACGTGGCGGCAGTGTAGTAGTCGTAAGAGCCTGCACCCGTCACTATGCCACCCGCATCAGGATCGACCGAAGCCGTGATCTCATATTGGTTCAGGCTGAAATGAGCAACGAGACTCCTTGTCTCCGTCACCGTGAAGGTATAGGTGGCACTGGTGGAGACCTCGACATCATCCTCTGTCCAATTGACGAAGGTATAGCCAGTGGCAGCAGTGGCGGTCAAGGTGGCGGAAGAGCCGTGGTTGTAGGACCCCGCACCTGTGACGGAACCTCCCGCAGAGGGGTTGACCGCAGCCGAGACCTCATAGTGGTTGAGGCTGAAATGGGCGACGAGATCACGTGGCCCGGTCACTGTGAAGTTATACACCATGTCGGCAGATACCACCACGCCGTCCTCAGTCCAGTTGACGAAGGTATAGCCAGTGGCAGCGGTGGCAGTCAGTGTGGCAGCGGTACCTTGTTCATAGGTACCAGTTCCCGTGACAGAGCCTCCCTCAACGGGATCGACAGCGGCAGTGATGGCATGCGTGATGATCACCCGCTCAAAACTCAGCACATACGGACTCGCCCCTGAGCCATAGGTGCCATTAGCCGCAAAGGTAACGGTGTTGGAACAAGATACGGAAAGCTCCTGATTAAGGGTGTGGTCATAAAGACGGAAGCTCAGCATATCGCCGTCGTTGCCATAAAGGGACATGAACAAGATGTAACGGTCGATCTGTGACACATAGATCGGCATCGCGCTGCCCCGGCATTCATCACCTTGAAACGCTCCGACTTCAATGGTCGTCGAAGTCTGCTCAACGCCGTCAATCCGGATGACACCGATCACTGTGGCCGTATTGGCATAAGGACCCGAATTGGGTGTCCAATGATTGGCCTTTGCACCGAATGCAACGCTAATCAACAGTATAAGAAGCAAGATTCTTTTCATAGCGCAAAAAACCTCACTTTATTTGACAATCAGTTTTCCGTAACGGACTCCCTTTCCGTTCACAGAGATTCTTAAAATGTAAACACCCGCTGCATCGGGAGCCTTGACAGAAACAGGCAGCTGCATTGCTTTCTCCGTGGAGACGACAGCACCCAGCGCGTTGACAAACTCGATCTGCACCTCGCCAAGTTCTTCTGCCGACTGACCGATGTTGAACATCTGGCCTTGTCCCACCGGATTCGGGTACACCTGGATAAGGTTGTCGGTTTCCTGCAAGGCGGTCATGCCCTTGAACTGGACCGTGTAAGGATCACGGAGGCTGCCCACATGATCATCGGCGACAAAGGCAAGTTCTTGGTTCGCGTCACTATATTCCATTCCAGTCTCAGCATCATAGAGTGCGAAACGCAAATCTGCCGTTTTTTCACCAAAGACCGTCAAGAAGGCCAAATAACGATCCATAGCGGCCACATACTGCAACTTCGCGCTGCCTCGGCATTCGTCGTTGGCAAAGACGGCCAGCTCGTACTGGGTGGACTGCGCCGCAGCATGGTCGAGTTCCACGACCGCCACCACCGTCATGTTATATGGATAAGCCTGCATGGCGGGCTTCCAATAGTTGTGCTGCGCGGTGAGGTTCTCCAGCAACAAATCCGACTTGGAAGGTTCGGGATAGATCAAGGTGAGTTCACCCGTGCTGTGCGACTCATACATCAAGCCCATACCTGGGGTGATGGTCTGCAAAGAGCCTACCCAGCCCACACCCGGCGAATATGTCGAGAAACTCTCGCGTGTCTTCAACATGTCACCTTCCAAAGGAGTGATGCCTGCCAAAGCAGTGCTGACACTCATTGAAGATCCGCTGGGATAGCCAATCCAGCTCCAGCCAGGTGTCAAAGTAATCGGATAAGCAGTCGCCGTGGCGGCATTGCCTGTGATGGTCATCTCACAGGCCGAAGTCGTCTGGACCAGATAGGTGGACATGTTGTCGATACCAACCAGAGAACCCGACCAGAAGGGTCCAAAGTTGGTGACGAAACCATTGCTGCGCGATTTGATAATGACACCATTGCTGCCCAAACTCGTCTCTAACTGCGCCAAGCCTTCTATGCCATCTTGCTCCACATAAGTGGAATACCAGTTCCAGCCTTCCGTGAGGGCAGTGGTTTGGACGGTGTTGCCGTCTTTCTCAACGAAATTGGCCACCAGCTCAGCATCCTCCAATGCTGTGAAGCTGTAAGTCGCGCTGGTGGAGACCACCTCATCGTCTTTCGTCCAGTTGGAGAACATATAGCCGATGTTGGCCACCGCGGTAAGGGTACAGGTGGAATTGATGAGATAGGCGCCACCGCCATCCACCGTGCCACCCTCGGCATCGTTGGCCGTAGCGGTCACCGTCACCGTGCCGGATTCAATGGTGGTATTGTCAGAGCTTTCAAGGAAATGAGCCACATATGCTACATCCTCCGTTACTGTGAAGTTATAGCTGGCGGTCGTGGATACCACAAGTCCCTCCCCTTGAGTCCAGCAATAGAACTTATAACCCGATTCAGGAGCCGCTGTGAGCGTGCAGGAGGCACCATTTTCATAGAAGCCCGCACCCGTCACCGTGCCGGCGACATCCGCGTCAGCGGAGGCCGTCACCTTATAGCCGTGATAGAAATGAGCCACATAGGTTCCTCCGTCGGTGACCACGAAGCTGTAGGTGGGCGTTTCGGAGACCACCACATCATTCTTCGTCCAGTTGACAAAGGTATAACCCGTGTTGGGCGAGGCGGTCAGGGTGCAGGCAGCGCCGCGAGGATAGTTGCCCGAACCTGTCACCGAGCCGTTCGCAGCTGCATCCGCCGAGGCGACGATCACGAAGACATTGTAGAAAGCGTTCTGGTCATCGTTCACATTGTGATAAGGCATCATGAACCTGCCGTCGAGTTCGTTGTCACCCGACCTACCCTCTTGCGTGGCATGGGGAGCAAAGGCCAAGGAAAAACGATCGGACGCATCTTCCAAATCCGCTTCAAAGGTATAACTGGGGGTTTCGAGAAGGTCGATGTCGCTGCCCGTAAGATGGTCGATCAAGTGCAGGTAGTCCACTTCCGTATTCAACAGCGAAGCTTCAATGATGAAAGTCGCGGTGGTGGAAGGTTCGAAACGAAGGCTGGCTTCCTTGCGCTGGTCGGCCATCGCGCGACGTTCGCCGTCTTGCAGGAAATAGAGCTGGCCTTGACCAAAAGCGGATTGGAGCTTGCCAAGGGTGTTGCCGTGGTTCATCGACAGATAAGCTCGGTCGCAGACTTGTCCCTCGCGACTCAGCATGAGTCTCACATAGCCGTCACGGACATCACGGGCCACTGTGGGCGAGAATGTCAAGGTGCCTTCTTCGTCCACCACCACGAGGAAACCTTCGCCGGGCTGGATGGGTTCGTCATCGGCATCGGTGTAAGGCACGAAGTTGCTTCCACCGATAGCCTTATAATAGGCGGTGAGCGGTGTACCGTTGAGGGTGACATTACCGATACTGATGTTGTTAGTGTAAGGGTTGCCCACCAGATTCAGGCCTGGCAGCTCATGATCGGTGTATGAAACCGGGATGGAGATCTCGGCGTTGGAGGCGATCAGCTGGCCTGCCAACGAGATGGTTTGGGTATTTTGGTTGGCATACAGATAGCCCTGTCCAGGGGTGAGCGTGGTGAGATCGTTGTTGATCTTTTCGTTCATCCAATAATGGGTCGGCTCGTCGTAAGCATAGAGGTCATAGGTGCCTGTAGTGATGCCATTGACGGGCATTCCACCAAAGACGGGAGCCGCGATGGAATACCAGCCGTCGTTGACACCATAGCTGTTGACACGCCTTTGCACTGTGCCGTTGAGGCCAGGGAGGTTGTTGACGAGTTGGCTGCCCTCTTCCAGAATAAACTGCGAAGGCTGGATGATACCCATGCCGTAGGTGGTGGTGAGGGTCTTGCCGCTTTTCACTGTAAGCTCATCGTTGATGTTAAGCACATACACATGGAGCACGTTCACATCAATATCGAGGTTGCAGTTATAGGCGATACAAACCACATCATTCTCCGTAGGCAAGGCATTCGACAGCCAGTTGATCTCGTCCGACCAGTTGTCGTTATCAAGCTCCTGCCAGAAAGTAAATTGTTCAATGTAATTTGTGAAGACATTCCAACCGGTAGCGTTACGGTAATTGTTGACCAGACCATCTGGGACATACACCGGGATGCTGTAGGTCATATTGGTGAAGGAAGTGCTTTGCGCTGTCACGGGGTTGGGGTTTTCAGTGATCAGCAGCGCAAAACCGCTACAATTTTGGAAGGCATAATTGCCGATGTTATTGACTTGCGTGCCTACGATCAAAGCTCCCGCAAACCCAGGGCAGTCGGCAAAGGTGTATTGATTGATGGTCTGTACGCCGCTGCCGATAATGAGAGTGCCGCTGAATCCGCTACAGCCCCGGAAAGCATATTGACCAAGATTGGTGACCGCATTCGGGATGACCAAGTCGCCCGTAAAGCCGGTGCAGCCCGAGAAAGCATATTCACCGATGGTGGCGATGGCATTGCCCAGCAGCAAGGTGCCATGAATACCACTGCTGTTATTAAAAGCGTAGTTCCCAATAGTGGTGACACCATTTCCGATGCTCACATCCTTTCCGCTACAATTGGCGAACGCGTATTGTCCGATGGAAGTGACGGAATTAGGGATATCAAGGTCGCACGTCATACGGTTGCTATACCTAAACGCATAATTGGGAATATTGGTCACATTGGAGCCGATAGTCAAGGTAACTATGGGTGAAGAACCTCCGTTGCTTGTGCCGCTGTTGAAGACCGAATAGGACCAATTGGTAACCATGGAGGTACAGTTTGTCGCGTTGAAATGAACTGTAGCCATATTGGGACAGTTCCAAAAGGCATAGCCACCAATGGAAGTTACACCTTTCCCGATAGTCAACTCGGGGATATTAGTACAACCGTAGAAAGCGTAGCTACCGATAGAAGTGATGGCATCATGGAGCATAAGCTCGCCCGTGAAACTGCTGCAACCTTGGAACGCGTAACTTCCTATTGAAGTGACATTGGTTGGAATGGTCAAAGTTCCTATCAAGCCATTGCAACCATCAAAGGTATATTGATTGATGGTGTTAAAAGCATCATTGACGGGCAATGTCAATGTGCCGTTGAAGCCGCTACAATTCCTGAAAGCATATTGACCTATGGTAGATACTGTGTTCGGAAAAACCAAATCGCCCGTAAAGCCACTACAACCATCAAAAGCATAATCTCCAATATTAGTTAATTCACTGGGTAAAAGCAAAACTTCTATAAGATTCGGACTGGATCTAAAAGCATAGTCTGGAATATTGGTCACATTCTCACCGATGGTCAAGGTAACAATTGGTGTAGCTCCTCCGTTGCTTGTACCCGTATTGAAAACAGAATAAGATGAAGAAGTATTCATTGTTGTACAGTTCACCGCATTGAAATAAACTGTCGATAAATTGGGACAATTCCAGAAGGCATTGCCACCGATAGTCATCATATCTTCACCAATGGTCAGTTCCTGACTTTTCACACCATAAAAAGCGTATTGCCCGATGTAGGTGGTTGCATCGGGTATAGTGATGACACTCGTCAAGTTGGTGCTGTTTCTGAAAGCATAATCAGGGATCCTTGTCACGTTATCGCCGATAGACAAGGTGACAATTGGTGTAGCGCCGCTGTTGCTTGTACCGCTGTTGAATACCGAATAGGAAGAAGATGTATTCATGGTAGTACAATTCGTCGCATTGAAGTGTACCGTAGCTAAATTGGGGCAGTTCCAGAAAGCACAGCCGCCCACGGTAGTCAAGCCTTCTCCAATAGTCAGTTCTTGGCTTTTAACGCCATGGAAAGCATATTGTCCGATATAGGTGGTCGCATCGGGTATGGTAATGGCACTGGTCAAATGCGTACTATTCCTGAATGCATAATCAGGAATCCTTGTCACGTTATCGCCAATGGTTAAGGTAACAATCGGTGTGGAACCGCTAGTGAGTGTAGTGTCATTGAACACAGAATACTGCGAATCGGTAACCATTGCAGAACAATTCGTCGCATTGAAATTCACCGTAGTCATTGACTTACAATACCAAAAAGCATAGTCGCCGATGGTTTTTGTGCTCGTGCCGATGGTTAGCGATGGTATTTGCCAACAACCATAAAATGCATATTGACCTATCGACTTAACAGAATTGGGAATGTTCAATGCTTTATTTAAACTGGAACAACCATTGAAGGCATAGTCACCTATGGTAGTCAAGGTTGCGTCTTTTTCAAACATCAAGGTGGTAATGGCACTACAATTCTCGAAAGCATGGGCGCCGATTTCTTTCACTGAAGAACGGATGCTCAGGCCAGGATATAGTGCTACACTTCCTTTAAATGCATAGTCAGGAATACGTTGAACATTGTTTCCTATGAGAACACTCTTCAGATCGGGTGCGCTGCCACTACCATCACTCGAAAAGACGGAATAGTAGGTGCTGTTCTCGTACGTTTGCATACTGGTGCAATTCACTGCATTGAACCTAACGGTCTGCAGTTTAGGGCAATTCCAAAAAGCTTTCGCACCTATCGAGGTCACTCCTGTTGGAATGGTCACTTGAGTTAACTCTGTGCAACCATAAAAAGCCTGTGATCCTATGGTACCTAAAACTATGAAATGTTGTAATTCAGCAAAGGATTGGATGGTCGTGTTGTTTTTGAACACATTACCCAGGCTGGTTACAGCAGCGGCTTCACCAAAGCTCAGCTCACCATCGTTGTTGGTGTCCCAATTCGCCACACAAAGGGCTTTCACGTTGTCATCGGCAAAAACGATGTTACCCTCTGTGGTAAAGTTAGCCACAATATGTCTTTCAGCCGATACCACAAAAGCATATGTGGGGTTCGTTGAAACAACGATTCCATTTTCCATCCAGTTGACGAAAGTGTAACCTGTCGAGGGCGTTGCTGTAAGAACGCATTCATTGCCCCATAAACAGGCGCTTGCGCCACTCACCGTGCCACCCTCAGCAGGGCTTGAGGTGGCATTGATGCTAAAGGAAATCGTTTTGGAGGGACGAACCAGACGTACGGACCGACCGTAAAAACGGGAATCGTAATGACCAGTGCCAACTCCACTGCTATAAAAATATATACTATTGCTACTATTACTATTATAAAACGAAGCAGAATAGTAGTTGCCATAAGACCCAACATTTTCGACCGCATTCCCACTTCGGTGACCAGCGGCAGGGAGGAAAACCGCTCCATATTGTTCCAATGATGCCCATTGTGTTGCTGTGATAGTATTAGTAGTGTAGTTGGCGCCTGAGCTATTTGTATTGTTTAGTGTATAGTAGGAACTTTGCCAATCGTCTGGAAGCAAGATCATACCATTAATGTTGTTCACTTTTGCCTTGGCATAGCGAATACCCGATGAGGTATTTCGGGTATTGAAAACATAAGTCCATTCAGCATTAGTCAACGTTCTCCAGCCGATGTTCTCCTGGTTGCCACCGTTGACAATGGCATTATAGCCCCAGTCCGCTTGACCCGTTTGGTCAAACAAGTTGTAGCTTGACGAACCGTAAGCATAGTATTGACTATTGGTAGTACTTGTCGACCAAGGTTGATATGCGGTAGCTCCGTGGTTATAACCACTTGTACCCCAACCAAAAAGATCACGGTCTACATTTTCACTGGTGCTGCCTTGGTTGGTATTGGAACCGAAATAATCCCACTGGTTGTCGGCAAACTTCCAATAAGGCGTTTCCGCACTGCCGATATATTGCAGGTTGCCTTGTGAAAACACCACGTTATCGCCACTGGCACTTACGGTGAATCCGTGATTGGTGAAACCTTCAGTGATAATGGGAATAAAATGTGCTTCCAAGTTTCTGTTGCCCAATACTATAAAAGAATACGTAGCATTCGTTGAAACAACAACTCCAGCTTCAGTCCAGTTAAGGAAAGCATGACCTGTCGATGGAGTTGCAGTAAGCGTGCATTCGGTGCCTCCTTGATAGGTACCGACACCGCTCACCGTTCCACTCTCCGTTGGGCTTGATGTGGCGTTGATACTATAAGAAGCATCCTGAGCGGGTCGAACCAGACGTACTGAGAATCCGTAATATCGATAGTTACTGGAGTTAGCATCGAGAAAACCGTTATCGAAACGCAAATGATACGCACTACTGGAATTACTATTTGTTGAAGCCCAGTAAACGCCAAGAGAACCAATATTGCCGATATTGGCAGTAGTCCCTGTTCGGTCTCCAGCAGCAGAGAAGAAGACGGCACCATATTGTTCCAAAACATCCCATTGAGATAAACTGATTGTGTTGGACGAATAACTTGCACCAGAATTATTTGTATTGCTTAAACTAAAGAAAGAAGTCAGCCAACCATCAGGTAATAAGATTACTCCGTTGATGTCATTCACCTTCGCTTTGGCATAACGAATGCCTGATGAGGTGCTACGAGTATTGAACATATACGTCCATTCCGAATTGGTCAATGTTCTCCAGCCACTATTCTCCTGATTGCCTCCATTAGCAATAGCATTGTAACCCCAATCGGCCTTCCCAGTTTGGTTATACAAATGGTAGCTTGACGAACCGTAAGCATAGTATTGACTATTGGTTGTAATTGTTGACCAAGGTTGATAGGCTGTAGCTCCGTGGTTGTATCCGCTGGTACCCCAGCCGAAAAGGTCGCGATCCACATTTTGGTTTGAACTTCCCTGATTAGTAGTAGTACCCAAATACTCCCACTGATGTTCTGCAAACTTCCAATAAGGCGTTTCCGCACTGCCGATATATTGCAGGTTGCCTTGCGAAAACACTACTTTGTCACCGTTTGAATTCACCGTAAACGCGCCGCCAACAATGCCTGGTGTGGAATTCTGCGAAAAAAGGTTAATCCCTGGGTTGCTCCATAGAAGAGCTATAAGAAGGGCTTTAAGAAGATTGTTTTGTAACGATTTTTTCATATTGCAAAGCTTTTGTTTGATTATCGAATTCAAAGGCTTCAAATATACAAAAGAAAAATTGATTTCCCTCCATCTTTTTTGGTTCTTTTTGTTTGTATTTGACAAACAACTAGTTATAACGGGTTTTGTTTCCTTCAGATTGTAAAAGATTTGAAAAGAGCGAGGGGGAGGGGGGAAAAAACAATGTTTGCAACAAAATAATGTGTATTTGAATTCTATCATCATAGAAAATAAAAAAACAATAAAACACTTGCGAGATATAGAAAACATGTTTATCTTTGCATCGTTTATTCCCATCGGTCCATGATTTGCCAAACCGATGGGTTTGTTTAGTTTAATAAGAGTTGATTCCCGGCAGCCTCTGATTCGTCAAACTGTCGGGTCTGTTTTTTTCTGCCCCTTTCATCCCACCTTCCGGCTCAAGGCAGAAACACGACTCCCAAAAAGAGAGCTTTATTATATGACTCTACTTTGGAGTTGCGAGAAAACGGGCGAAATCTATGACAAAATTGGTAGATTTCGCCCAAAACGCTTGGGGCTGTGCTTTCTAGAGCTGGTACACACTTCACAAAAAGCAAAAATGATATACCGCAAAAATCAAAAGTAAAATACCGCAAAAATCAAAAATTTGTTTGGTGTCGTATTACCATGATTGTTATGACTTGGAGGCTGACTGGGTGTTGCATCTCGGCGACGGGCGTTATGCGCTGATTGAGTGTAAGCTTGGAAGCAGTGAGATTG
>JAEEGF012377700.1_pt1 | contig 14903 bp, 13 predicted proteins | sample 9134171 | NCBI WGS metagenome assembly JAEEGF01 (sample SAMN16246542, study PRJNA631951) | gut metagenome | biome: gut microbiome; feature: rumen; material: AP-attached | host: Bos | place: Iran: Karaj | collected 2018-10 | reverse complement strand
ATCCTGAGCTGAAGGAAAAAAAGATAGCTGTATGCGGTTCAACCGAGAACCGGCACGGCATCGTGCTCACAGCCAGCTATCCCGCAAAGCGCTCCGGTGTCAAAACGGGCATGGCCAACTGGCAGGCGAAGCAGGCGTGTCCCGACCTGATAATAGTAGACCCGCATTACGACCTGTACCTACATTACAGCAGTATAGTGCGCTCCATATACAAACGATACGCCAACGATATCGAACCCTTCGGCATGGACGAGAACTGGATACTGCTGGACGGATGCAAGAATGTAGAGCATGACGGTCTGGCCATTGCGGAAGAGATAAGGGAGACCGTGAAGGAAGAGACCGGTCTGACCGTGAGCATAGGCGTTTCCTTCAGCAAGATCTTCGCCAAGCTGGGCAGCGATATGAAAAAGCCGGACGCGGTCACCGTGGTGAGCAAAGACAATTTCCGGGACACTGCCTGGAAGCTCCCTGTATCCGACCTGCTGTATGTAGGTCCGGCAACTACCAGGAAACTGCTGGGGTGGAACATCCGCACCATAGGCGACCTGGCGAGAGCGGATATAAACTTTATATTCCGCAGACTGGGCAAGAACGGCGCCATGCTGTGGCACTTTGCTAATGGCACGGACTACTCCCCCGTCATGCCCGAGAACTACGAATGCCCCATAAAGACAATAGGCCACGGCACCACATGCGTGCGGGACCTGGTCACCAATTACGAGGCCTGGCTGGTGCTGCTGGAACTGGCGCAGGACGTAGGCCACAGATTACGCAAACATGGCTTCATGGTCCGGGGCGTGGAAGTCTCCGTGAGGGACAAGGACCTGGGCTGGTACATGTGGCAGATGCCGCTCCACTACCCTACACAGAGTCCATACGAGATCGCCTGCGCTGGATACGCACTGTTCCGTGAGCGGTATATGTGGTATAAGCCGATCCGCGCGCTAACCATACGCGGCATTAAACTTGCCAACGCCAACTGCGCGGTGCAGACGGATATATTCAACGATTACACGTTAAGAGACAAACAGCGCAGTCTCGACGACGCCATAGACGATATCCGCGCGCGTTATGGCTACAGAGCGGTATTCAACGCCTGCCTTAGGGACGGGCTGCCTGTCGCGCAGGACAAGTGCGAGACCGTGCCCCTGCCCAGCCCAATGTTCAGATAAACGCCTGCCCCTGTACGCATGCGGCAGGCACTCTGACCGCATGCGACATTTTCTCCCACGAGCGTAAGTATATAAGCTTACAGGCATATGATCATGCTGCTTCCTCCCGGCAATACGCTGTCGGCGCGTATCGCCCCGGAGTTCACTCCCGAAAAGCCGACTCGCTGCAATACTTTATATAGTCAGGAGATGATAATGATGCAAGAAAACGCAGCAGTAACGAGAGTCACACAGCAGAAAACGTCCGCGGTCACTGTCGAGGAGATAGCGATGCTTCATAAGGTTCGCAGGATACTGAAACCGGGCAGCGATGTTATGCTGAGACTTGATTCGAAAGGGAAAACCAAGGTATACCGGCTGACACAGGAAACCGCCTGAGCCAAAGACATAAAACTGAATAGAGCGTGAAACAGTCGCTCGCCAGCTGCCGATCGGGGCAGTTGAAGGACCAATCGGGGTCAGTGAAAATGAGGATCAAACCTCATTCTCCTGACCCTGTTTTTTATCCCGTCCCGGGTATGACGCTAAAAGGCCCCGGCTCACCAAAGTGATCGTTCCGAGCGCGCAAACAGGAACTGTTCGCCGCTTAAGTGACGCCGCCAACTGAATATCGTACCGGCACGCGAACAGCCGGACGCAGCTTGAAGCGGAGACTCAGTTCTCCCGCGTCGGGTGGGATCAATGCGTCCATTTTGCCGCCGGCACCCCTGCGGGCTCTCCGCTTCTCCACGACATCGGCGGTCGTGGGGCCAGAGGAGGGCCCGTATCATGACAAACAACGTAAACCAAAGGCAGATCTATGACAAGACACTCAAGACCTGGATCGACGTTCCCGAAGACTTCTTCAGGGAATACGACCGCGAGCGTACCGCCTGTCGCAAGCGCATGCAGGACCACGGACGCTGCTGCTGTCCCCGGAACAAGTGGTGGCTGTGCGACACGTTCTGCGAAGATTGTGAGTTCCGCCGTGCCGGCGACCTGCTTTCCATGGACGCCCCTGAAGGCGACGGCAGCGTGAACATACTGGATCAGCAGGAAGCGTCAGGTCCGCGTATGGAGGATGTCGTAGCGGACCGCGATCTGCTGGCCCGCATGGTCAAAAGACTGCGTGAACTCGATTCCGAAGCGGACACCATCCTCGCCCTGTGGCAGGAAGACTGCAGCATGTCCGACCGCGCCATCGCCAAAGCGCTCGGCCGTCCGCAGCATACTTTCGCTGACCAGATGAAGCGCTACCGCACTGAACTGCGCAAGCTCAGGGATACCTGATCACGCACTATATTTCCCTCCCCCGGCTGCCGGTTCATGGCGGCCGGATTTTTTTCAACTTTTTTTGTTTTTTCTCCGCTCAAATCCGATTCTCATCTCCAGTGGAAAGTGTAAGGCAACGACACCGGCCCTACGGAAACGGAGGTGAGAAGCATGACTTATATCAGCAGCACAGACAGCAGCGACGTGTTCGAAGAAATCCTGGTGCTCAACGCGATCAGCCTGACAGCCGCACGCATGGCGCGAAGGCTTGCTGCCATTGTCAAACACAGCCAACACGTGAAAGGAGGAAAACGCATTGGGCAAAATGAGCGACATGGCCCAGATCATCGAAGAACTGCGTACGGCAGCGGATACCGTTGCTGAAGCAGCCGGCTGGCTAGCCCTGCAGCTGGGCGGCACGCCGAAGGAAGAACCGGCGCCGACCCTGGAGCAGGTACGCGCCGTACTGGCAGACAAGTCCCGCCAGGGTTTAACAGCGCAGGTCCGTGAGCTCCTGCAGAAGTACGGAGCCGGCAAGCTGTCCGAGGTAGCCCCGGCACACTATGGATCACTCATGCGGGACGCGGAGGTGCTGGAACATGCCTGCTAACGGACACGCACTGCTTTCCGCCTCGTCATCCGACCGCTGGCTCCACTGTCCCCCGTCGGCACGGCTGTGTGAGGCGTACGAGGACAAGGGCAGCGATTACGCTGCCGAAGGCACCGACGCTCACGCGCTGTGCGAGTTCAAGCTCAAAAGCGCGCTGGACATGCAGGCTGAAGACCCTACTGACAGCCTGGAATGGTACGACCAGGAAATGGAGGACTGCGCTGACGGTTACGCCGCCTATGTGACCGAGCTGCTTGCCGAAGCCCGGCAGACCTGCGCGGACCCGGTCGTACTGATCGAGCAGCGGGTGGACTTCTCCCGCTGGGTAGAGCAGGGCTTCGGGACCGCTGACTGCGTCATTATCGCCGACGGCACCATGCACGTAGTCGACTTCAAGTACGGCCTGGGCGTGCTGGTATCGGCGAATGACAACCCGCAGATGAAGTGCTACGCCCTGGGCGCGCTGGAACTGTTCGACTCGCTCTACGACATTGACACCGTCAGCATGACGATCTACCAGCCCCGACGCCAGAACATCGGCACCTTCACGCTGCCCAAGCATGAACTCTACCTGTGGGCGGATGAGGTACTCAAGCCTACAGCTGACCTGGCTTTCGCCGGTGACGGGAACTTCCTGTGCGGTGAGTGGTGCGGCTTCTGCAAGGCCAGGAACGAGTGCCGTGCAAGGGCTGAAGCCAATCTGGAACTGGCCCGCTACGATTTCAAACGCCCACCGCTGCTGACCGACGAGGATATTGAGGACATCCTCTCCAGGGTGGACGGTCTGGTCTCCTGGGCTTCGGATATCAAGGAATTCGCCCTGGAACAGGCAGTCAACGGAAAGGCATGGCGCGGCTGGAAACTGGTCGAAGGCCGTGCCAACCGCAGGTACACAAACGAGGCCGCCGTAGAGCAGGCGGTCACGAACGCGGGGTACGACCCCTATGAGCGCAGGCTGCTCGGCATCACTGCCATGCAGAAGCGTCTGGGCAAAGCGCGCTTTGACGAACTGCTCTCCGCTTACATCGAGAAACCCCAAGGCAAACCCACACTCGTGCCGGAGAGCGACACGCGCCCGGCAATGAACCTGGCAAAATCAGATTTTACGGAGGATTATGAAAATGAGTAACACCAATGCAAGACCCGCCAACCCTCTGAAAGTCATCACCGGCCCCGAGACCCGCTGGAGCTACGCCAACGTATGGGAACCCAAATCCATCAACGGCGGCACTCCCAAGTACAGCATCAGCCTGATAATCCCTAAGTCCGATATCAGGACGGTCAGGAAGATCCAGACCGCCATCGAAGCCGCCTACCGGGAAGGCGAAGCCAAGCTGAAAGGCAACGGCAAGTCCGTGCCGCCTCTCGCGGCCATCAAGAACCCCCTGCGCGACGGCGATGTCGAGAGGCCGGACGATCCGGCTTACGCAGGCTGCTACTTCATCAACGCCAACGCCACCTCAGCGCCCGGCATCGTGGACGCGGACCGCAATCCCATCATTGCACGCTCCGAAGTGTACTCCGGCGTATACGGTCGCGCCAGCATCTCCTTCTACGCGTTCAACAGTTCCGGCAACCGCGGTATCGCCTGCGGGCTCAATAACCTGCAGAAGATCCGCGACGGTGCGCCCCTGGGCGGCAAGGCCAGCGCCGAGTCCGACTTCGCCACGGACGATGACGACGACTTCCTGTCCTGACGACTGACGTGTATACGGGTGGCGGGAGAGATCCTGTCACCCGTGTTCCGCATGGAAAGGAAATACATATGAGAACCCTCAGTATAGATATCGAGACATACAGCGACGTGCCGCTCCAGAAAAGCGGTGTGTATCGCTACTGCGAGTCTCCTGTTTTTGAGATCCTGCTGTTCGGGTACAGCGCTGACTCCGGGCCTGTGCAGGTAGTGGATCTGGCCTGCGGCGAGAAGATCCCGCCTGACGTACTGGACGCCCTGACTGATGATACGGTCCCCAAGTGGGCTTTCAACGCCAGCTTTGAGCGCGTCTGCCTTTCCCGATATTTGCGGGATATGGGCGTCAGCACTGACCGGTTCCTCGATCCCGGGAGCTGGCGCTGCTCCATGGTCTGGGCGGCAACAATGGGCTTGCCGCTGTCGCTGGAAGGCGTCGGCACGGTGCTGGGGCTCGAAAAACAGAAGCTCACCGAAGGCAAGGAGCTTATCAGGTACTTCTGCCAGCCCTGTACGCCGACACTCGCCAACGGCAGCCGGATCCGCAATCTGCCTAAGGATGCGCCTGACAAGTGGGAAGCTTTCAAGCGCTATAACCTGCGGGACGTAGAGACTGAGATGGGCATACAGCAGAAGCTGGCTGCGTTCCCTGTCCCTGATCAGGTCTGGGAGGAATACCACATAGATCAGGAGATCAACGACCGCGGCGTCCGGCTGGACATGAAACTGGTCAGCGAGGCGATAACCATGGACGCCCGCTCCCGCGCTGAGCTCACGGAGGCCATGCAGCGGATAACGGAGCTGGACAATCCCAACAGCGTCCTGCAGATGAAGCAGTGGCTGGCGGATTACGGTCTTAAGCTTGACTCCCTCGGAAAGAAGGATGTAGCCGCGGCGCTTAAGGAAGCACCCGGGCACCTGAGGGAAGCGCTTCTGCTCCGGCAGCAGCTCGCAAAGTCCTCAGTGCGGAAATACCAGGCAATGGAAAACACCGTCTGCGCGGACGGACGTGCCCGGGGCATGTTCCAGTTCTACGGCGCGAACCGGACCGGCCGGTTTTCAGGGCGGAACATCCAGCTGCAGAACCTGCCCCAGAACCATCTTCCCGACCTGGCGGAGGCCCGCGCGCTCGTACGTGCCGGTGAATTCGAAGCGGTGAAACTCCTGTACGAGGACGTGCCGGATACGCTCTCGCAGCTGATCCGGACCGCGTTTATTCCCCGCGACGGCACGCAGTTCTTTGTAGCCGACTTCTCGGCCATCGAAGCCCGCGTCATCGCCTGGTATGCCGGGGAAACATGGCGCCAGGAGGTCTTTGCCAACGGCGGAGACATCTACTGCGCCAGCGCCTCCCAGATGTTCAAGGTCCCGGTAGAAAAGCACGGGGTAAACGGTCACCTCAGGCAAAAGGGCAAGATCGCCGAACTGGCCCTCGGCTACGGCGGCTCGGTCGGCGCGCTGAAGGCCATGGGCGCTATCGAAATGGGCCTCACTGAAGACGAGCTGCCGAAGCTGGTGGACAGCTGGAGACAGGCCAATCCCCGAATCGTGGAATTCTGGTGGTCCGTAGATCATGCGGTCATGGAGGCTGTGGCATACAAGTCCACTGCAGATACACACGGCCTGACCTTCTCCTGTCGGAGCGGGATGCTGTTCATAACGCTGCCCTCCGGGCGCAGGCTCGTATATGTGAAACCCAAGGTCGGCACCAACAGGTTCGGCGGCAAGTGCGTCACCTATGAAGGCATCGGCGCCGCGAAGAAATGGGAGCGTCTGGAGTCCTACGGTCCCAAGTTCGTGGAAAACATCGTGCAGGCCACAGCCCGGGATATCCTCTGCCATGCCATGAAGACGCTCAGGCGCTGCTCTATCGTCATGCATATCCATGACGAGCTCGTCATTGAAGCCGATCCCGGCATGTCTCTTGATGCAATTTGTGAGCAGATGGCACGTACACCGCCTTGGGCAAATGGCCTGCTGCTCCGTTCAGACGGCTATTCAGCAGCTTTTTATAAGAAATCATGAATTCATGATTTCTTGTATTATCCCCAAGAAAATATTATCCCCAACCTCTGCGGTAACCTTTGAATATAAGGGACTACCATACAAAAGTTGGGGATAATCTTAATGCTACTTCAGACCACAGAGCCTTGCCATTTCATCTTCATCACCTTCCCATAAGGGTTTTTCAGCTGCATCGGTCGGCATATCAACCTTATTCATTGCCTCGCGCATCTGATCCATAGACGGGAGTGCGTAGATTTTGGTGGTTTCAACACTGGAGTGACCGAGTATCTTGGAAATCATGATGGAATCTACACCATCTCTGTATAAATGTGTGGCTCTCTCGGCGCGAAACAGGTGCGGATATACATGTTTAGGAATGTCAGGGCATTCTTTTCTGGCTTCATCGGCATATTTCTGGAGAATCCTTTCTACTGTGCTCATAGAAACGGAACCAACTTTGCCTTTGATCACAGTATAGAACAGGTAATCATCGGGGCTGCATCCGTCAGCATGATAAATGGACATATACCGTTTCAAATGCGTTGCGGTTTTTTCGCTGATAGCAACGGAACGTTCTTTGTTCCCTTTTCCATGGATGTGGATCGAAAGCGTTTTGAAATCCAAGTCATTGATCCGTAATCCGGTAAGTTCACTTACCCTGACAGCGGAATCATACAGAAGAACCATGATGGTTTTGTCCCGTATACCAATCTTTGTTTCCTTTGGCTGCGCAAGGATAGCAGCCATTCCCTCAGTTGCTATCAGCTTCTTTTCCCGTTTTGGAATCTTCATTCCGGGGACTTTGGAAATCTGAAGGGCTATAGACTGAAGCGAGATGTCGTCATCGGATACATACTGGACATATGTTTTGATTGCCGCAAGCCTCACGTTGCATGTCGCAGCCGAATTCCCACTTTCTTTCAGATAAGCGCAGTATTCCAAAAGCAGATCCCTTGTACAGTCCTGGAAGGTGAACTTGGCTATGGAAATGCCCTTCTCATCATAAAGATATTTCCTGAAGCCCGAAAGCGAATCACGATAAGAACGAACTGTTTCCGGGCTGCGTCCCAACTGTCTTGGGAGGTAGTTGTCCAGATACTGTAAAGTCCTGGAGAAAAAGAGCTTTTCGTTGTTTGGTGCCTTGTTTTTATTCTTCATTTTCCTTAACCTCCGGAATTACGATATTTGATGTTTTATCCCTGTCATGGATGATCTTGAACGCTTCCGATACCTGATGGTAGTAATACAGGGACTCATGGATACTGTTATGACCAAGATACTTGCTGAGATACGGCAGCTTTTCCTCTATATTCTCGCCGTTTTCCATCCACACATTCAGCCTATCTACCACGAATGTATGACGGAATGATTTTATAGTCGGTGGATTACTGATCGAAGCATAAGAGGTCATTGCCAGTGTTCTCTGAAAATAAGCTCTCACCGTTACTTCATTGATTGGCTTGCCATCTTTAGTGCCAGGAAACACAAGGGTTTCACCAGGGCATTCTGCCATGATATATTCATGGTACTCTCGGATCATTTCCGCTATATCAGGAGTTACCCAGACAACCCTGTCCTTATAGCCTTTAGACTGCAGGATTGTGATTTTCCCCAGATCATAATCTATGTCATCCCATGTAAGCCATATGGGCTCAGATAACCGGAGACCACAGCAATAATACAGACGGAAAAGAACCCTGCACTCTTCCAAAAGCCGCTTGCTGTTCCTTTTGACATCCAGCTTATTGAGACTTTCAAAAAACTCTTTTCGCTCCTCCGCTGTAAAGACATGGGCTATCTTGGTCTCCCCGGATTGAAGCATCTGGGGTACGTAGCTTTCTATCCCTATGGAATTAAGATATTTTGCGACTTGCCTGAGATTGCTTACACGTATATTTCGCGAGCTGATCCCTTCCGTCTCACGCTGAACTGCCCATGCATCGGATAAATCCTTTGTGACCGTAACCGAGAGGAATCCGTGTTCTAGGCAGAAAGTATCAAGTTCCTTCAGCACATCAGCATTGGAGTTGTAAACGTAACCGGAAGATCGTTTTTCCTGGATCAAACCCTCTATGGCAGGAGCGAGGGAACTGCTGAAAACATAATCACGACGCGGCTTCATAACTAATCACCGTCCTTTCCAGGGGCAGGCAGCAAGATCTCAGTGCTTCATCATCCACGGAAAGATACCTGTTGACGGTATCCATTGTTGAATGCCCCAGAGAGTCTTTTATTGTATCTGTCTTAGTTCCAGCCGCCAGTAGCCTTGACGCGAAAGTGCGTCTCAGGATATGGAACGAACCTGTGGCATTGTCCAGTGCGTGTTTAATGGCTACGCCACATGCAGAAGCGTCAGCTTTTTTGAACGGAGCTGTTGTTGAAAGAAAAATATAATCATTCTCATCGCTTTTCTTTGGACGCCCGTTTTTGATATATTTGTAAATACTGTTGCCTACCGGTGTCGGCATCGGCAGCACAAGCGGTCTGTATGTTTTCTGCTGGGTTATGGAGATTGTTTGCTCTTTCCAGTTTATGTTTGAGAGCCGTAAATTTACGACATCGATTCTTCTCAGTCCCATTAGTAGCCCCAGCATAAGAATTGCGGAATCCCTCAACTGGAGTGGTGTCATCGCATTGTCCCTGTAGTCATAGATCATCTGTATTTCTTCATCTGACAGGACTTTGACGATTTTTCTCTGCTGGTTTGATTGAGCGGGCAAAGCGCGGGAAAGATCCTGCGTTGTATAGCTTTTTTCGAAGCAGTACGTGAGAAACACCCTAAGGTCATAGGAGTAATTATTCTTATGATTGACTGCTTTTTCAGAGACCCAGCTGCAGTATTCCTTTACATTCATAAGCGAGATGCCGGTCACCGATGAGATTCCCTTTTCCTGCATATACAGCAGGAAAGATATTGTACCGGATTTATGCACATCCAAAGTAGCTGGTGCAATGTTTTCTTTCCTGCGACATGATAAGAAATCCTCAAGCAGTTTTCTGTACGATGGTGATAATTCAGCTATTCTCCCCGGATTGCACAGGACGATTTCCAGGTCATCATCGGTTACAGTGCCTGTCCTGAGGAAAATATCCAGAAGATAAAAACTACGCTTTATGTACGGATGCCGGTGTGGATCATCGTCAAAAATGCTCATTCCGTCAGCCCAAAGTCCAGCATTGCCTGGGCTGTATGGAAGTGAAAACTCCTTCATGAAGATATACAACATCTGGTAATACACAAGATAGTTGTTCCGCGTGGTATCTTCATTATGATGGTATTCTTTGCGGAGGACATCAATGAGCGAATTGGCCATCTTCCAGTAATCATCTGCATCAACTCCATTTGTCTCAAACGAAGATTTTTCAGCTGAAAACCGTTTGATTGCATAGCCTGCAGCCTTTGCCTGAAGCGGTGATGTAAGAGCAAGTGAAACGTGTCCGGCTATAACACCGCGTTCAGCAAGGAACTGCAAAAAGAATCGGACCGAATACAGGCAGATATAGGTATCTCCGATAGTGTCGGCGTAAGCATGGTATTCTGCGATCAATTCGGTTGAGATATCCTGCGCACGGTGAATTCCATTGTTCTTGAGGAAAGCTGCGAAGCTGACACAATGGATCAGCTGGTCTCGTGAAGAACGGTACTGCAACCGTGAAAACAGCTCGTCCCGATAAAGGATCATATGATCCTTTAAATCAGGCGGAATAGTATCGTAAATGGTAGGTAAGTAGCTGTAATCCTCTCTGATGGTTCCATTCGTTACGGCATCGTTGAGTTCATATATGATTTTACGATGCCTCTGATACTTCTCATCACCCCAGGCAAGCTGGTTATCTGAGAGCCATTTCAATGCCAGTTCATGAGAATACGGTTCGGATTTTCCAGAAAGAAAAACCCCACGAAAAGATTTCATAGCTGCTTTTTCATCCGCAGTGATGATGTGACCATGTTCCTTCCAGCATTTCTTTAGGCACCGGATGCCTTCTTCGTATTTAACGTCCAATGTAAATCCCCCTTTCGTCTGTACGGCGATAAAATAATATTATCCCCAACTTTTTTATTCTCGAAGTGTATATTCGGAGAACATTCAATTAAAGTTGGGGATAATATTTTCTTGGGGATAATATAAAAAAGATTGATTTTCATCCGCTCAAAACGGACTGTCATCTCCAGTGGAAAGTAGAGGCGGACGTTATTAGGCGTGTCTGCCGGAAATAAGGAGGATCATACCGTGAATATCAGCAAGTACAACAGCGAAGGTTATCTTGACCTGACCGCCCATGACGCCATGGAGGCGATCGAGCAGCAGAAGCGCGACCTTCGCGCACGCCGTCCCATCGTATTCATCTGCTCTCCCTATGCGGGAGATATCCGGGCCAACACCGAGGCTGCAAGGCGCTACAGCCGGTTCGCCTTTGAGGCCGGCCGCCTCCCCATAGCGCCTCACCTGCTGTTCCCGCAGTTCATGGACCATGCCGATCCGGTCGAGCGTGAACTGGAACTTGTTTTCGGAAACGCAATGATGAGCAAGTGCTCGGAAGTCTGGGTATTCGGCAGTCATGTATCCCCGGGCATGCAGACAATAATCAAACGCGCCAAGTGGAAGAACTGCCGCTTGCGCTACTTCACCGAAGACTGTCAGGAGGTTTGAGACCATGTACGAGATCACAGAAAATAACCGCAGGCTGCCCGACGGCACCGAGATCACTACCTTCACCCGTGACGTGGTGAGCGCTAACATTCTGCGGGTGGAAGCCGGGACCAACGGTTATAAGGGAGGCGACTCCGGTCACGGCAGCCGCACCTATTTCCGCATTGAAGATGAAAGCAGCACGAATATGAAAGTGAACACCTTTGTAGATAAATACGGCTGCAGCGGCTTCGAGGTTTTCCTGGGCGGCGACTGTGAGCTGGAGACAATGATCCGCGCTCTCAGGTTTATTACCAAAGTGCTGGAGGATCAATCCGAGGAGGTATATGACTGATGTTCACTGTCTATCACGCTGACTGCATCGGCCGGGAGGACAATTGCGTATACCCGCATGCCGTACAGGTCACAGACAAGGCCTCTCTCGCGCGGGCTGTCAGCCACGACTATGTATGCGCGGAATACCGGAACAATTACCGCAACGGTGAAAACTTCATCGGCAGCAACTGCCTGCCGGTAGACTGCGACAACGACCACAGTGAAGACCCGGAAGACTGGAAGTATCCCTCAGATATCGCCGGCGCGTTCCCCGGAGTCGCTTTCGCGGTCCACTACAGCCGCAATCACTTGAAGGTCAAAAACGGCAAACCGGCGCGGCCGAAGTTCCACGTGCTGTTCTCCATTGATCCCGTAACGGACGCCGGAGAGTATGCCGGTCTGAAAAAGCTTGTCAATTCCCTGTTCCCCTACTTCGATACCAAGGCGCTGGACGCCGCCCGTTTCTTTTTCGGCACCGCGGACCCGCAGGTCGAGATATTCGACGGGCCCATGACCCTGAACACTTTCCTTGCCGACGACGACTTTGACGCGGATATGGGCAGCGGACAGTACGGCGACCTGGTGATCGAGGAGGGCAGCCGGAACTCCACGATGTCGCGTTTCGCCGGGAAGATCCTGAAACGTTACGGCAACACCGGTGAAGCCCGGCAGCGTTTTTCCGAGCTGGCGGAAAAGTGTGTGCCACCGCTGGAGCAGACGGAACTCGACGCCATCTGGCGCAGCGCGCTCCGCTTCTACGGCAAGGTGTCCGGTCAGGAAGATTACATACCGCCTGAGAAATACAACCAGGACATGCAGCTCTGCCCACCGGACTACTCGGACGTCGGCCAGGCCGTAGTTCTTTCCCGGGAGTACGGCCAAAAGCTTCGCTACAGCCCGTCGACGGATTACATAGTCTACAACGGGCGCTTTTGGGAAGAATCCATACCCAAATCACAGGCTGTGGCACAGGAACTGACAGACCGGCAGCTGGAAGAGGCCGAGACGGAACTAAAGAAAGCTACGGACGAAATGGTCGCAAACGGCGCGTGGGAACTGCTGGCCTCCATGGGTCCGAAACGCGCCGCGTCCGCCTTCTCGCCCCGGCAGGCGCGCTCATACCGGAAATACGAGACAGCGAACGCTTACCGGAATTTCGTCATCAAGCGCCGGGACTCGAAGTATATCTCCTCAGCGCTGAAGGAAGCGCGGCCCATGCTTGAGATCGATCAGAAGCAGCTCGACGCTGACGAGTTCCTGCTGAACACGCCCTCCGGCACATACGACCTGCGTCTGGGCATGGATGCCATGCATGAACATCAGGCTTCGGATCTCATAACGAAAATGACCTCCGTGGCCCCGTCCGATGACGGCGTACGCCTGTGGGAGGACGCGCTGAACGTCTTTTTCCTCGGCGACGCCGAGCTTATGGACTATGTGCAGGAGATCGTCGGCCTCGCCGCCATTGGAAAAGTCTACATCGAAGCGCTCATTATCGCGTACGGCGAAGGCCGGAACGGAAAGTCCACCTTCTGGAACACCGTCTCCCGCGTGCTGGGCACGTACAGCGGCAATATGTCCGCGGATACGCTCACCGTCGGCTGCAAGCGGAACGTGAAGCCGGAACTGGCCGAAGCGAAGGGCAAACGGCTAATTATAGCTGCCGAGCTGGAAGAAGGCATGCGGCTTAATACATCCAACGTGAAGCAGCTGTGCTCCACCGATGAGATATACGCAGAAAAAAAGTACAAGGACCCGTTCTCCTACGTACCCAGCCACACCTTGGTACTGTATACGAACCATCTGCCCAGGGTCGGCGCTCTGGATGCCGGGACATGGCGCAGGCTGATCGTCATACCGTTCAACGCGAAGATAGACGGCAGGAGCGACATCAAGAACTACGCCGACTACCTGTACGACCAGGCCGGCGGCGCGATCCTTAAGTGGATCATCGAAGGCGCGCGGCGTGTCGTCGCCAATGACTATCGTATAACGCAGCCGCAGGTGGTGAAGGCCGCTATCACACGCTACCGTGAGAACAATGACTGGCTGGCACACTTCCTCGACGAATGCTGTGAGTTGGATACGAGCTTTACTGAGAAATCCGGCGAGCTCTACAACGCCTACCGCAGTTACTGCACACAGGTGGGCGAGTACATCCGCAGCACGACAGATTTCTATGTCGCGCTGGAATCCGCCGGTTTTGACCGCCATAAAACTAATGCGAGAACCCTTGTCCGGGGCTTGCGGTTGAAGTCGGATTTCATGGATTGAACCAAAAGTGGAGGTCGGTGGCGGTCTTTTCTAAAAGTTCTCTAAGGACCCCCAAAAACAGCCTCTAAGAAAAGTTTTGGAAATAGCCTCCACCGACCTCCACTCCCCCACATTCCTGATGGAGAGAACCCTTATGAGAGAGAAGATCACAGAACAAAAACTCATCATTGCCGCCAGGGCTATCGGCGGGATAGCGCCCAAGCTTGTGTCACCCGGGTTTGACGGAATGCCTGACCGGATGGTACTGCTGCCCGGCGGGCATATAGCCTTTGCGGAAATAAAAGCGCCCGGCAAAAAACCGCGCCCTCTGCAGCTGTCACGCCACCGGCTCCTGCGCCGGCTGGGCTTCAGGGTATACGTCATTGACGATTCAGATCAGATCGGAGGGATACTGGATGAAATTCGTACCACATGATTACCAGGCATTTGCCATCGAGTATATCAAGACGCACCCGGTGGCCGCCGTACTGCTCGATATGGGTCTGGGAAAGACGGTTATCTCCCTGACTGCCATCGCGGATCTGTTGAACGACAGCTTCGACGTCCATAAGGTGCTGGTCGTCGCGCCTCTGCGTGTGGCCCGTGACACCTGGCCGGCGGAGATACTGAAATGGGAACACCTGAAAGGGCTGACCTGCTCCGTCGCCGTGGGCACCGAGCGCGAGCGTGAGACGTCGCTTAAGAAGCCTGCGGATATCTACATCATAAATCGTGAGAACATCGACTGGCTCGTGAATAAAAGCGGCCTGCCTTTCGACTACGACATGCTGGTCATCGACGAGCTGTCCTCATTCAAGAGCTGGCAGGCCAGGCGCTTCAAGGCGCTGATGAAGGTGCGGCCGTACGTGAAGCGGGTCGTAGGCCTGACAGGCACACCCAGCAGCAACAGCCTCATGGATCTGTTCGCGGAGGTCCGCGTGCTGGACATG
>JAEEGF011974843.1_pt1 | contig 14903 bp, 10 predicted proteins | sample 9134171 | NCBI WGS metagenome assembly JAEEGF01 (sample SAMN16246542, study PRJNA631951) | gut metagenome | biome: gut microbiome; feature: rumen; material: AP-attached | host: Bos | place: Iran: Karaj | collected 2018-10 | reverse complement strand
ACCGGATCGTATTCAGCGGGTCCAGCTATACCCACGGCAGTTGCAGCACCCGCCCCGGATTGAGTTATCCGTCCATTTTCGAGCGCCACACCGGCCTGCAGGTGCTGCCCCTGGGCTGCGGGGGCAACGGCCGGCTCCAGCCGTATTATGCGGACGTATTCTGCGCCGTCGAGGCCGACGCCTTCGTCTTCGACCAGTTCTCCAACCCCAGCGCGGACATGATCCGCGAGCGTTTCTTCCCCTTCCTGGAAAAGATCCGCGCCGCGCATCCCGGCGTGCCGATCATCTTCCAGCAGACCATCCGACGCGAGCGGCGCAACTTCAACCAAGGCTCAGAAGCACGCGAAGCCGCGAAAATGGCCGTGGCGGACAGCGTGATGAGGATTGCCGTCCAGCGCTATCCGGACGTCTATTACATCCGTCCGAGTGCGGACGACGGCACGCATGAATGGACCGTGGACGGGACGCACCCCGACGACTACGGCTACTGGCTCTGGGCCCGCAGCATCGAGAAGCCCATCCGGAAGATTCTCAGAAAGTACGGCATCCGCTAGCCGGCGTCGGAGCTTGCCCGCCGGCAAAAGGCTAGGCCGGCTGGTGCGGGGCTTTCAGCAGGTCGAGGACGACCTTCACGGGACTGAACGTTTCCGCCGGGACCTCGACGAAAAGCGTGTTCCAGCCGCTCATCGAGCCGTTCCAGAGGCCGGGCAGCTCCAGGGCCTTCAGTTCGCGTCCCTGGTAACTCTTGCGGCTGATGAACCCCGTCTCTTCATCCACGAAATCCGCCAGGCGGAACTTCCCGCCCTGATAGTCGTACACGCAGCAGACGATGTCCACCGGGTTGAAATGCGTAGCCGACTGCAGGGCCGCCACGGCGGCGGGATCGTCCGGGTTGATCTGCACGCTCTCCAGGATCTGCAGCGAGGTGGAGCCGTCTTTCTCCCGGATCAGGAACGGACCGCCCCCCGGCTGCCCTTCGTTGCGCACCATGCCGCAGACGCGGATAGGGCGGTTCAGTTTCTCCCGGATCGCCTCGACCCGGGAGCGGCAATCCTTCGCCAGGGGCATGTCGATGCACAGCTCGCGGGACAGGAAACTCTCGATCTCCTGGCAGAGCGCCTGCACTTCGGGCGTACCGAAACGGTCTTCCAGGAAGCCGTTGTGGGCCGGTACGACGAAGAGGGGCTGGAAACCGCGGATCCCTTCCATCGTGGCCATGTCCAGCTCGGACAGGTACATGTAGATCTTGTCCCTGAGCTCCAGGCACTTGCCCATCAGGACCTGCTTCCAGCGGGCGGTCAGGGGCAGGAAACGCTCGTTAGAGACGTTGTCGATGTTCTTGATCGAGATCAGTTCCTCCTGCACGGCGTCCAGGTTGTGGATCAGCGCCCCGTGTCCGGCCGGGCGGAAGAGCATCGACCCGTCGTCTTTCAGGAAAGGCTTGTTGTCCAGGTCCACGGCCACGGTATCGGTCGCGGGGTCCTGGAAGGTGAAGCGCACGTCGTAATGCACGCCGTACTTCGCCTCGTAGGCGGCCTTCACCTGGGAAAGGACCTCCTCGAACAGGGCGCGGTGCTCCGGCGAGATGGTGACCGTCAGGTTGACGCCGCCATCTTCATTGCGCATGTAAGCCTGGCCTTCGACCAGGTGCTCGGCGAAGGCGGTCCGGCACTCCCCGTCGGGATAGCGGTGGAAGCGGATCACGCCCTTGGGTTTGCTGCCGTAACCCAGGCCAACGTCCGTCAGGACCTTTTCGGCCACCGCACGGCGGTACTCCGGGGTATCCTGGGCCTCGGGGCCGAACAGCGCCTCCGACCAGAAGGCGAAGCGGCGGATGGAGGCGGCAAGGACCGCGACCGCGGATCCGGGATCGACGTCCTCCCCTTTTTTCAGAGTATCCAGGCCGGAGAAAATATCCTTGAACATGCGCGACGCGGCTCCGGACGCCGGCACGAACTTGCAGCGCCCGCGCACCGGGAAGGCGGGTTCATAGCCGGCTGCGGCATCCGCTTCCTTCTCGGAAAGGCGGAGGATGCCCCGCTCGGGTGTCGCCGGGGCGATGATGTCCAGCCAGGGGAAACCTTTCTTGAAACGTTCGACTTGAGATGCAACTTTATCCATAATCTGATCCTCTTGGTTATTCGACATAAAACTCCCGGCGGTAACTGTAGTTGAGACGGAGGTTCTCGAATCCGGCCGGGTTGATACGGAACATGAAATCGTCCGTGAAGATGGGATAGTTGTAGGACAGCACGGAGGCGATCTCGCCCTGCGGCTTGCCCTTCAGGTTCAGTTTGATGGCCTCCAGCTCGGCCAGGGGCGTCTCCGGATAGAACTCGTACAGGGGCTCGATCCCGAAGAAACGGGCGATGGCGCGCACCGCGAGGGCGGTGCCGTTCTGCTTGCCCTGGTAGGAATAGCCGGCGATGTGCGGCGTGGCGATGTCCACCCGGTCCACCAGGTCCTGGTTGACGTAGGGCTCGTTGTTCCAGGTATCGATGATGACCGCCCCGAGCCGGGGGATCGCGCGCAGCAGGGCCTGCTCGTCCACCACTTCACCGCGCGCCGTGTTGATGAACAGCGCACCCGGCTTCATCGCCTGGAAGAACGCGTCGTCGGCCATCTTGCGCGTCTGCTCCGAGAGCGGGACATGCAGGGTCACGACATCCGCCTGGGACAGCAGTTGCTCCTGGGTGCAGAAGAGGTCGGGGCCTTCGGCCGCCGCGCGGGGCGGATCGCAGAGGAGCGTCTTCAGGCCGATGTGGCGCGCCATGGCGGCGACACGAGAGCCGGTATTGCCCACGCCCACGACGCCCAGGGTCTTCCCTTCCAGGTCGATGGACTTCCGGGCGGCGATGCCGTACAGAGCCGCGAAGACATAGTTCATCACGCCGACGGCATTGCAGCCGGACGCCGTCGCGAAATGGATGCCATGCTCCTTGCAGTATTCGTGGTCGATGTGGTCGGAACCGATGCTGGCCGTGGAAATCATACGGACGGAAGAGCCGTCCAGCAAGTCTGCATTGCACTTCGTGCGGGTACGGATCACGAGTCCGTCGGCATCCCGGACATCGTCGGAAGAGATGTCCTTGCCTTCGAGATAGACGACGTCGGCGTACGGCTCGAACAGATGCTCGATAAAAGGAATGGTCTTATCTACGACAAATTTCATTTCAGGATCAATTCTTCGACTTTCTTGACCTGGGGGTCGTCTTTCAGGAACAGGTCGTCCTCGCTGAGGAGGGCGTTGATGCGGTCCACCAGCTCGGCCTTCCGGTAGCCCAGCTGGTTGCGGACCATGGACGAATCCAGGGTGATGTACAGTTTTCCGTCCCGGAAATAACGGCGCTGCGTATGGCGGGCGGCGCCCGAAACGGCGTCCCAGGCCTCGAAGATACGGCGCGTGTTGAGGCCGGCGGAGAGTTTCATCGACCGGATGAACATCTGCACCAGTTCCTCCATCGCCATGGGGTCTTTCCTATGGATGCCGCCCAACCGTCTCTCCATGCTACTGTCTGGTAAAAGTGCCGCCGACCGTGTCGAAATAGGCGCTGTCGGAAGTGATCTCGTCGACGATGCCCCGGATGCGCGCCTTGTCCGTGTCCGTCAGGAAAATCTGGCCGAAATCATTGCCGGACACCATCTTGAGCAGATTGGAGACCCGGTCCATGTCCAGCTTGTCGAAGAGGTCGTCCAGGAGCAGGACGGGCGGATAGCCGTAGCGCTCCTTCATGATCTCATACTGGGCAAACTTGAGCGAGACGAGGAAGGACTTCTGCTGACCCTGGGACCCGCATTTGCGGATGGGATAACCGTCCATCCCGAAGATGAAATCATCCCGCTGGAGGCCGGCCGTCGTGTATTTCAGCATCCGGTCCTTTTCCCGGCTGGCGGAAAGAAGGTCCCGCAGAGACCCTTTCGAGAGGTCGGACTTGTAGGTGATGGAAACCTTCTCCCGGCCGCCCGATACCTTTTCGTAATAGGCCTGCACGGCGGGAGCGAGAGCCCGGACAAACTCCGCCCTGCGCTCATGCAAGGGGCGGGACAGGTCCGACAGGCGTGCGTCGTACACTTCCAGCAGGCCCTCGTCGGCGACGCCGTTCCGGAGCAGCTGGTTGCGCATCGACAGCAGGCGGTTGTACTGCTGCATCGCGCTGAGGTACTCCCGGTCGAGCTGGGAGAGGACCGAATTGACGAAACGGCGGCGCTCATCTCCCGACTCGCTGACCAGCGAAGTGTCCGAAGGGGAAACCATCACCACGGGGAGGACGCCGATGTGGTCGGAAATCTTGGGATAGGGCTTGTCGTCCCGGCGCAGTTTCTTCTCCCCGCCGGACGATACCCGGATCGAGAACAGGGACTTCACGCCTGAGGGCATCCGGTAGGTACCGGCGATCGAGAAGGCGTCGCAGCCGTAGCGGAAGTTATAGCGGTCCACCGCAGAGAAAGCGCTCTTCGTCATCGACAGATAGTGGATGGCGTCCAGCAGGTTGGTCTTCCCTTCCCCGTTGTTGCCCCAGATGCAGTTCACGTTGGGCGAGAACTCCAGTTCCTGAAGCTCGATGTTGCGGTAATCCTGGACGACGATTTTTTCTAGGGTCGGCATGGGCACACGTTGTCGGTCGATTTCAAAGATAGCAAAAAAAAGGATATCTTTGTCCACATAAAAGGAGAATATGGGACAGCGTCCGAAAGAGAGCAACCGCGCGTTTTTCACCGGAGACCGCAAGTCTCCGTGGCCGGTCGTCGCCATATCCATGGTCGGGACCTCTATTTCGGGCGTGACCTTCATCTCCGTCCCCGGCTATGTCGCCGCGACGCAGATGTCCTATATGCAGATGGTCCTCGGCTTCTTCGCCGGCTACATCGCCATCGCCTACATCCTGCTGCCGCTCTACTACCGCCTGGATTCCTTCAGCATCTACGGATACCTGTCCGGACGCTTCGGCCCCCGCAGCCGCACCACGGGCGCGGGGTTCTTCCTGCTGTCCAAGTTCCTCGGCTGCGGCGTGCGGATGTATCTCACGGCCATCGTGATGCAGGTCATCCTGTTCGGGCCGCTGGGCGTGCCCTTCCTGGTCAACATCCTGCTGACGATGGGCATCGTCTGGGCCTACACCTTCCGGGGCGGGGTCAAGACCCTGGTCTGGGTGGACATGCTGCAGACCCTGTGCATGGTCGGCGCCGTCATCCTGGCCATCATCTTCGTCTGCCAGGCCCTAGGACTCGATTTCAAGGGCCTCTGCACTGTCGTCGGAGAGAGTCCGATGTCCCGCATCTGGTACTTCGACAACCCCGCGGACAAGCGCTTCTTCTGGAAGCAGTTCCTCGCCGGCGCCTTCACCACCGTCGCCATGACGGGCCTGGACCAGGACATGATGCAGAAAAACCTGTCCTGCAAGAACTTGCGTGCCGCCCGGAAAAACGTCCTCAGTTACGGGTTCAGTTTCGTGCCGATCAACCTGCTCTTCCTCTGGCTGGGCGTGCTGCTGTATATCTACGGCGCCCGGGTCGGGCTCTGCGACGGGAGCGGCCAGTTGTTCGGAGGAATGAAAGCCGACGAGCTGTTCCCCGTCCTGGCGACGGGAAAGGACCCAGCGACGGGCCTGCGCTACCTGCCGCCTGCCGTCGGGATCGCCTTCGCCGTCGGCCTGGTCTGCGCGGCCTTCAGCAGCGCCGGATCCGCCGTCACCGCCCTGACCACCTCGATCACCGTGGACCTGCTCGGCGCGGACCGGAAGGAGTCGGATGAAGCCCTCACGCGCACCCGTCACCGGACCCACGCGCTCGTCTGCCTCGTGATGGCGGGACTGATCTACGCCTTCCGCGCCATCGGCAACGGCAGCGTCATCAACGCCGTCTATGTCGTGGCGAGTTATACCTACGGTCCCCTGCTGGGGCTTTATCTGTTCGGCCTCTTCACACGCCGGCAGCCCCGCGACGCCTGGATTCCCTGGATCTGCATCATCTCTCCCCTGCTCTGCCTGGGGCTGAGCCTGGGGGCCCCGCGCTGGTGGGGGTTCGAAATCGGCTATGAACTCCTGCTCATCAACGCCGCCCTGACGATGATCGGGCTTGCCATCGCTTCCGTGGGGAAGGAGACAAGCCCGACACAATCAGCAAGGACGCCGGATCAGAAGCGGTAACTCAGTCCGGCCATCCAGGTTCCGGACAGGGCCTCGGAAGCCGTAAGGAAAGTGAAATCCAATTCGAAGCCCGCCAGGGCGACGCCGCCGCCCAGGCCCAGGAATCCCGGGACTGCCGCCCCCTTCGAGGCATAGCGGTAACCCGCACGCAGGAAGGCGGTCCCGGCGATCCCGGCCTCCAGGCCGGCCGCAGCGGAATAATTCCCGCTGAAATAATAATCCCCGTCCAGGGCGGCCCGGAAACGTACGCTTTCCAAGTCGAGGCCATAGTCGGCCGCGAGTTTAAGCGAGGAAGGGAGCGGAAACCCTTCGCCGACCTTGCCGCCCAGGTGGACGGCTCCGGCGGCGACATTGAGTCCGCCCGCATGGTACTGGGCCATCGCCGTCACCGTGAAAGCGGAAAGGCTGTAATCCGAGAGCAGCGCCTCCTGGGCGTAACCGGCCGTGACCCCGAGCGCAAAGGACTCGGAGAAAGCGATGCCCGCCCCCGCCCGGATCATCATGTCGGAGGGCTTGAAGGCGGAGGAAGGCTCGATGTCGAGCCCGGGATAGCCCTGGCGGGCAAATCCCACGGAGAGTACGATATTGTCCTTCACGTGGCCGCTGACACCGGAAGCGATGTTGGCGGCGCGGGAATAGCGCGGAGACCAGGAAGCATAGCTGAGGCCGGCTTCCACCTTGGAGGAAGAGAAGGCCGCAGCCGCCGGATTGTAGAAGGCGGCAAAGGCCTGGCCCGTCTGAGTCAGGGAACTGCCGGCGCCGGCCAGGGCGGCCCGGGCCGGATCGCGGTCCACGCGCAGCACACCCAGCGCCTCGTTCCGCACCTGCGAGCGCAGGGGCAGGACGGACAGGGTCAGCAAAAGAACCAGGAAAAAGCTTTTTGTCTTCATCTTCCTTACTTTTTGACAAGGGTCAGGGTATTCTTGTCCCCGGCTACCTCCACATACAGGGTATAGAGTCCGGGGGCAAGCGAAGCCGTCTCGAACACGACGGGCTGGAACGCGCTGAAACTCCCGCTCTGCTCCGCCACCACGGTGCCGGAAGCGGCGACCAGGCGGACGGTCGTGGGCGCTTCCCTGTCGGAGGCGAGGACCGTCAGTTTGTCCGAGAAGATACGGCCTTCCAGCACGGTGACCTTTTCCCCGGCGGGGCGCACCAGTACGGGGATATCGCTGCGTACGGTTTCGCCCATGGCGTCGGAGACCGACACGCGCACCTCTCCCAGGCCGAAGCCTTTCGCGGTAATGCGCAGGGTGTTCCCTTCCTGGAGTTCAGCGCCCAGGATGCCGGCGTCCAGGCTGTTGACCCGGTAATCGAGGGGCTCCCCGTCCTCATCCCGGAAATGGGGCGTGAGGGCGACGTCGGCCGTTTCTCCCTCGGAATGCAGGATCAGGGGCTCGAACGGTTCGGCCAGGACGGGCGCGATGTTTTCCAGCACGGAATAGGTGAAAGTCCTGGATGCGCGGGCGCCGAAACGGTCCGAAACGATCAGGGTCGCCTGGAAGGAAGCCGGCGCCCGGACCGCCTGGCAGGTCAGGCGGAAGTGCCAGCGTCCGTCCTCGTCCGGCTTGAAGAGCGCGCGCCCGTTGGTCTGGAAATTGACCTGGAGCGTGTCCATGTCGGGATCCGAGAGGGTGAACGGGATGTCGGCCTCTTCGAACTGCCGGAACTCGAAACGGGCGTCCGGGTCCACGGAGATCACAGGCTTGCCGTTCTGTCCGGTGTGGATCTTCCGGATCGGAGAGAGATCGGAATAACGCCGCCCGTAACTGTAGGCCGCCAGGGTCACGTAGTAATCCGTATCAGGCTCGAGGGACAGCATCGTGATGCTGCGCGAGGCGACGGGCGCCTCCGCATCGGCGATGACCAGGTGGGCGGACTCGATCCCTTCGTCCAGCAGGGTCAGGCTCGTGTTGCGCAAGGCCGCTTCGGACTTGGCAGCAAGGGCCACGTAACCGTAGGCTCCCCCGCCGCCGTTGAAATCGAAGCGGAGATTGTGGCCCAGCGGCACGACGGTGTAGTCCGCCACGGGGTCGGGCGTCCCGCCGTCACCGGTCACGAAAGCACCGTACGCGTCCACGAGGGATCCGACGGGCCGGGTACCGCCCGACAGGCCGATGTCCTTGGCGCCTTCCAGCAGCCGGGACTTCAGCTGGTCTACCGTGAAGCCCTGCCCGCCGAAATACGACAAGACCAGGGCCGCGACGCCAGACACGTGGGGGCAAGCCATCGAAGTACCTGAATAGGAGACAAATCCGCCGCCGGGATACGTGCTGACAATGTCTGAGCCGGGAGCGCAGAGGTCCACCCAGTCCCCATAGTTGGAGAAGGACGAACGGGCGCCGTTGCGGTTGATGGAACCGACGGCGAGACATGGCTCGTAATTGGCGGGACAGCCGTAGGGAATGTTCTCGTTGCCGGCGGCGAACACGACCAGTCCGCCCTTCATCAGGCTTCCCGGCAGTTGCTCGCCCCGGTTGTCGCAGCCCGCATACTTGACGAAGTAGTCGATGGCGCGTGCGATCGAGTAATAATGGACATTCTCATGCGCGGAACGGGCCGCAGCCAGTTCGCTGCCGGTGATCATCCCGTCGTCGTTGTCGTCGAAGTTGTAGCCCCAGCTGTTGGAGGCAATCAGCGCTCCCTTATCAGCGGCCTCCTTGAGCGCCGTCTCGAAATCACCGCCCCGGTCGTATGCGTACTGGCCGGAACCGACCGTATAGAAGCACTGCTGCGACAGCAGGCTGATGCCCCGTCTCCCCTTGGCATAGTCGCCGCCGGCGATGCCGGCGACGCCGATCCCGTTATTGGAAACGGCGGCGATGGTGCCTGCCACGTGCGTGCCATGGTCGTGTCCGACGACGCCGGACGCCCCGTACACATAGTTCTGGTGGCCGGAGGAAAGGCAGTTCCAGGCCAGGTCGGCGTGATGCAGGTCGATGCCGCCGTCGATGACGGCCACAATCACGTCAGGGTTGCCGACCGTGTAGGTCTCCCACACCTGCTGCGCGTTGACGTCACGGCCGGGATAACGGGTGTTGTTGAGCGCCCACTGGTCGATCCAGCGGGGATCGTTCGTCGTGAGCGACGCCCGCATCGGCTGCTCGACGCACTCGACGCCCGGGAGCGCGGAGAGCGTCTCGGCCGCCCGCGTGACGGGGATGTCCTGCGCATAGCGGACCTTGTACCAGCGGTGCAGGCCTTCCTTGCGCGTCCGGGGTTCGAATTCCCCCGCGAAGGGGAACAGGCGCTCCATGGACTCCACGCCCAGCATCTCGGTCACGTCGTTGAGCTCGCCCGAGCGGGTCTTGAGACTGCCCCGGGACAGGTCATCCTCGACCAGGGCCGTCATCTCATCGCTGAAAAGCACCTTCACGTAGGAAGGGGCCTCCGTCTCCGCTGCGGGCGGCACAGGGGCCTCCTGCGGGACGGACTCCGGACTTTCTCCCACGCATGAAAGCAGCAGCGCCGAAAGCGGCACGGAAATGAAAAGAAGTTTCAGTTTCATCAAATAAAGTCAAAAAGAGGGACATTCCGAAGGAACATCCCTCTTGATGAAAAACGGTTATTGGATCCTGCGGGCCTTCTGCCGGTTCACCGAGCGGGCGGGCTTGATGAACTTGCCGCGGTCGAGGTCGAGGTAGCCGGACCGGGCGACAGACAGGGTGGACGAGGATGAGGCCTTGGTCAGGTTGGCAGGAAGCGCGAGATCTTCAATGCCCGTCAAACCATACCATCCTTTCTCATAACCACCGCCATCCTCCGTCTGATAGTCGAGGATCGTGACGGCGGCAACCTTGGCTTCGAAAGTCGAGCCATTCTGGTCCTCAGCCATGTAGGTGATGCCCTTGATGCTGGCGGAAGAACCGTCGGCGCTCAGGCTGCCCCGGGCGATCAGGAAATCATCGTCCTCACTTCCGGGACGGAGAGAGTTGCCGTCGACTCCGATGAAGTAGTAAAGGTCGATTCCATCTTCCTCGACCACATGCGTGCGGAAGAGCATCTCGCCGGTCTTTTCGTCCAGCCAGCTCTGATACTCAAACCCGCCGTAGCCGGAATCGGTCACGAGATAACTGCTGCCGGCCTCGTACTCCGCGACGGTGATCGTACGGCCGGAGCCGGCGTTCCAGGTGCCGATCCACTTGCCGTAGGCACCCTCGACGGGTTCGTCGGGATCATCCCCGTCGCCGGAGCCTCCGCTCCAGGTCAGATGGGTAATCGTATTCGGCAGGGTCGCCTGGTCGATCACCGAGTAGGCTTTCCCGTCGGAAGTGATGGTATAGAGGCAGAATCCTATGAGATCGAAATCACCCACGGGGGTGCTCGCTTTCCCGGGCGCCAGGGTTCCGGTGTTCGCACCGGCATCGAAGGTGATGTTGAAGAGCATGTAAGTCTGCGTCGAGTAAGACACGTAGTACTGCTCTCCCTGGTACATGATGTTGCCGTAGAGGCAGGCCTGCCCGGTCGCGGAACCGCTGCTCGTATTGACCGTATGCTCACCCAGGTCCTTCTGGGCATTGACAGACACGGAACCGTCCGCGGCATTGAACAGCGCTTCGACTTCGATATCGTCGATACCGTCGATACCCGTGATGGTATAGGACTGGTTCTTGACCTTCTCGGTCACCGTCCAGGTGTCCTGCGCCGTTCCGCGGACAAAGCGCCAGGTACCGAGGAACTTCTCGTAAGCACTCAGCACGTGGGCCACCTTGAAGGTCGCCACGGCGTAGGTGCCGTTGACCGTATTGTCGTTGCCGACGCCGATCGCATAGATCCGGTAATTGCCGTTCTCGAGCTTCTCGATCTCCTCTGTCATGGACGCACGATAGGTCTGCGGGGATTCCGCGGCCCAGGCGGACGCGTTGCGGTTGAGGAAGAGCTGCTCGTCGGAACCGGCCGTCACGAATTCGGCCTGCGACACGACACGGACGAAATAGTGGCCGCCGTCGGCGCCTTCCGCCACGTCTACGCCGACCTTGGTCGTCGGGTCATCGTCGCTCTCAGGCTCGATGTACTTCGGCGTCCAGGCGGACTGAACCTTGAACTCGATGGGATCGGGATCGCCGGGGTTGAGGCCGGCGGGATTGGCTTCCTGGATGAAGACCAGCTCCCGGACATAGTTCTCGCCGATCGTGACGGGCACCGTGCACTTACGTTCGTAATTGTAGATGCTCGGAGCCACGGTGAAATGGATCTGGCAGTTCGCGTCGTCCACGGAAGCCGACACCCATTTCGTGAGAGAAACGTCCACCCAGACGGTGCCGGGCTCGCCGTAAGGCAGGTCGAGGGTGCCGCCGGGATACGGGAAAGTGTAACTCTCATCCCACATATAAGCGGAATTGATACCGAACTGCTGGGCCGTGATTTCGGCCACGGCGTCCCCGGCGCGGAGCGTGACCGTCGCGTAACGGGACTCGATGGACTCGTTCCTGGAGACCGTCAGGCTCACGGTGCTGCCGGAGGTGCTCACGGAAATCCAGGGGCGGTCCACCCTTGCGGTCAGCGCATCGTTGGTGTTGACCACGATGGAGCCGTTGCCGCCGTCAGGCGAGAACACCACGGTCTTGGAAAGGATTTCCAGGGCGGGACCGGGAAGGTATTGGGAGCCGGAAGCATCCTTATCCGGCTGCGGGATCACGTCGCAGGAGAATGCGGTAAACACGAAAGCCGCTGCAAGCAATATGTTAAGAATCTTTTTCATACGCATCATTCAGCTTTTTTCTGCATGGTTATGGGACCGCCCAGGTAGCTGCTGCCACCGGTGAAATAGTAGTCATTGGGCAAGGCCTCGGCATCGTAGGTTTCCGAAGAAGGAGCACCCTTGAAGGCCGTCACGTAGAACGAGACCCAGCCCGACCAGTCGCTATCGCCTTCAAACTTCCCATCATCGACGAAACTCAGGGTGAAGTCAGGCTTCTCCGCATCGTCGACCTTGCTGTACATGCCGTTGTCCTCCGACCAGGAGAAACTCTGGATGGCGGCATCCAGCGCGCAGAACCAGAAGGTGTGCGTGTTGTTGGCACCGACCTGCTGCACGTTGAAGGAGATGCGGCCGCGGCCGGAATTGTACTTGACCGGCAGCTTCCAGGCGGAAGCGAGTCCGGCAAGGTTGAAGCCCTTGCCCGTACCGTCGTCTTCCAGGGTGACATTGAGGGTGCCGCCGGCATACGCAAGCGTATAGTCGCCCTTCAGGGAGTCGAAGGACAGCCAGCCGGCCGGGATGATCTTGTGGAAGGAGATGTCGGAGGACACGACGGCCGGGGTGGCCGGATCGTAGGTGAACTCCGTGAACTCCACGCCGTTGTAGGTCAGCGGAGTCATCAGGCGGAGCGTGTTTTCCGTCACGACATAGCGTACGTCCACGCTCTGGGACTCGTCATCCTTGGGAGAGATGCTGATCGTGCGCGTGGCGTTGTCGATGAAACCGACGACCACGCTGTCACCGATGCTTCCCTCGAAGGCGGCCAGCTCGATGCTTTCCTCGAAAGCTTTCGCCGTAGCGAAATACTCCGCAGCGGGCTTGGAGAGGGGACGCAGCGTGCAGGCGTTGCGGGAGCGCTTGCCGATCATGACGATCTCCTTCTTCGTCTTGTCGAAGGAACGGATCTCGAACTCGAAGTCGCCGCCCTTTGCCTGATACTTGCTCTGGTCGGGGGTCGCATAAGCATGCAGCACCTCGTTGTAGGTGTCGAACGAAAGCACAGGGCCGTCGTCCGTCTTCATCGCGAAGGTGGAAGTCACCGTCGTCTCCGGATCCGTCTCCAGGCAGGCGGTCACCTTCTGGTCCGTGAAGGACAACGCGTAGGTGACGCCGGCGTATTTGGAGGACGGGAAATAATCCAGGGTCCAGCCGTACTGCTCCGCCGTGAGGGCGGAACGGACTTCTTCCAGGAATTCGGACATTCTCGCGGAGGAAGGCTTGTCAAACACCTCGGGCTCGATCTGCTGGCAGGCGGGAAGCACCACCAGGGCAGAGAGGGCGATGGACAAAATGTATCGATTCATTTTCATAGACACTCCTCCTATAAGATTCTGACCGTATTGAGATCCACCTTCCCGGCGACGACGTCGGCCATGCGGCGGTTGATGACATCCCGCAGCTTGTCGATGTCGATCGACCAGGAATCCTGCATGTAGTTGCGCACGATGTCGAGTTTGGACTCGATCAGTACGCGGCCGTTCTCGGCGGAGGGAGAGGTCTTGCGGACCTCGTCCGTCTCCTTGGAAGCGGCCTTCATCTGCTCCTCCCACCATGCGGCGGTATGCGTCACATACTCGGCGAGCATCTCGGCGAAATCCTCACGGGGCTCGGACTGCGCATAGTCGGTGATGTAACCGCGGCCGCGCCAGTACTGGTCCGTATCGAAGCAGGCGTCCGCGACGTAGGTCGAGGCCGTGATCTGCTTGAACGCATCGGAGAACACCTTGGTCTGGTTCAGGATGTGGGTGAACTCGTGGTGGATCGTCTTGATGTAATAGTGATTGATCTGCTCTTCCAGTTCAGCGCCCTCATAATACTCGAAGACGTCGGGGAGGAAGTTCACGCCGGCCAGCATGATCTTCTTGCCCGCTTCCGCGGTACCGAGGACGATACTGCCGTTGTTGCGGTACTCCCAGGTACCGATCAGGAAGAACATCTTGGGGAAATAGCTGCGCGTGAACGTCACGCCGGCGATCTCGTCGTAGGTGTCGATGCAGAGATACTTCACCAGATGGGCGTAGATGATCGACGGCTCATAGCCTGCAGGGACCGTGTAGAACCCCTTGTCCGACTCGTTGAGCGCGTAGCGGTACATGAACTCGATGTTGTACGGCTTGAGGAAGTTGACTTCCAGCCACCGGTCAAAGTCGTTCTGCTCCACCGTAGTGTCCTTGATGACGCTCTCGCTCTCGATCCGGTCGCTCAGACAGGATGAAAGGCTCAGGAGGCCCAGGACCATCATTATGCTGTAAATATACTTTTTCATATCATTCAGCTTTAATCGTTAACGGGGATTGCGCTCCACACCTGCGGCCACGATGTCCGGCGGGATCTGCAGGGCCCGGCGGGGATCATCCACCGTCAGGACGTCGACGTCTCCCTTGAGGATCTTGTAGGATGCACCGTAGTCACCGGCATTCGGATCCGGCTCCATCGTACGACGGGTGATCTCGATGCCGTAACGCTTGACATCCAGCCAGCGGAGGCCGGTGGAAGTGTTTTCAAGACGCTTGAACTGAAGCATGCACTGGAGCATGGACTCCCTCAGCTCACCCTCTCCGCCGATGGCGAAGGCCGGATGGAGATGCTTCTTGATCGTCGGTTCGGTCGCGGTCCAATACGCGATCTCCTTGTAGAAATCGTTGATGGACTCGGGCGTCAGGGTCCCGGAGAAGTTCTGGGGCTTGATGACGTTGTGCACCCAGGTATCCAGGTCGGCCGCCGCTTCGTCGTAACGGCCCAGCATGATGTAGGCCTCGGCCCGGTTGAGCAGGGTCTCATCCGTCGTGAACGCCGGATAGACGGAGTGCATGTAACCGGTGCGCGCCACCGGGTCCGTATACTCGAAGAGCATGTCGGAAGGCATCTTGAAGACGACAAGCTGGTCGAAGTTGGCGCCGCTGTACCACTCGGGGCCTTCCCAGAACCAGCTGTTCACATTACGCCAGCCGGTCTCGGTGTTGCCCCAGATATTCTGGGCGTAATGCATCTCCGTGAACACCAGGTAGGAGTCCAGTGCATATTTCGTGATATACGGGTAGTTGAAATACCAGCCC
>JAEEGF010647341.1_pt1 | contig 14903 bp, 13 predicted proteins | sample 9134171 | NCBI WGS metagenome assembly JAEEGF01 (sample SAMN16246542, study PRJNA631951) | gut metagenome | biome: gut microbiome; feature: rumen; material: AP-attached | host: Bos | place: Iran: Karaj | collected 2018-10 | reverse complement strand
GTCCTATCACGGGCTCACCTATACGAAAAAGTTCGGGCGCGCGGCCTACATCACCAAGGCGACGACGCACCTGATGCGCGACCTCGGCTCGATGCAGAGTCCGCAGAACGCCTTCTACCTGAACCTGGGCCTTCAGACGCTGCATCTGCGGATCCGCCGCGTCACCGAGAGCGCCCTGAAGGTGGCCACCTTCCTGAAGAACCATCCTGCGGTCGCGTGGGTCCGCTTCCCGGACCTGTCGGACGACCCCGAGCACGAGAAGCAGCTCAAATACCTGCCGGAAGGCTCCTGCGGCGTGATGTGCATCGGCCTCAAGGGCGGCCGCGCCTTCGACAATCGCTTCATGGACGCCCTGAAGCTCCTCACCATCGAAACGCACGTGGCGGACTGCTATTCCTGCATCCTGCACCCGGCCTCGCATACGCACCGGCAGCTCTCGGACGAGCAGCTCCGCGCCGCCGGCATCGACCCGGGCCTGATGCGCGTGTCCGTCGGCCTGGAAGATCCGGACGACATCATCGCCGACCTCGCCCAAGCCCTTGACGCCGCCGCCGAATGATCCGCAAAGAGCTCATAACGGACCTGACGCTGGAAGCCGGGGGAGTCCTCTCCGGCGCCCACGTCGTGTATCATACCTCCCAGGAGGCCTGGGACGGCCGCCAACCGGTCATCTGGATTTGCCACGCCCTCACCGCGAACAGCGACCCCGAGGACTGGTGGCCGGAGATGGTGGGTCCGGGCAAGGCCATCGACACGGAGAAGAACTTCGTGGCCTGCGTGAACATGCTGGGCTCCGCCTATGGCTCCGAAGGACCTGCCCGCGAGAATCCGGGGACGGGGAAGCCCTGGCTTCTGGATTTCCCGAAGGTGACGGTCCGGGATATGGTCACGGCGTCCATCGTCATTCGTAAGGCGCTGGGTGTCAGCTCGGTGGACCTCCTTATCGGCAGTTCCATCGGCGGCTTCCAGGCCATCGAATGGGCGATTGCCGAGCCCGAAGTGTTCAAGCGCTGCCTGTTCATCGCGACAGCCCCGCGTGTGTCGCCGTACCTGTCGGCGACGGTGGAGGCGCAGCGGATGGCGCTGGAGGCGGACCCGACGTTCCGGGAGGCCCGGGACCTCGCGGGCGGCGCCGCCGGCCTCAAGTGCGCCCGCGCCCAGGCGCTCATCTCCTATCGCTGCTTCGAAGGCTACGGCCTTACCCAGTTCGAGGCCGACCCCGACACCCTCTTCGCCGGCAGGGCCGCTTCCTATGAGCGGTACCAGGGCGAGAAACTGGTCCGCCGCGGCTTCGACGCCTATTCCTACTACACCTTGTGCAACGCCCTGGACAGCCACAACGTGGGCCGGGGCCGGGGCGGGGTGGACGCCGCGCTCGCGCGCATCAAAGCGCGCACGACGGTCGTCTCCATCGACACGGACGCGCTCTTCCCCCCGCAGGAATCGTCCGTCTGGGCCCGTTGGATCCCCGGGGCCGACTACATTGAAATCTCCTCTCGCTTCGGCCACGACGGCTTCTTGCTGGAAACCGCCCGCCTGACGGCCATCCTGATGAAATAAGTCCCTTGCAGGTATTGTTTTTGAATGCATTGCCAGGAACAATGCCGCGTTTTATGACCAGGATTGCGCCGATCGGACTTCTTCTCTTCTTGTCCTGCCTGACCGTCTCCGCCCAAACGGGGCTTCCTGTGTATGACCGGATTCGGGCGCAGCAGGAAGCGTATCCGCAGGAACGCGTCTATGTCCATACGGACGCGGAGGACTACCGGCAGGGCGACCGGATCTGGCTCAAGGCCTACCTGATGGACGAGCTGGACCACACCCCGGTGGACAGCACCCTGTACATCTATGCCGAACTCTTCGACGCGGACGGGAAATTGGCCCGCCAAGTGAAGCTCCTCCGTCGCGAAGGGGCCTTTTACGGATATCTGGACATTCCGGAAGACATCCACGACGGCGCCGCCTACCTCCGGGCCTATACCCGGTATATGGCCGCCGCCCCGGAAACCGCGTTCACCAAACGGCTGTCGGTCGGGCGGAACGCCGTCTCGGTGACGAATCCCGAACACCTCGAGGGCAATCTGTCTGTCCAGCGCAGTCAGCGCAGGTTCCAGTTGTCCTATCCCGGCGACGCGTCCCGGTATCTGCTGGTGCTGCGGGGCGGGATGGTCTGCTTCGTGGGAGCGGTGGGGAAAGGCCGTGCTCTGTCCATCCCCGAGGGAGGACTGCCCGACGGTCCGCTGGATTTCCTGGTCGTGGACCGGGAAGGACGGCTGCTTGCCCGCCAGGAGTATTCCCTGGACCGGGGAGAAGGCCGATGCCGGGTGCCGATCACCCAGGACCGCGCGAACTATCAGAGCCGTGACTCGGTTTTCCTGCGGGTCGATCCGTCCGCCCTCCGGGAAGGGGAATTGCTGGATCTTTCCGTCTCCGTGACGTGCCGCCCCCTGATGCCCCGCCACCGTCCTGCCTCCATCACGGACTATGTGCTGGGCCGTTCCCTGGGATTCGATTACGCGGAAGCGCTGCAGGGGAGTGTCCGCCTGCCGGTGGACAGGGAAGCGACCTCCACCCTGACCGGCACGGTCAGCACGGTTTTTCGGAACAGGCCCGTGAAAGAGGCGCGCATCGGCCTGATTTCGCCCGATGTGGGGATGCTGGATGTGCAGCGGAGCGACTCCGAAGGCCGGTTCCGTTTCGAGGGCCTCGACTATCCCGCGGGTACGCATTATCTGGTAAAATCGACCGACCTGAAAGGAAACGACAAATACCAGCTGGACCTGGATGCGGAGACCTTTCCCGCCTTCCAGGTCCCCCGGAACCCTTATGCGACCGCCCTGGAGGACAATTTGCAGGTCGTTTATGCCGATGACGACGACCCCTTCGGGGCGATCCTTTTGGACGCTGCGTCCGTGACGACCACGGTGGAAAGTCAACCGCCGACGGGCTTCAACCGCTTTTCCGACTACACCGTCACGTCTAAACAGCTGGATGAGCGCGGCTATACCAATCTCCGGGAGCTGTTGCAGGAGATTCCCGGCGTCTTCTTCCGGGATGGTCTGCCCTATCTGCGCGCCATCACGTCCATCTATGAGAGCCGTCCGGCCGCAATCGCCGTGGACGGAACCATCCTGAGCGATGTTTATGATGAGGATCTGCGGTTGCCGAGCGGAGACTTCGACCTCCATTTGGTCCCGATGACGGATATCGCGCGCGTGGATATCTTCAAGACGGGGCAGACGGCCATCTGGGGAACCGCCGCGGGGGGAGGCGTGATCTCGATTACGACCAAGACCGGAGAGATGGACCTGTCCAAACTCGTTTCCAGGCCGGTGGTGCACCAGTCCGTCGTCCCGCTGGGCTATCAGCGGGCGGCCGATTTCGCGAGGTTGGACATGTCCCGCAAGCGGCGGACGGTCTACTGGAATCCGACGCTGCTGTCCGACACCGTTTCCTTCCGGCTGGGAGACACGCCCGGGACTTACCTGGTCGTCCTGGAAGGCGTCACCTCCGAGGGCCGTCTGGTCCACGAGGAGCTGCCGGTCGAAGTATCCCGATAAATGGGGATTGGTTTTGCCCCGGATTCGTGCTATCTTTGCACCGTATGGAAGATAAACATCTGTTGGACCTGATGGGAAGCCACGGCGTCAAGCCGACGGCGAACCGCATCGTCATCGCCCGCGCCCTCGCGGCGGCGGGCCGCCCGATGTCGATGACCGAACTGGAAACCGTTGTCGAAACCATCGACAAGTCCAACGTCTTCAGGACCTTGCAGGCCTTCCGTGAGGCGCATCTGGTGCACGTGCTGGACGATTCCGGCGACGGCGTGCGTTATGAACTCTGCCATAGCCACCACGAGGAAGAGGACGATGACGTCCACGTCCATTTCTACTGCGAGAAGTGCCACCGCACCTTCTGCCTGGAGGACACCCCAGTGCCTCCTGTGTCCGTTCCGGAAGGGTTTGCTCCCCGGACCGTCAATTATCTGCTGAAAGGGATCTGCCCCGATTGTAAAGGTCGCTGACCACCAGCCCCGCTAGCGTGAAGCCGAAGGGGGCGGTGACCGTCACCAGCGAACCGTTGTGGCTCACTTTGTCGAATTTCAACTCCTCCGGCAGGGCCGTGTCGGCACCCCGGTTCGGGAGGAGTTCCTCGTCGTAGACGCAGAGGAAGTCCTTGGCGGGCAGGGTGCCGGCCTTGCGGAGCTTTTTGCGGAGCATCGCCCCGAGAGGGCATCCGCGGACATCCCAGAAAGAGGCCACCCGTACCTTCGTAGGGTCGATTTTGCACGCCGCACCCATCGACGAAAAGAAGGTTGCCGACGTGGCCGTGGCGCGGAGGATCAAGGACGCCTTGTCCTTGAGGGCGTCGATCGCGTCGATGATGTAATCGTACGAGTCCAGGTCGAAGCTGTCGGCCGAGGCTTCCGTGAACCGGGCCTTGACCGCCTGGATCGGGGCCTCCGGGTTGATTTCCAGGAGCATTTCCTTCAGCATGTCCACCTTGGACCGGCCCACGGTGGAGACCGTGGCCATTCGCTGCCGGTTGATGTTGGAGGGGACCACGTCGTCGGCGTCCACGATCGTCAGGTTGCGGACGCCCGACCGCACGAGCCCTTCCGCGCACCAGCTGCCGACGCCGCCCACCCCGAAGAGAATGACGCGGACCGACGCGAGGCGTTCCATCACGTCGGCCCCGAGCAGCAGTTCCGCCCGGTTGAAAATGTCCTTGGAGGGGGGCGTCATCGGGCCAGCCAGCCGTCCAGGAGTTCCCGGACGTCGCTCCAGACGTTCTCCCGGCCGATTTCGTTCAGGATTTCGTGGCGCATCCCGGGATAGACCTTGCTGGTGACGTCCCGGTAGCCGCAGTTGCGGAGGAAGCTCACCGCCTGCGAGAATTTCTTCAGGCTGACGATGCAGGGGTCTTCGGCGCCGGCGATGAAATGGACTGGCAGGTCCGGCTTCGTCACGTTCCAGCCCTCCGGGGAATAGATGTCCTTCATCAGGCGGAAGAGGCCGTTGCGGTAGCCGTTGGCCGTGAAGACGAAACCGCAGAGGGGATCGTTGTTGTAGGCTTGGACATTGGCCTTGTTCGTGGAGAGCCAGGCGTTCTGGATGCCGTCGGCCTTGAATTTCTTGTCGTTGTTCCCCGTGCAGAGGTTCGCCAGGAACTGCGACCGGTAGCGGGGACCTCGGAAGACGCTGATGCAGCCGGCGAGGAAGTCGCCCAGGCCGGCGGCCGGGTTCTTGCTCGGGCTGCCGCACACGACGAGCCCGTCGATGTCCCGGTCATACCGCTTGAGGTAGCTGCGGACGATCATCGACCCCATGCTGTGCCCGAACAGGAAGAAGGGGAGGCCGGGGTACTGCGCTTTGGCCCAGTCGGAGACGCCGTGGACATCGTCCACCAGGGCTTTCATTCCGCCCTTGCCCATCCAACCGAGATCCTTCGGGTCCGTGACGGATTCGCCGTGGCCGCGGAGGTCGCAGATCACGCAGGCGTAGCCCTTCTCCGCCAGGTAGTTCATGAAAGGAATGTAGCGCTCCTTGTGTTCCGCCATGCCGTGGACCAGCTGGAGGACGGCCTTGGGGGACTCGGGAGCGAGGACGAGGGTGCTGAGCTGGACGCCGTCGGCGGCGCCGGGGACGGTGAACGTTTCCATCATTTCTCGATTGTTTCGAATTTGTCGAAGGCGGCCGGAAGCGGGGACTTGAGTCGCACCACTTCTCCGGACATCGGGCTCCGGAACACAAGGGTGGCCGCGTGGAGGGCGAGCCGGCGGATCGGATCCGTCTCGGCGCCGTATTTCGCGTCGCCGGCGACCGGATGGCCGATGTCGGCGGCGTGTACGCGGATCTGGTTCTTGCGGCCGCTCTCCAGGGAGAATTCGGCCTTGGTGTACACGCCCTTGCCCCGGCGGACGTACTCGAGGACCTTGTAGTGGGTGATGGCGAGCTGGCCGCCGCGGACCTCCTCGGGGTAGGAATACACGATCAGGGACTTGGGATTCTCCACGAGCCAGCTCTGGATGGCGCCGGACTCCTTCTCGAGCTTTTTCTCGAGGATGGCGACGTAGCGGCGCTCGATGACGAGCTCCTTCCAGCGGCTCTGGAGGATGTCCTTCGCCTGCTCGTTCTTGGCGAAGACCACCAGGCCGGACGTGCCCTTGTCCAGGCGGTGGACGATCCAGATCTTGGCGGTGGACCGGTCGGGCGTCCGCCCGCTGGCGATGTCCTCCTTGCGGCGGGCGCGGGCGTTCGTTTTCACATACGCGTTCAGGATCGCGTACAGGGTGGCTTCCTTCTTGCCGGTCTTGCTCTGGGAGCCCTTGGCGGTGGAGACCGTCAGGAGGCCGGCGGGTTTGTCCACGACGAGGTAATTGTCGTCCTCGAAGACGATCTTGACGCCCGTCTTCTCCACGTCCTCGCGGGCGTTCTCGCTGCTTTCGCGGGCCATCGAGACGGCCTTGGCCAGGATCAGGAGGGAATCCCCAGTGCGGAGGGGATGGTCGAAGGCGGTCCTCCGCTCCCCGTTGACCAGGACCTGGCCCTTGGAAAGCATGTTCTTGACGCCGGTCTTGGACTGCGTCGGGAAGATCTCGTAGAGGTATTTCAGGAGGGGACTGTCGTGGGAGACGGTGAACTTTTGTCCGGCGGTGTTCATAGTTCTTCGATGAATTCGTGGAGGGATTTGGGAATGAGGGCGAGGAACCGGTCCAGCGTGCCGGCGGGGACGAGGATGGTCTCGAGCGACTCGCAGTCGTCGAAGGCGTCTTCGCCGATGGCTTCCAGCCCCTTGTTCAGGCGGATCTGGTACAGGTTGATGCAACCCTGGAAAGCCCGGGGGCCGATGACCCGCAGCGAGGCGGGGCAAGTGACCTTCTCCAGGTTCCAGCAGTCGCAGAAGGCTTCCTCGCCGATGGACAGGAGCCCCTTCGGGAGCCGGATGCTCTCCAGGAGCCCGCATTCGTTGAAGGCGGCCTTGCCGATATGGGTGAGGGTGGCGGGGAGATGGATCTTCTCCAGGAAGGAGTCGCGCTCGTCCAGGGGGATTTCCTCGCCGATCTTCCGGTTCTCGGCCATGTAGTCCTGGAAGGCGAACACCCCGTCGCACAAGATGCGGCAGCCTTCACGGACCGTCACCTCGGACGGGAAGTTCTCCGCATCGAGGAGTCTTTCCCCGTCGGCGGAGTAGCAGCAACGGTTCTCGTCGTCCCAGACGTCATCGGCCCGGTCTTCGGGGCTGGCGGCCGTAGGGACGCGGAGGATTTCCTGGAGGGTCATGGTCAGAAGCTCTTGACGAATTCGATGTCTTTCTTGAGCATCACCTTCGGCTCCATCACGGAGACTTTCTGGAACAGCTTGAACTGGTAGGCGGGGGAGAGGTAGACCACGTGCTCGTGCTTGCCCTTGCGCCACCACTTGTAGAAGGCGATGGGATCGGTGTCGTAGGGGATCTTGGCTTCGATTTCGGAGGTGTATCCGGGGAAGTCGATGAGCATCTTCAGGCCGGTGATGCGCTTGTAATATTCGTAATCCGCCCGGCGGAGCTTGGAAACCAGGGGGGCGAACACCTCCATCTGGTCCACTTTCAGGACTTTTTCGCGCACGACCATCTTGTGGATGCGGACAGGGTCCACATTCAGCCATTCGCCAATCTTCCGGGTTTCAGGCCCGCTTTCACATTCAAGTGTCAGCAGGTCAGTGGAATTGTACGTTTTTTCCTGGTCAAGCGGATAGGTTTCCATTGAAAAATTTTCCTATTCCTTGCAAATATAGGAAAAAAATTGTTTATTTCCACGAAAAAATGTATATTTGAACGATTAATAAGCACGGACAACAACCTTTAAACACAACTTTTGATATGATTTACAAGATTATCGACATTCAGGGTATCGGCCCTGTGTACGCCGAGAAGCTCATCGGCATCGGCATCGAGACTGTGGACCAGCTGCTGGAGAAGGGCGCTGACCCGAAGGGCCGCCAGGCCATCGAGGAGGCCACCGGCATCGACCACGGTCGCGTTCTCACCTGGGTCAATCACGCCGACTTGTTCCGCGTCAAGGGCATCGGCCCGCAGTTCTCCGAGCTGCTCGAGGCCGCCGGTGTGGACACCGTGAAGGAGCTCCGCAACCGCAACGCCGCGAATCTCGCCGCCAAGATCGCCGAGGTCAACGAGGAGAAGCATCTCTGCCGCCGCACCCCGGTCGAGAAGGAAGTCGCGAAGTTCATCGAGCTCGCCAAGGCGCTCGACCCGGTCGTGACCTACTAATCGTCGTACACCACTACGCAAAGCGGCGTCCCTTCCGGGGCGCCGCTTTTCTTGTCATTTCGAGCGAAGTCGAGAAATCTAGAGGACCAAGTCCTCGGCCTTCAACTTCGGAACGAAATGCACGCCATCCTTGCGGTAATAGGCGAGGGGTTCCCCGGCTTCGATGGGTTTCAGATAGATGTTCTCCGCGCCCTTGCCGATGGCGATGACGAGGAGGGGCGTGAGGGTCAGGCCCAGGGCTTCCTGCATCTTCCCGGGGTCGAAGGCCCGGATGATGATGCCGTTCAGGCCCATTTCCACGGCCTTCAGCAGCAGGCTCTGCGCGGCGATCCCGAGGTCGATGTCCAGGACCGGGTTCTCCGGGACGGTACTGCAGACGACCAGGAAAGCGCGCGGCTCGGTGCCAGGGAAGGGCAGGTGGAGTTCCGGCAAGGCCGCGCCCAGCCGGATCAGGGGCAGGACCTTGTCGCTCTCCTCGGCGGTGACGAGCCGGTAGCGCAGGGCCTGCTGGTTCTTCCCGGAAGGGACGAGGGTGGTCGCTTCCACCATCTTCATCAATTCTTCGCGCGTGACCGCGCGAGAGGGGTCGTAGCCGCGATAGCTCCGGTTGCGGCGCAGGAGCGTGTCCAGCGACAGGTGGTTGCGCTTGATCACCGGCCGTTTTTCCCGGAGCTCCTCGAATTTCTTTTCCAAATAGTTGTCTGCCATACGGCAAAGTTAAGGATTTTTCTTATCTTCGCACCATGAGAATCACCTTGCTGCAGACGGCTCCGGAGTGGGGGAATCCCGCGCAGAGCCGGGAGGATGCCCGCCGGATGCTGATGGGCACCTTGAAGACGGACCTCGTCGTCCTTCCTGAAATGTTTTCCACCGGATTCGTCACGGATCCCGTCGGGGTGGCCGAGGAAGGGGAGGGCGACAGCCTCCACTGGATGCAGGACTATGCCCGGTCCCGGGGTTGCGCCGTCGCCGGCAGCGTCTCCACCCACGTGGACGGCTCCTACCGCAACCGGTTCTATTTCGTCTTCCCGGACGGCCATTACCAGTATTACGACAAGCATCACCTTTTCACCTATGCCGGCGAGCAGGAGCGGTATACCGCCGGAGAGGAGCGCGTGGTCGTGGAGCATGCCGGATTCCGGATCCTGCTTCAAGTCTGTTACGACCTCCGTTTCCCGGTTTTCGCCCGGAACAAGCTGGTGGACGGCAAGGCGGATTACGACCTGATCCTGTACGTCGCCAGCTGGCCGCAGCAGCGGATCGACGCCTGGGACGCCCTCCTGAAGGCCCGTGCCATCGAGAATGTCTGCTATGTGGCGGGCGTGAACCGGGCCGGAAAGGACCCCGGCAACCTGTACTCCGGACATACCAGTTTGTACGGACCGCGCGGGGAATTGCTTTCAATTTGTAAGGAAGGACGTATCGACATTATCGAATCTGAACTGAAACGTCCCGTCCTGGATCAATTCCGTCAATCGTTCCCTGCCCTTGCAGATGCTGATTATTAATATTTTTTACGACTTTTTCTTGTTTTTTAAAAACTAATTTCCCATCTTTGCTCTCGGTAACGATTTGAAACCCCTATGAACAGCGTACTCGTCATTGCCCTCGTTCTCATTCTCCTTGTCAAATAGACGCGGACTGGAAAGGCATGACGGTAACAAGATAACTTCAACCCCTTCCAGTCCGCACTGGAAGGGGTGTTTTTTTTGTCACAGTTTTGTGACCGAGCATTAGTAGTGTATGAAACATCCATTCAGAAGCAGCGTCACTTTCGAAGGACGCCGGATGGCAGGCGCCAGGGCCCTCTGGGCCGCGGCGGGGATGAAACCGGAACAGGTGGGAAAGCCTGTGATCGCGGTGGTGAACTCCTTCACGCAGTTCGTCCCCGGCCATACGCACCTGCACGAGGCCGGTCAGCTGGTCAAGGCTGAAATCGAGCGCCTCGGCTGCTATGCGGCCGAATTCGACACCATCGCCGTCGACGACGGCATTGCGATGGGCCACGACGGGATGCTGTATTCCCTCCCGTCCCGCGAAGTCATCGCGGACAGCGTCGAGTATATGGTCAACGCCCACAAGGCCGACGCGATGGTCTGCATCAGCAATTGCGACAAGATCACGCCCGGGATGCTGATGGCCGCGATGCGGCTGAACATCCCGGCGGTCTTCGTCTCCGGCGGCCCGATGGAGGCCGGCGTGCTGGGGGACCGGAAATTGGACCTGATTGACGCGATGGTCCAGTCGGCGGACACCTCCCTGTCCGACGAGGAAGTGGCCCGAATCGAGGCTTCTTCCTGCCCGGGCTGCGGCTGCTGCTCCGGCATGTTCACGGCAAACTCGATGAACTGTCTGACCGAAGCCATCGGCCTGGCCCTTCCGGGCAACGGGTCGGTCCTGGCAACGCACAAGAACCGGAAGGAACTCTTCCGCAAGGCCGCAGCGCTCATCGTCGAGAACGCCTGGAAGTACTACCGGGACGGCGATGAACGCGTCCTTCCGCGCAGCATCGCGACCCGCCCGGCGTTCCTGAACGCGATGGCGCTGGACATCGCGATGGGCGGTTCCACGAACACGGTCCTGCACCTGCTGGCCGTGGCGCAGGAAGCCGGCGTGGATTTCACGATGGCCGACATCGACGCCCTCTCCCGAAAAGTCCCCTGCATCTGCAAGGTGGCTCCCAATACCGCAAAATATCACGTGCAGGATGTGAACCGCGCCGGCGGCGTCATCTCCATCCTCCGCGAACTGGCCGAAGCCGGTCTCGTCGACACCACCCTTTACCGGGTGGATGGAACCTCCCTTTCGGAGACGATAGACCGCTATGCCATCCTCTCGGACCACGTGACCGAGGAAGCCTTGCAGCTGTACCGCAGCGCCCCCGCAGGGCGGTTCTCGACCCGGTTGGGTTCCCAGGAAACTTATTACAAGGAACTGGACACCGACCGGGAGAACGGTTGCATCCGGTCCGTCGCCCACGCCTACACGAAGGACGGCGGACTGGCGGTGCTCCGGGGGAACATCGCGGTCGACGGCTGCGTCGTGAAGACGGCCGGCGTGGACGCCTCCATCTGGAAGTTCACTGGCCCGGCGAAGGTCTTCGACTCTCAGGAAGCGGCCTGCAACGGCATCCTGGGCGGGAAAGTGAAGAGCGGCGACGTCGTCGTGATCACGTATGAAGGCCCCCGCGGCGGCCCCGGTATGCAGGAGATGCTGTACCCGACCTCCTACCTGAAGTCGGTCCATCTGGGCAAGGAATGCGCCCTGCTCACCGACGGCCGGTTCAGCGGCGGTACGTCCGGTCTGTCCATCGGCCACATCTCGCCCGAGGCGGCGGCCGGCGGCGCCATCGGCCTGGTGCGCGACGGCGACCTCGTCGAAATCGACATCCCGGCCCGTTCCATCCGCGTCCTTCTGTCGGACGAGGAGCTCGAGAGCCGGAGGCGGGAGGAGCTCGCCCGCGGCGACAAGGCCTTCACGCCGCCTTTCCGCGTGCGCGAGGTCTCCAAGAGTCTGAAGATTTATGCCAAAATGGTCAGTTCAGCCGACAAGGGGGCGGTGAGAGAAATATGATTACCGGTTCTGAAGCTTTGTGGCAGTCCCTCATCGCAGAGGGCGTGGATACCGTCTTCGGGTATCCCGGGGGGCAGATCATGCCCGTGTACGACAGCTTGTGCAGTTACAGGGACCGTGTCCGCCATATCCTGGTGCGACACGAGCAGGGAGCCATCCACGCGGCGCAGGGCTATGCCCGCGTGAAGGGCGACCCCGGCGTGGTGATCGTCACCTCCGGTCCCGGCGCGACCAACGTCATCACCGGCGTCCACGACGCGATGACGGACTCCACCCCGGTGGTGGTCATCACCGGCCAGGTCTCGTCCGCCGCCCTGGGCACGGACGCCTTCCAGGAGGCCGACGTCATCGGCCTCACCGGTCCGATCAGCAAGTGGAACTATCAGATCCGCTCGGCGGACGAGGTGGCTTGGGCCGTCGCCCGGGCTTTCTACATCGCCCGGAGCGGCCGTCCCGGCCCCGTGGTCCTGGATTTCACCAAGGATGCGCAGGTGGGCCAGACGGACTTCAAATACGAGAAATGCAATTTCATCCGGAGCTACGTCCCCGACCCGAAGGTTTCGGAAGTCTCCCTGAACAAGGCGGTCGCCCTCCTGAACGGGGCGGAGCGTCCCTTCGTCGTGTTCGGCCAGGGCGTGGTCCTGGGCCACGCGGAGGAGGAGCTCAAGGAATTCCTCCTGAAGGGCGACATCCCCGCGGGCTCCACGCTCCTGGGCCTGAGCGCCCTGCCTTCCGACTTCCCGCTCTACCGCGGCATGATCGGGATGCACGGCAACGTGGCTCCGAATATCCTGACGAACACCTGCGACGTGCTGGTGGCCGTGGGAATGCGGTTCGACGACCGCGTGACCGGGACGGTCTCCACCTACGCCCGCCAGGCGAAGGTCATCCACATCGACATCGACACCTCCGAGATCGGGAAGATCATTCCCGTCGAGGTGGGCCTCCGCGGCGACGCCAAGAAGGTTCTCAAAGTCCTGACGGAGCGGATGAAGGCGCGCAAGCACCCCGCGTGGAACGCGAGCGTCGAGCGTTGTGACGCCGTCGAGAAGGAAAAGGTCATCGATCCGGAAGTGCATCCCGGCACCGGCATGCTCCGGATGGGCGAGGTGGTGGACCGCGTGGTCCGCGCTTCCGCCGAGAAGGCCGTCGTGGTGACGGACGTGGGCCAGAACCAGATGATGGGCGCCCGCTATTCCCGCTTCACGCGCTCCCGCAGCTTCATTTCCTCCGGCGGCCTCGGCACGATGGGCTTCGGCCTGCCCGCCGCCATCGGCGCCAAGGTGGCCGAGCCGGGACGTCCCGTGTGCTGCTTCGTCGGCGACGGCGGCATCCAGATGACGATGCAGGAGTTCGGCACCATCATGCAGGAGCAGGTGGGCGTGAAGATCGTCCTCCTGAACAACAACTGGCTGGGCAACGTCCGCCAATGGCAGGAACTCTTCTTCGGCTGCCGCTATTCGGAGACCCGGATGCTGAATCCCGACTATGCGATGATCGCCCGCGCCTACGGCATCCCTTGCGTCACCGTGGAGAAGCGGGAGGAGCTGGATGCGGCCCTGGAGGCGATGTTCGCCGACGACAAGCCCTTCCTGCTGGACGTCCACGTCCTGGAGGAGGGGATGGTGATGCCGATGGTGCCGCCCGGCAAGGGCATCCACCAGATTATGATCACGGAAAACGAATGGTACAATGGATAGCGAAGTGAAAGAATACACGGTGACCATCTACACCGAGAACCAGATCGGCCTCCTGGCGCAGATCACGAATGTGTTCACGCGTCACGGTCTCAGTATCTGGAGCCTGTCCGCGGGCGCCACCTCGATGGAGGGTGTCCACAACATCACCATCGTAACCTCCGGCTCGGAGAAGAAAGTGCGCGAAAGCGTCCAGCAGATCGAAAAGCGCGTGGACGTGATCAAAGTCTTCTTCTATACGGCCGACAAGATTGTCTACCGTGAACTGTGCCTGTACAAGGTGCCCACGCCGGCGCTGCTCGAGTACGGAGACATCGAAACCCTGCTGAACCGCTATCACGCGCGCATCGTGGAGATGAACAAGGTGTTCACGGTCATCCAGAAGACAGGCCTGTCGGACGAAACGGCCGCCCTGCACGACGATCTCAAGCCCATCGGCGTGCTGCAGTTCGTCCGTTCCGGACGGATCGCGGTGTCCCGGGCCGAGCAGGAACCTGTCTTCAAGTTCCTGCGTAAACGGGAGAGAGAAAGAAAACAACAACTTAACAATCAATAAATTATGGCAAAGATCAATTTCGGCGGAGTGGACGAGAACGTCGTGACCCGCGAGGAGTTTACCCTGGAAAAAGCCCGTGAAGTCCTGAAGGACGAAGTCATCGCCGTCATCGGCTATGGCGTGCAAGGCCCCGGTCAGTCCCTGAACCTGAAGGACAACGGTTTCAAGGTCATCGTGGGCCAGCGCAAAGGCAAGACCTACGACAAGGCGGTCGCCGACGGCTGGGTCCCGGGCGTGGACCTCTTCGAGATCGAAGAGGCCTGCGAGAAGGGAACCATCATCCAGTACCTGGTATCCGATGCCGCCCAGATCGCCGTCTGGCCCACGGTGAAGAAGCATCTGACCCCCGGAAAGGCCCTCTATTTCTCCCACGGCTTCGGCATCACGTATAACGACCGCACCGGTATCGTTCCTCCGAAGGACGTGGACGTGATCATGGTGGCCCCCAAGGGCTCCGGTACCTCTCTCCGTCGTCTGTTCCTGCAGGGACGTGGCGTGAATTCCTCCTATGCCGTGTATCAGGATGCTACCGGCCGCGCCCTCGAGCGCACCCTGGCCTTGGGCATCGGTGTCGGTTCGGGTTATCTGTTCGAGACTGACTTCAAGCGCGAGGTCTATTCCGACCTCACCGGTGAGCGTGGAACCCTGATGGGCGCCATCCAGGGCATCCTGCTGGCCCAGTATGAGGTCCTTCGCGCACACGGGCACAGCCCGTCCGAGGCTTTCAACGAGACGGTCGAGGAATTGACCCAGTCCCTGATGCCGCTCTTTGCCGAGAAGGGCATGGACTGGATGTATGCGAATTG
>JAEEGF010558002.1_pt1 | contig 14903 bp, 12 predicted proteins | sample 9134171 | NCBI WGS metagenome assembly JAEEGF01 (sample SAMN16246542, study PRJNA631951) | gut metagenome | biome: gut microbiome; feature: rumen; material: AP-attached | host: Bos | place: Iran: Karaj | collected 2018-10 | reverse complement strand
GCGATCTGATTTTCTCCTTCCCGGGAGACATCAGTCTGGGTAAAGCCGCCGGCAATCCGGTACAGCATGTCTCTCAGTGTGGAAATATCATTGGAAACCGCCATCATGCCGAGATCCTCTATGCTCCCGATTGCTCGGATCGCTGCGGGAGAGCGGGTCAGCTGAAATCTGGCAAAGAGAGCCCGGAAATATTCATTGGGAATGGTAAGGTACTCGCCATTGAGACTGCATTTGGGGGTGTTTTTCTTCTCCTCTTCGCTCATCATGGTAAGGAAGCCAAGATGATAAAGAACGGTGGCTCCTTCATGATAATTCAGCATTTCGTGTTCCGCTGTCAGCTTCACGGCCATGCCGATATTTGATGCCACAGGTTTTCTGTCATTGAGATCCTCAATAAGCTGTTTGCGATCCGGTTCGTTCATCAGCATGAAATACCCGCAGAGCTTGTCGTAATCAATGTTGGCATCGGCAAATATTTTAAATGACGGGATTTCCTGATAATCATTTCCGATAAGTTCTCTGATAAAATTCAGACACATGGTGGCATTGAAAACTGTTTTTTTAGCATATTTTGCAAATTTGTAGCCGTCATATCTTTTTTTCATCTCCGCCCTTAACGCTTCCGGAGGGAACGGGCATTTCTCAAAATCCACCGTCTGCTTAAGGAGATCCATTACTTCATCATCGGTGAAGCCGGCCAGTTCATTAAACCGGGGATCGGAGCTTAACTGTTCGGAAACAAAACCGGAAATCGTAGTATCCATGGTTATGGGCAGTACGCCGGTTACATAAATTCTGTCTATAAGCTGAGCCTGATTGCAGGATCTCAGAACCTGATAAAAAGCTGAGATATATCCTCCTTTTCTGGCCATGTCCTTGAACATTTCAAGATCTTTGCTTAAGACATCATTTGTAAAGTTATCATATTCGTCAATAATAACCATTAATTTTGTGGAAGCTAAAGGTTTAAGACTGTAAATAAAGTAATCAGTCAGTAATGAAACACTGGGAAAAGCGTTTTTATCGCTGTAATACCCGATTATAGCGTTATGCAAATCATTCAGGTTGCTGTCAGGAACTTTCTGTCTGATTTCAGAGAGTATGAATACAGGGTATCTCAGAAGGAAATCTGCAATACCATTGATCACTTTCTTGCGAAAGTCTTTCAAAATGTCATCGGCGCTGCTATCGGAACCGATCCCGGAGAAGTCGAATTTGAGCACATAATAGGAGTTCTTCAGCGGAGTGGGGTGAGAGTCTATATATCTGCCCTTAAACAGCCGGTCAGCTTCTTCCTTTAAGGCGATATCGTAGTAATACATAAGGAGTTCGGTAAACATGGTTTTGCCGAACCGCCGGGGTCTTAAAAGCATGGATACCGTAGTGCCGCTTTCCTCATAAATTTTCAGAAAACGGGTTTTGTCTACGAAGGCATAGTTATTCTCAATAATTTTCTTAAAGTTTGTCATTGCTGTCGGAATAAGTTTGAGCATTGTCATATCCTCTCTGTCCTAAGTAAAACGTTTCAAAACACAGCCCGTTTTTTCATGTTTATTTTGTTAGAGCAAGTCTGTCATTGCAAGGAAAAGGGAGCGGAAAAGTATGATGGAAATCCGGGTTCGATTGCCTCACCCTTATCTGCGCAGGCATAATTCTTATCAATAATGGCGGAAAAGTCCGTAAAATGCCAGGCAGAGCCTTTAACATCTCTATTTTCCTGTTGAGCAATAATTAAGCGCGGTTACATCCCCATGTTATGCAGTCAGCCGGCGCTCAAAAACCGAAGACCATAAATAACTGAAAATACGTTACCGTTAGTTCAAATCAGGCTGTTACTCGACTTTGCTGTTACCGCGGTCTTTGCTGTTACCGGTGGCGCAGATAAAGAAGTTTGTTTTTGGGTATTCAACATCATCCATAGCAGTGAATCAAAACAGGCAAAAACCAATGTTTTTTCATGCCCCCCGGCGCCGGCGGTTTTTTGCGGAACTTTCCCATATATATTATAATCCTCTGATCAGACGGTGTTGGGGATATGATACGGGGCAGCGGAAATGAGTCACAAAAGTTTTAAACGTGTTCTGTTAAAGTTGAGCGGCGAAGCTCTGGAAGGAAAGGAAAGCTTTGGGATTGACCCCGAGGTGCTTGATCGCATGGCCGGAGAAATCGGCGCGGTGGTCAGCTCCGGCGTTGAAGTGGGGCTGGTTCTGGGCGGCGGAAATATCTTCCGGGGCGCCAAGCTGGCTCAGGCGGGGTTAAACCGCGTGGTGGGCGACCATATGGGCATGCTGGCCACGGTGATGAACGGTCTGGCCATGCGGGATGCTCTGTACAGAGCAGGGGTGCCGGCAACTCTCATGTCAGCCATCGCCATGCCCGGTGTGTGCGCCTCCTATTCTTGGACAGAGGCCATTCATGCTCTTTCCGCCGGCCGGGTGGTCATTATGGCTGCCGGTACCGGGAATCCCTTTTTTACCACTGACAGCGCCGCCTGTCTCAGAGCTATCGAGATTCAGGCCGATGCCGTAATCAAGGGCACCAAGGTTGACGGCATTTACAGCGCGGATCCGGTAACTCATCCGGATGCGGAGCTTTACCGGGAGCTCACCTACCAGGAAGTAATGGAAAAGGAGCTCAAGGTAATGGATTTGGCCGCTTTTGTGCTGGCCAGAGATCACAAGATGCCCATTATGGTGTTTAATATGAACCGTCCTGATGCCCTGATGCGGGTGATTTCCGGCGAAGACGAGGGCACTATTGTAAGATAATGTCGGATAGAGACAGGCAATATCAGATAAAGAAAGGCCTTGGCCTGAAGCCGATTATGTAATTTCAGGCCGTAAAAATAAAAGGTAAATGATTATGTCAGTTAATGATATCAAAGCGACTGCAAAGGAAAAGATGACCAAGGCTGTTAAATCTCTGGAGACCCGGATTTCCAAAGTAAGAACAGGAAGAGCTCAGCCGTCTCTTCTGGATGGCATCATGGTGGATTACTACGGTTCCAAGACCCCGCTGAACCAGGTGGCTTCCATCAATGTGGCCGATGCCCGCACGCTTTCGGTAACCGTTTTTGACCGCAGCGCCGCCAAGGAAGTGGAAAAGGCTATCCGCGACAGCGATCTGGGCCTGAATCCGGTATCTGCCGGCACCTCCCTGCGCATTCCCCTGCCTCCTCTCACCGAGGATCGCCGCAAGGATCTTATCAAGGTCGTCCGGGGCGATATTGAGCAGGGCAAGGTAGAAATCCGCAATATCCGCCGCGATGCCAATAATGACATCAAGGCTCTTACCAAGGACAAGGAAATCTCCGAGGACGAGGAAAAGAGAGCTCAGGATGAAATCCAGAAGCTTACCGACAGCAGCATCAAGGATATTGAAAAGATTCTCGCCGACAAAGAAAAAGAGCTGATGGAGATTTAGTCTTCAGTGCAAAATGAATTATACAGCATTGCCGGAGGCTCGGCGGACAGTCCTCGCATTCCGGCTCATGTGGCTATTATCATGGACGGTAACGGCCGGTGGGCTCAGAAGCGCGGACAGATGCGGCTTTCCGGCCACCGCGCCGGAGTTAAGTCCGTGAGAAAGGCGATTGAATTCGCCGGACAGCACGGCATAAGGCAGCTCACGCTGTTTGCCTTTTCTTCGGAAAACTGGAAACGGCCGGAAACCGAGGTTTCCGGCCTTATGGAACTTTTTTCCTGGGCTCTGTCTAATGAGACAAAGAATCTTGCCGAGAATAATATTGTCTTTCAGGTGGTGGGGGATCTCTCGAGGTTTCCTGAAAAGGTGCAGACTGCCATTGCCGCAGCGGAAAAGGCCACCGCGGAAAATTCCGGTCTCAGACTGGTGGTAGCCGCCAATTACGGCGGCCGCTGGGATATTGCCAGAGCGGCCCGGATTCTGGCGGAGAGAGCCCTGTCCGGTTCCCTTGCTCCTCAGGATATCAATGAAGACCTGCTGGCTTCATCTCTTGCTGTCACCAATGATGTGGATCTTCTGATTCGTACCGGAGGAGAGCATCGCATTTCAAATTTCCTGCTCTGGCAGCTGGCCTACAGTGAAATATTCATTACTGATGTCCTATGGCCTGATTTTGATGACCGGGTATTTCAGGCAGCCTTGGATTACTATCAGGGACGGGAAAGAAGATTCGGCCTTACCAGTGAACAGGTTCAGAAACGGCAGGGCTGATTATTACTAACATGGGATACTGCCGAACAGAATTTTGCGGCTGGCGGCTTTTGCCAGCATTTTAACTATCACGGATTCCGGTTTGGGAAATGTGATTTGACTGTAGTGACCTTACATCATGCTAACCAGAATTATTACCGGATTCTTCCTGTTTATCGCTGCCGGGCTTTGGCTGTTTTTTCCGGCAGCCGGCACGGAATCCCATCCCTTTCTCGCCCTCGATGTTTTCAAAATGATAAGCGGTCTTGTCATCGCCATCGGAGGCTGGGAGTTTGCGAAGCTTGTTTTTCTGAAACCCGCAGAGAATCATGGCGATAATCCCGCATCCTCCGGAAGTCCGGAAGACCGCAATCTCCTCCTGAAGAGATTTCTCTATGCGGCGGCGGTTTTTCTGCTGGCGCTCCTGTCCTTTAACTATGTTGATCATGAAGTCTGGACCGGAAGCTGGGCCCGTCCGGCGGAGGTTATCCGGAATCTGGGGATGAGTCCGCTTCTCTGGATTCTGGCCTTTGGCGCCATATGGTGGCTGGCGGCTTCGGTGATGGTGTTTTTTTATCCCCGTTCCGGCGTTCTCATGCGCTTTTGGTGGCAGCGGGCTCTTGCCGGCGTGCTCACTCTCATTCCTTTCGGGGCATCACTGCTCCTTTTAAGATATACCGGAATCAGTCATTATGAGGAGGATCCCTATATCGGAAGCCGGATTCTCCTTTCGGTAATGATGCTGGTGTGGAGCGCCGATACCGGGGCTTATTTTACGGGGCGTTTTCTGGGACGGCATCATATGAGCTCCCATGTAAGCCCGAAAAAAACCTGGGAGGGGCTGGCCGGAGGAGTAATACTTGCTCTCCTGGTGTACGGCATTCTGTACTATACCGGCATGTATACCGTTTATTATTCCGGCTTTGCCGCTCTCACGCTGGCAGCTCTGCTTACGGTGATATTTTCAGTTTTCGGCGATCTCTCCGAAAGCATGTACAAGCGCTATGCGGGCATTAAGGATTCCGGGGTGATTTTTCCGGGCCACGGGGGCATGCTGGATCGCATTGATTCCCTTTGCGCGGCGATACCGGTATTTCTTGTTTCCTATGCTCTGTTCAGTCTGCTTTTTTAAATGATTCTCTGTTTCGGAAAGGTTTTTGCTTCATGAATAAAGTTACAGTTTTAGGCGCTACCGGTTCCATCGGCGGCAGCACTCTGGATGTGATAAGAAGAAATCCGGAGAGATACTCTCTTTATGCTGCCACGGCGCGGAATAACGTTTCCCGGATGCTGGAAATTGTTAAGGAGTTTCATCCGGCTGCGGCAGTCATGCTGGAGGAGCGGGCGGCTCAGGAGCTCCGGGGACTTCTCGCGGACGCCGGCCTTAAGACTGAGGTATTGTCCGGATCCGAGGCCCTGAGCGCGGTGGCTGCCAGCGAGGAAGCGAACAGCGTCATGTCCGCCATTGTGGGAGCAGCCGGTCTTAAGCCGACTCTGGCCGCCATTACCATGGGGAAGACCGTGTATCTGGCCAACAAGGAATCCCTGATCATGAGCGGTCATATATTTGTGGACGCCGCCAGAAGATACAAAGCCCGCATTGTCCCGGTGGACAGCGAGCATAATGCGATTTTTCAGTGCCTGCCGGAAAAGGAGCAGAACCGCATCGGCCGCTGCGATCTCCGGGAAGCCGGCATTACCAAGCTGGTTCTGACCGGATCCGGCGGGCCCTTCAGGGATCGGGAAATAAGTTCGCTAAGTCAGGTAACTCCCGAGGAAGCGGTAAGTCATCCCAACTGGAGCATGGGCCGCAAGATCAGCGTTGACAGCGCCACCATGATGAACAAGGGTTTTGAATTTATTGAAGCCCGGTGGCTCTTCAATGCGGATCCCCGGGATATCGAGGTTGTGGTGCATCCGGAGTCGGTGATCCATTCCATGGTGCGTTACCGGGACGGCTCCGTGCTGGCGGAGATTGGGGTTCCCGATATGAGAACTCCCATTGCCCGGGCCATGGCCTGGCCTGACAGAATTGACAGCGGAGCCGCGGCCATAGATTTTACCTCCATGGGCAGCCTTACCTTCAGAGCTCCGGATTTTAAGCGCTATCCCTGTCTTAAGCTGGCCATGGACGCCTGCCAGACCTCTCAGGCTCTGACCACGGCGGTGAATGCGGCCAACGAGGTGGCGGTGCAGGCCTTCCTTGACGGCCGGCTGAAATTTACCGATATTTATACTGTGGCGGCCCGGACGGCTGATTCCTTTGCTCTTGCCCCGGCGGACTCCCTGGAGGATGTTCTTAATATTGATCTCGCTGCCCGGCAGCGGGCTTACAGTGTTCTTGAGGACCTGTCCAGGTAAAGCCGTTCATGGATATTCTCAGCAACATTTTTTATTTTTGCATTGCTCTGGGGGTGCTTATCGCCATTCATGAGGCCGGTCATTTTTTTATGGCCCGGCTCATGGGGGTGTATGTGGAACGGTTTTCACTGGGCTTTGGCCCGGTGCTGCTGTCCCGGCGGGGGAAAGACGGCACGGAGTATTCCCTGTCCCTCCTGCCCTTCGGCGGTTATGTGAAAATGTACGGCGAAGACAAGGACAGCATTGATGCCAGCCGGGAACACGAGGCCTTCTGCTGCAAAAAGGTGTGGCAGCGTTTTCTCATTGTTCTGGCCGGCCCCTTTAACAATATTGCTTTGGCCTGGGCGCTTTATTTTCTGGTATTCCTGATGGGAATTCCGGATGTGAAACCGGTTTTTGACGTGATTTCCGGCGGCCTTGCGGAGCAGAACGGCTTCAGATCCGGAGATCTTATTGTTAAGGTCGGGGATGATGAGGTCGTTGATATTGAAGAAAGTCTGTACAGTCTTATAAGCCGCATCGGAGAGGATACCGTATCCGTAACCGTAAAGGGCGGCTATGGAGCAGAGCAGGAAAGAGAGCTTAATCTCCCGCTGTCCTCCTGGTCTTTGGAGCCGGGGAACCCCAGGATTCTGGATCAGATTGGCCTGGAACCCATGTCATACAAAATCTCCGGGCGGATTGAAATGGTGGAATCCGGATCCCGGGCGGAAAAGGCCGGGCTTCAGAAGGATGATGAATTTGTAAGCTATGACGATATTCCGTACCAGAACTGGAAATCCTTCAGCTCCTATATAAAGGCGCATCCGGAAAAGACTCTTAAGGTGACCCTGAAAAGAGACGCCCGGGAGCTTACGCTGGATCTGATTCCGGAAGGAAAGGAGAAAAACGGCGTCCTCCAGGGTTATGCCGGAATCATGCCGGCGATTGACGAAATTCCCGGGATAACCTTTGTCAGAAAATATGATTTCTGGCCGGCGGTTAAGGGAAGCTGGTATAAAACCTGGGATATGAGTATTATTACTCTCAGATTTATCAAGAAGTTTGTCACGGGGGATATATCCCCCAAGAATATTTCCGGTCCGGTGGGCATTGCCAAGGGGGCGGGCTTAACCGGCCGCATGGGATATGTGTTCTTTTTGAGCTTCATGGCGCTTATAAGCGTGAATCTGGGGGTGCTGAATCTCCTGCCGATACCGGTTCTGGACGGAGGACACCTGTTTTTCTACCTGCTGGAGGGGATATTCAGAAAGCCTGTTTCCGCCAAGGCGCTGGATATACTGATGAAAACGGGTTTTGCGCTTCTTTGTCTTCTGATGATAGTTGCCGTGTTCAATGATCTTTACTTTTCATGGTAGATAAAATGCTGTATTCAAAGCTTTTTTGCTCTATGACGCTGGCCTTGACCGCCATGGGAGCGCTTGGCAATGCCGCTTATGCCTCTCAGGAGGAGAATCCTGTTAACAAATATCAGGGCAAGGTGATGCACATTAATGATATTGAAGTCCGCGGCCTTTACCGGGTTACCAAGGGCGCGGTGCTTTTGTCGCTGCCGATTCAGGCCGGGGATGACGTTACCAGAGATGATGTGGCTCAGGCTCTCCGCAAGGTGTTTCGTACTGGCAATTTTGACATGGTCAACGCCTATTACACCGATCAGGGCGTGCTGGTGCTGGATGTCAAGGAACGTCCTACCATTGTGAATGTCTCCTATGCCGGCAACAATGCCATCAAGGAGGAACAGCTTAATGACATTATCAAGTCAAAGAATGTTAAGGTCGGCGAAATTCTGAATGTGGAAAAGCTCCGGGAGCTGGAGGCTTCTCTGGAGGATTACTACAACAGCACCGGCCGTTATCAGGCCAAGGTCTCCACCATTCTGGTATATCTGCCTCGGAACCGCGTGGACGTGAAGTTTAATTTTACGGAAGGTGTCAGCGCCAAAATCGAACAGATCAACATTGTGGGTAATAACAGCTTTCCGGAAGAGAAGCTTCTGGCGCAGCTGGAGCTCCGGGATCATGTGCCCTGGTGGAATTTTCTGGCTGATCGCACCTTTCAGGCGCAGAAATTCAGCGGGGATCTGGAGACCCTCCGTTCTTTCTACATGAACCGCGGCTATGTGCGTTTTCGGATCGATTCCACCAGAGTGGAAATGACCCCTGACCGCAAGGGCATTTATCTCAGCATTTCCATCAAGGAAGGGGATCAGTACAGCTTTGACAAGTTCAATGTCATCGGGGAAACCTACGGACACGGCGAGGAAATGCTGAAGCTGATCCCGCTGGTGCCGGGAGATGTTTATGATGCCAATCAGGTTTCTCATACCGAAGAGCTTCTGGCCAATTACATGGGCAAGTTCGGTTATGCCTATACCAAGGTGCAGGCCATTCCGGTCATTGATGACGAAAAGAAGCTGGTTTCCCTGAACTTTTCCGTGGAGCCGGGCCACCGCATATACGTAACCGATGTGAAGATCACCGGCAATACCATTACCACTGACGAGGTGGTAAGAAGAGAGATCCGGCAGATGGACGGCACCTGGCTGTCTAATGAGGCTATCAGCACCTCCAAGAGACGTCTGGATCAGCTGGGCTTCTTTGAAACCGTGGAGATGGCTCCCAGAAAAACCGGGACTGACAGCGATACCGCAGAGGTGATTACTACCGTCAAGGAAAGACCCACCGGTTCCGTGAAGGCTGGTATCGGTTTCGGCACTGAAACGGGCATTAATCTTAACGGCGAAATTTCTCAGGATAATTTTCTGGGCTACGGCGGCAACGCCAGCATCGGCATCAATACCAACAAATACGATCAGAAGATCGAGCTCCGCTATAATGAGCCCTACTTCACGGTGGACGGCGTCAGTCTGGGCGGCAGCATCTACTATGAAAAATTCGAAGCCGGCGATGCCAACATTGTGGACTACACCAATGAAAAGTTCGGCGCTTCCGTGGGCATCGGCTATCCCATTGACGAGCACAACTTTATTCGCTACACCGTGGGTTATGAGCATAACAGACTGTCGCAGACATCCTCGTATGTGCAGATTCAGCGTTTCTGGGATACCTACGGCAAGGACAAGGATGCGAACAAGGTGGTTTTCCAGAACTATACCGCCGGTATCTTTTATTCCAGAAACTATCTGGACCGGGGGGCTCTGCCCCGGGAAGGCAGCAAGCAGACGGTATACGGCGATGTGGCCGTGCCGGGCTCCGATACCAGATACTACAAGATCGGCGCTGACACCACCCATTTCTTCCCGCTGGACAAGGATAAGAAGTTCATCATCAATTTCAGAGCCAAGGCCGGTTACGGCAACGGCTACGGTTCCAGAAACGGCATCGACGAAATTCTGCCCTTCTTCCAGAATTACTACCTGGGCGGCGATGAGTGGCTGCGCGGCTTCAAATACAACTCGGCCGGCCCCAAGGCGCTCTATAATTCGTTCCTCATGGGCCGGATGGGCGTTATCGGCACCCGGGATTCCATCGGCGGCAATGCCATTGTTGCCGGAAGCCTCTCCCTGATTGTGCCGACGCCGTTTGCCTCCGAGGGCTATGAGAACTCCCTCAGAACCTCGATTTTCCTGGATGCCGGTTCCCTGTGGGATACTAACTACGATCCCGATGCCATCGGCCCCTGCCTGGGAAAGTGCGAAAATATTTACGATTTCTCCGATCCTTCGGAATACCGGATGTCCGCGGGGGTGACTCTGGTCTGGGTATCTCCCATGGGGCCTATTGGCTTTTCTCTGGCGGAACCCATCCGCAAGAAGAGGGGAGATCGGACGGAGTTCTTTACCTTTTCTCTGGGGCGCACCTTTTAATCCGGCATATGGAGTATAATTTAAACCGCTCTCCCGGTTACTTATCCCGCGGGCGGTTTATGTCATGACAGTTTACCGAGACAGAGTGACCGGTATCCGGTTGACACTCATGATCTTTGTCAGTAAATTATCGTTATCGTTATTGCAAAAAAAGGAACACATAAAAATGAAGAAACTGTTAACAGTTGCAGCATTATCAGCAGTACTGGCTTTTGGCTCCGTGGCAGCTCAGGCTCAGGAGCTGAAAATCGGTCTCTTCAATTACGGGTATGTGCTTTCCAAGATCCCCCAGACCAAGGCTGCTCAGGCCAAGGTTCAGAAGGCTCTGGATTCCAAGAAGCGCGCCCTGGACAAGATGGAAGCTGATTACAACAGCATTCAGAAGGCTCTCCAGAACCCCAATATTACTCAGGCTGATGCCCTCAAAAAGCAGAGAGATCTGCAGATGCTGGAGGCCGAGCTCAAGGTGAAGATTTCCGAATTCCGCGAAGAGGAGCAGAAGATCACCAGCAAGGAGCAGATGGACATCAACAAGAAGGTGCAGAGCGCCATCGATCAGGTAGCCAAGCAGAAGGGGCTTTCTGTGGTTTTCCGGGGCGAAGGAGCCGTTTATCTCGGTGATGAAACCCTGGATATTTCAGAAGAAGTTATCAGTGTTGTAAGCAAGTCCAAGTAATTTAACAGTTTTAGAACCCGTTTTAGATAAAAACGGGTTTTTTTGTTTAAAATAACAGAACAATACCGGTTTTGCTTCCGGACACGCAAGGATTTCTATATATGAGCATGCTGCTAAAGGATATTGCAGAGAAGATTGGCGGAAGGATTATCGGCAATGATGCCGCGGAAATCTCCCGCATCGCCAATCTGCAGACTGCCAACAAGGATGAGATAAGCTTTCTGTCGGACAAGAAGATGCATAAGTATCTGGCAGAATCCAAGGCCGGCGCCGTGCTGGTGAAGGAAGAGGATGTCCTCCCGGATTCCGGCATTACCTTTGTGGTGGTTCCGAATCCTTATGTGGCCTTTGCCCGGGTGGCTCAGATGTTTGACACCACGCCCCGGGCCTGCGCTCCCGGCATTCATCCCACCGCGGTTGTCGATCCCACGGCCGAAATAGACGAAACGGCTTCCGTGGGTGCTCATGCGGTAATTGAATCCGGCGTTAAAATCGGAGCCGGAACCCAAATCGGCCCGAACTGCTTTGTGGGCAAGAATACCGTCATTGGCAAGAACACCAAGCTCTGGGCCAATGTATCCGTTTATCATAACTGCGTTATCGGGGACTCCTGTCTCTTTCAGTCAGGCTGCGTTATTGGTTCCGACGGCTTCGGCTATGCCAATGAACGCGGCGAATGGATCAAAATTCCGCAGCTGGGCCGGGTTGTTATCGGCAACAGAGTGGAAATCGGCGCCTCCACCGCCGTGGATCGCGGAGCCGTTGATGATACGGTTATCGAGGACAATGTTATAATTGACAATCAGGTTCAGATTGCCCATAACGATAAGATCGGCTACGGCACGGCCATTGCCGGAGCAGCGGTTCTGGCGGGAAGCGTTGAGCTTGGCAAGTACTGCATTGTCGGCGGCACCTCGGTGTTTGACGGTCATATCAAAATCTGCGACGGCGTGGAAATCCTGGGCCAGGTGGGCAAGAATATCAATAAGCCCGGCAAGTATCACTCATTCCTGCCGGTTCTCGAAGCGGAAAAATGGTGGAAGCTTTTCCCCAAGATGTACAGCGTCGACAGGCTCGCTGAAAAGCTTAAGGCACTGGAGAAGATTGTCCAGGAGCTTCGGCCTTCTGAAAAGGCAGCCGATGCAACAGATTCCAAAGACAGCAGCAAATAAGTAAAGGAAAAAGAAGTGACAGAGATTAATACACCTGCCAAGGATTTAGACATTCAGCAGATTTTGAATTTATTACCTCACCGTTATCCGTTTCTTCTGGTGGACAGAGTACTGAGCTACAACACCGAAGGAGAGCATAAGACGCTGCGGGGGCTTAAAAACGTTTCATTTAATGAACCGTTTTTTCAGGGACACTTCCCCGGCAAGCCGGTTCTTCCCGGAGTGCTCATTCTGGAGGCCATGGCTCAGGCTACCGGAATTCTGGCCTTTACCATGGTAGGAAAGCCGGATCAGGACGAACTTTATTACTTTGCTTCCATTGATAATGCCCGGTTTAAGCGTCCGGTGCTGCCGGGGGATCAGCTGATCCTTGACGTGGAGTACCTGAAGGAGCGCCGCGGCATTGCCAAGTTTACCGGCGTGGCATCTGTGGACGGGCATGAGGTTTGCTCTGCCGAGCTGATGTGCGCCAAGCGCCGTGGCTGATTGCGACTGGCGGTGACTGATTGTCAGCGAATAACTAATAAAATTAATGGTAAGGAGTTTTCCATGATTGATGAGAGCGCTGTTATTCATCCAACTGCCATTGTCAGTCAGGATGCGGTGATAGGGCCGCGGGTGCAGATCGGCCCCTGGACCTGGGTGGGCCCCGAGGTTGAGATCGGAGCGGACACTCGTATTTCCTCCCATTGTGTTTTAAGAGGCCCCACCAAGATTGGCGAACGCAATCGGATATTCCAGTTTGCCACTCTGGGAGAGGACTGCCAGGACAAGAAGTACAATGGTGAGAGAACCTTTCTGGAGGTGGGCGACGACAATGTGATTCGCGAGCATTGCACGCTGCACCGGGGCACCGCAGACGGAGGCTCCGTTACCAAAGTCGGCAGTCGCAATCTGTTTATGGTTAATGTTCATGTGGCCCATGACTGTCAGATTGGCGATGACTGTATTTTTGCCAATAATGCCACCTTGGCCGGCCATGTTCATATCGGGAACTGGGTTATTTTCGGCGGGCTGGCGGCCATCCATCAGTTCGGCCGGGTAGGCGATCATGCCTTTATTGCCGGCATGGCGGCTCTTAATCAGGACGTGCCGCCGTTTGTCATGGCGGCCGGTCATTACGCCAAGCCGTTTGGGATCAACAGGGAAGGTCTTAAGAGAAGAGGCTTTACTCCGGAAGGAATTGCCGCTATCAGACATGCCTACATGATTGTGTACAAGGAAGGCCATACCATTCCCGAGGCGGTGGAAAAGCTTGAGGATCTGATAAAGACAGAGCCCGCCATTAAGCTGCTTTCCGACTTCCTTAAAGACAGCACCCGAGGTATTTGCCGGTAAGGAATTTCTTTAATGTCCCCCGCTTCCCGCAACCATCTGTATGCGCTTTCAGCGTGCGAGGCCTCAGGAGATGCTCTGGGGGCCGGGCTTATTCGTGAGCTTCTGAAAAGAGATCCTGAAGCTCGCTTTACCGGTATTTTCGGTCCGAAAATGCGCGCTGCCGCCGGTTCCGCCTATGAGCAGCTCTATGACATGGAAGAGCTCTCGGTCATGGGTATCGGCGAGGTCATTAAATCTCTCCCCCGGCTTCTCAGAATTCGCAAAAATTTCAAATCTGCCGTGCTGGAAAGGAATCCGGATGTCTTTGTGGGAATTGACGGCCCGGATTTCAATCTTTCCGTAGAGCTTTTTCTGAAAAAAAACGGCATTCATACGGTTCATTATGTAAGTCCCTCGGTATGGGCCTGGCGATCCGGAAGAATCTATAAGATCAAGGCCGCCACGGATATGGTGCTTTCCATCCTGCCCTTCGAGAAGGATTTTTACGCTAAGTATGACGCACCCTGCACCTATGTCGGACATCGTCTCGCGGAAGAAATTCCTATGGAGTACCCGATTACCGCGGCCCGGCTGGAGCTCAACTTTTCCGAAAACGTCTTTAAGAGCAACATGATAACTGCGGTGCTTCCCGGGAGCCGGATTGCGGAAATTACCTTTCTGACTCCGGAATTTGCCGAAGCCTCCTATCTCCTCCAGAAGAGTTACCCCGGAATGCGTTTCATCTGCGCGGCCACATCTCTGGCCAAGGCCCGTCTTATCAGCAGACTGTGGCGGGAGCATGCTCCGTCTATTCCTCTTACCATCTGGATCGGCAAATCTCATGCGGTAATGGCCGCCGCCAATGCCGTGATTCTCTCCTCGGGCACGGCCACTCTCGAAGCCATGCTGCTTAAAAAACGCATGGTGGTCTGTTATATTATCAGCAAGATCACCGCCATGATCGGAAAGCGGGTTTTGAAGGTGGATATGTATTCTCTCCCGAATCTGCTGGCGGGGCGGCGCATTGTGCCGGAGCTTATTCAGGATGACTGCAATCCTGTCAGGATCTGCGAAGAGGTGAAGAAGATTTACACTCAGGAAAACCGGGAGCAGATGATGGAATTTACCAGAATTCACAAGGAGCTCCGGATTGCTTCCGATGCCAAAGCCGCCGAGGCGGTGCTGAAGGTAATTGCCGCAGGATGAACGAAGCGGAGCGGGAGAACCCGGATGCGTAGGAAACCTGCTTTGGCAGGTTTTTCAGTTTCAGCGCCGGCAAGGAATGAGCGGCAGTAAAGATATTTTTATACTGTGGATAAGTCTGGGGTTAACCTGTTAATAACTTACTGATAACCTGTTGACAGATCTGGGAGCT
>JAEEGF010800793.1_pt1 | contig 14904 bp, 9 predicted proteins | sample 9134171 | NCBI WGS metagenome assembly JAEEGF01 (sample SAMN16246542, study PRJNA631951) | gut metagenome | biome: gut microbiome; feature: rumen; material: AP-attached | host: Bos | place: Iran: Karaj | collected 2018-10 | reverse complement strand
TGCTCCCGCCGATGACATAATGGTCGTATCGGATATGGGTGAGCAATGGTCGCCGCATACAGCACCGGCCAGACATGCCGATATACCTACGAAGAACAATGAGCTGCTCTCGGGGAATACAGCTGTAACGATAGGGATAAGTATACCGAATGTACCCCATGAAGTACCCGTCGCAAAAGCGATAACGCAGGCGATAACAAATACGATAGCGGGAAGTGCCCACTGAAGTCCGGTCAGATCAGCCATGACGGACTCGACAAATGTCCTTGCATCAAGTGCACCGGTCATATTTTTAAGTGCTGTAGCAAGTACCAGTATGGTGATAGCGGGTACCATGGCCATAAAGCCCTTAGGTATGCACTTCATGGCATCATCAAAGCTTACAACCTTACGTGCCACAAGATAGATAATGATGATCACAAGTGCAACTATACCGCCCCAGGGAAGTCCGACGGTTGCATCGGTCTCAGAAAAAGCCTCTTTTATACCGCCCTCATCTCCGATAGCCTGAAAACCGTTTCTGAGCAATCCCCAGATAGATGTTCCTATCAGAAGTAATACAGGCAGTATAAGATCATGGATCTTTCCTTTATGAGGATCTTCCGGTCCGTATTCCTGTATCTTAAGCTCTTCTTTTTCATCATTTAAGGCAACTGCAAGCATGCTTAAGTCACCGTCTTTTTCTGCCTTGATCTCGAAGCCGCTCATCTTGCCGTAATCAAAGCCGAGTATGATCAAAGTGATGATAAATACAAAAGTAAATATGGAGTAAAAATTATAGGGAATAGCGCGTACAAAAAGCTCGAATCCCGAATAAGTCGTAGTATCGACGCTTCCCGATACTGCAGCTGCCCATGAGGATACCGGTGCTATCATACATACCGGTGCAGCTGTCGCATCAATGATATACGCGAGCTTAACTCTTGATATCTTCTTGCTGTCCGTAACGGGAGACATAACAGAGCCTACAGTCAGACAGTTAAAATAATCATCTATAAATATAAGAACACCGAGCATGAATGTTGCAAAAAGTGCTCCGGCCTTTGTCTTAATATGCTTTTTCGCCCATTCGCCGAATGCACGCGATGCACCTGACTTATTGATAAGAGCAACGATAATTCCAAGTATGACAAGGAAGAAAAGTATACCCGAAGTATCTGCTATAGCTGCCGTGATACCATCTGTGGTGATGGTATCGGTAGTCTCCAATATCGAGCAGCCCGATATCATAAACGCTCCGAGGAAGATGCCGACAAATAACGAGGAATATGCTTCCTTTGTGATAAGTGCCAGGATTATGGCTACCAAAGGCGGAAGCAATGCCCATGCCTTCCCGGCAAAGGTAAAGTCTTCACCTGAAACAGCATTTACGATATTTACGGCAGTCAGAGCCACGGCAAATACCGCAACAGCGATAAGCAACGATTTCTTTTTCATTTCACCCTCCATACATTTATTCTGTATCTGTTATATTCAATCAGAGACCGTACCCCTGATTGACGAAATACACAGATATTATATCAAAATACATTAGCATAGTCAAACCATTTAGAGGATTTACAGACAATAAAAAGGCATCTCCCGCAATATGGGAAATGCCTTATATTTAAGATCCAAGGTTAATATCAGTCAACAACCTTTACCTTATAGGTAACACCGGCGTAATCAACGGTCTTGGGTGCTTCCTTACCTTCGTTGGCTGACTTAGAGAAGGTAACCTTGCCCTTCTTTCCTGTCTTAACGGTACCGAGCTTTGTCACGGTATACTTCTTGTTCTTTACTTCTATCACTTCACCTTTTTCAGGCTGAACAAATACGATAAGTGTAGGAGGTACTATTGTAGCATCATCTGACTGTGCAGAGAGGAAATAGCTGCCTGACTGGTTAGCTGAGAACTTAAATCCGCCCTTTTTACCGGTAGCGTATTCTGTGCATTCTCCACCGATGGTGATGGTCGCGTACTTTAAGGGGCTGTTTACCTGAGCCCAGTTCTCATCAAATCCTGCAACATAAAGTCTGATCTTCTTTTCCTGACCGATCTTAATACCTAACTTACGGGTATTAAAGAATGCATACTGATCAGACCAGTCTGCATTGGTATAAATCCATGCATTAAGATAATCGCCGTCCTTTATGGGATCGCCTGCGCCCATAGACATGATATCATTTACATAGTAGCCGAAACTGCCTGATGTATCTCCCCAAAGCTTGGTAAGGCCTAAGCCCCACTGTCCGACCTCTGCGCCATAGCCTTCAGCTGCGCCGCCCTTATAGTACTTCTCATGTGCACAATAAAGAGCATCGGAAATAGTAAGAACACCGTCGTCATCAGTATCTGTAACTGTAACGGACTGCTGTCTTACAACAAGGTCACCCTTGTTAGAGATTGAAACATACACTGTAGCCTCAGAAGGTGCTTCAGCGGTAGCTATAAGTAAAGGTGTATCGCCTTCAGCAGCATATGCTCCTACATTACCGGAAAATCCGGTATAAGCTGTCACGATCAAGGCCGCAATCAGGATCATTGACAAAAATTTTGATAATCTTTTTTTCATATCAATTCCTCCATTAGTATATATTGATCCATAATTGTCTTAATGCATTACATAATCCAATTATAAATCTTTTAAGAAGCAGCTCCCTGTAATCACAATGATATCCGGTGCTCGCAGACGACATAAGTCTACAGGAAACACGGCTAAGTCTTCCGGCTCATAAACATTCATATACCGCTTATCTTCTCAAGGCTTATGCCTCAATGACGTATAAAGAAGGAAAGCTTGCGGCAGCTTTCCTTCCCGCGATATATTACTTCGTCTATTTACGGCGGCGGGCCCGCTCAAGGTTTTTCACCTGATTCCTTACTCCGTTACCGCTTTTTAACATGATCAAAGACCGTAGATACGGTCCAGGCTATCCTTTACTTCAGCCATCGTCTTTTCTTTATCGATGGTCTTATATTCACCGTTCTCGTAAAGGATATTTCCGTCTACCATGGTCATTATGACATCCGAAGCCTGTGCACTGTATACCAGGATATTGGGAATATCAAATGCCGGGAACATATGGGGCTTATCGAGGGATACGGCTATGATATCAGCCTTCTTTCCTGCTTTAAGCTCACCGGTATCATCCCTTCCCATGGCCTTCGCTCCGTTTACGGTAGCCATTTTTATTATCTCTTCGGCAGTTCCTAAAGTAGCATCCTTTCCGACACACTTTATCAGCATAGCTGCCAGATGCATTTCCTCGAACATGTTGAGGTTATTGTTGCTGGCCGTTCCGTCGGTACCAAGTCCTACATTTACCCTTGAATCAAGTAATTCTTTTACAGGGGCAAATCCCGATGCCAGCTTACAGTTGCTCGAAGGATTGTGGATAGCGGAAGTACCCTTCTCCGCCATGATGCGTCTGTCCTCTTCATCAACCCATACGCAGTGTGCCGCATAAGTCTTATTATCCAGGATACCGCACTTTTCAAGATAACGGATAGGTGTAAGTCCGTTGTGTCTTGCCTTACACTCCTCATGCTCCCTGTAGGTTTCTGACACATGTACGTTTACTGTTTTCTTTAAGTCCTTATTTACTTCAGCTATCTTTCTGACAAATATTTCATTTGTCAGGTACTCCGAATGCAGGCAGAACTCCGCTCTCACCCTGTCATAAGGATCTTTCCAGTTCTTTACGAGATCCACACACTCATCGAATCTTCCCTTAGGTATCTCGGTCTCTTCCGAAAATGCCAGCCCGACTCTGCAGATATTGGCTCTGATACCGGTATCCGAAAGAATCTTTCCGGAGTTCCAAGGGAAATCATACATCTCCGACACATAAGTGGTACCGCTCGCAAGCATCTCCATGACTGCAAGCTTTTCTCCCGCTTCTATATCTATGGGTTTTAACTTATCTTCTACCGGGAATATAGCCGTTTCAAGCCATTCCTGAAGTGCAAGTCCGCTGCCGACACCTCTCAGCAGTGTCATCGGTCCGTGGCAGTGTGCATTTACGATACCCGGCATAAGCACCGCCCCCTTCATATCCTTCTCACTGTCACATGAAGGAGCATCAGTATCCGGTCCTATATATGAGATCTTATCATTTTCCACACATAACACTTCGTGCTTTAGCACTGAAAAATTACCGTTCTCATCAGTAGCAAGTATTATGCAGTTCTTAAACTTAATGCTCAATTTTATCTCCTTATATCTTCATCTTATCCTTAAACGGCTTAAATATGTTATCATCCGTTTTTATATACTTTCTGTCAAAAGTGATAAGTCCGTTGGTCTCCTTTTCTATATCACAGAACTGGGTATATATGCATCCGCACAGTCCCATGCCTATAGCAGGTATGATCTCGTTCTTATACAGATTTCTGATCGCATCGACGAAAGAAAGCTTATCCTCGAATACCTTGTAACCGTATCCCGCATCCTCCAGACTGTGATCCTGTATCTTTAACGAATATCCGCCGAATTCCGACAGCATTATCGGCTTTTCGGTCCTCGGCATGTTAAACTTCTTATAATAGCAGTGTATACTCTCTACGTCGGTCTTTCCGCCCTTGAACCAGCCTGAGGCACTGTCGATAAACCGTGTACTGTCGAGACCCTTTATAAGGTCATATATCTGGCTGCTGCAGAACTGACCCCATCCTTCGTTAAACAGAGTCCAGTAACAGATGCAGGGGTGTGAATAAAGCGTTTTCACGGTACTCTGTGCCGCATTTATATACGATCTTCTCTGTACCTTACCCCTGTGCTTAAGCTTGTCGGAAAACTTGGTAAATCCGGCCATAGGGAACACGATATCCCTGATCTTTGAGTACTTGCCGTTGTTCACCATGTCCTGGAATACTATCATGCCGAGCTTGTCACACTGATAATAAAACTCTTCCGCTTCGATCTTTAAATGCTTGCGGATAGTATTAAATCCGAGATTTTTGGCTGTAATGATATCAAACTTATAATCATCTGCTCTTTCCGGAGTATATAATCCTTCCTTCCAATACCCCTGATGCAGCACTCCGTTAAAGAAATAAGGCTCTCCGTTTAAGCACAGACGCTTAAGGCCGTATGCTTCCTTTATCTCAAGCGTACGGAGTGCAAAATAAGAATCCACCTTATCATTTCCCACCTGAACCGAGAAGAAGTAAAGATGAGGATCTTCAGGACTCCACGGTTTTTTGACCATAGGAGTAAGTCTTATCTTTCCGTCATAGAAACGATAGCTCTTGCCCTCGAAAAGGACCCTTCCCTCGTCCACGCCGGCTATCTCGATGTCTGCATACTCCAGTGTAGATGTGACCTTAAGTCCCTTTATATAATACTCGGGCACAGCTTCAAGCCATACGGTCTGCCATATTCCCGATACCGGAGAATACCATATCTCCTTAGGATTCTCGCTCTGCTTGCCGTATGGTATGTTTTTATCCATATCGTCTATTACTTTTATCACAAGCTCGTTTTCATCCAGAAGGAACGGAGTGATATCCACCTCTAAAGGACCTTCTATAGATGTACAGCAGGATATTACAAAATGTCCGTTAATGTATATCTCGGCTTTCTGGTCTATGCCGCCGCAGTGAAGCAGCACTCTTCTCCAGCGAAGCTTGATCGGTGCATCAAAATATCTTCTGTAATAAAGCCTGCTTCCCTTTTTATAATGCTTTCCGACGCCCGAAAGTGCCGACTCCACCGGATACGGTACCATGATCTTCATGGAATACTTCTGCGGCGGATAATCATACTGGGACACGTCAAAATCCCATTCACCGTTCAGATTGCAGAAGCTGTCTCTCCTCATCTGCGGTCTGGGATAAACATTCCAGGGAATATTCTCTTCGGCCTGATAATTCTGTAAGATCAGTTCATTATCCATAAACTATTGAACCTCTATGTGCTTTTCATTCAGTTTCTTATCCACGTATTTATTTACAAGGTATACGATAACCGCGGTGATGGGAACACCCAGGAACATACCGGCGAACCCGAAATATGCCCCGCCGACGGTAATACCGAATATAACCCATATAGGCCTGATACCGGTCGAATCACCGAGTATCATAGGTCCTAAGATCCATCCGTCAAACTGCTGGAGTGCAAGGATGATACCCGCAAATATAACCGCATCTATCGGTTCTATACATAAGTACAGAAGTATGCCCGGTACGGCACCGATAAAGGGTCCGAAGAAAGGTATCATGTTGGTAACGCCAACTATAACAGCCACAAGCAGGCTGTACTTCAGATGGAATATGTTAAGGATGATAAATGTAAGGATTCCGATAATAAGCGAATCGATGGATTTACCGATGATGAATCCGGTAAATATCTGGAAGCTTTCCTTGGCATTCTCGATAAATCCGCCCGCAGTCTTGGGCTTCATGACGCAGTATACCATCTTGGTAGCCGCATGAGCTATCCTTCTCTTATCACATACCATGTAAATCGAGATAGCCATGGCAAGCAGGATATCTATCACTACATGGATTATGCTGTATGATGTACTGAAAATCTTAGGTATAAAGGTCATTATCAGATCGCTTGATTTTGAGAATACAGAAGGCAGTGCCTCGTTGATCTTGTCCTTGACCAGATCGATATCTATAGAAGGGAATGTGTTTTTAAGGCTTTCCAAAATACCGTTAAGCTTCTCTCCCAGCTTCGGTCCGAGAGTCTTGGATTTATCCAGGAGGTTTGCAACACTTTCTCCGATCTCGGGAGCAAGTTTTACTATGGACAGCACGAGCAATCCGAAGAATACCGCAAAAGTAAGTGTGATGGAAAGTCCTGCCCTGAGCTTTGCCTTTTTTATCTTACATACCTTTTCGAAAAATGCCTCATCCACAAAGTTAACTATGGGAGTAAGGATAAACGCGATGATACCGCCTATAATAAACGGTGAAAGTACCTTTATAAACTTACTTACGGCACCCATTACCGGAACTATGTTGGAAATAAGTATCGTAAAAAGTATAAGTGCAGCCAATGCGGTAAACGCATATATGGTTACAGTAAAATACTTATCGTTCGGAATAAAACGCGCATGCCCCTTCTTACCTGTAGCCACAGTATTTTCATCCTCTGCGGCTGCCGTATTCTGTACATCCGTCTCCTGCGCATCCTCATCTATATTTACATGAAGGGATTTATCAGGATCCTTTTCCTTAAAGAACTTTACTACGATCGGTTCACGATGCCCCCGCTCGGCAATATTCTTTTTCTTCTTTCTTTTAGAAAAGGGATTAAGTCTCATTGTAACCTCCAAAAACTATTTATCGTTAGTATCGATCCTCGCTATAAGCACCGCTCCGCCATACTGGGGATAGGAGCTGAAATACACTCCGCCTCCTCCTGTGCCGGCGTGTATAAGCTGTCCCTGAAGCCCTGATACATATTCATCATTCCAGTAATCGTAATATTCGTAATAATCTGCGGCACCGTAATACAGAGCCACATGGTCTATCTTCATGAATCTGCCGTTATCCCTGCCGGTTGAGAAGAACAGGAAATCACCGGGCAGAAGCTCCTCCGGCGAGAGGTCGCCCTTGGCAATTGTATATCCGTTTTCATCAAGATACTTGGCCAGATCCGCAGAAGTAGGTGCGTAAGTGGTCTCTTTTATCTTTAATCCTGCAAATGCATAGCTTCTCCATGCAAGAGAACTGCAATCAAAATATCCTTCTTCCATACGCCTGCTCTGGTCGTACTTGGCACCCTGCTGCTCGCCGGCCCAGAGTACAGCCTTTACAGCTGTCTCATCTCCTACATTTACCGTATAATGCATCTCGGTATCGCCTACGGTAACGGTAATGATGGTAAAGCCCTTCTTCTTTGTCTTAAGCTTACCTTTTTTTGATATGGAAGCTACGGAAGTATCGGAACTCTTATAGGTAACCTTAAGGTCATCCGGTACACCTGTCACCTTGTAGCTGAATTTGGTGCCGGGCCATGTAAGCAGATTATTCCCTCCGGATACATGTACATCTATGACCGAAACATCTTCGCTGAATTCCTTACCGTCCACATTAATGGTGAGTGTGGCTTTTCCGCTCGTAACCGGTACAATGCTTCCGTTTTCATTTATATCCAGGACAGAAGTATCGGATGAGGTACATACCACCTTAGTGGAGGACCTCCTGTCCATGATCTCCGGCTCATAAGTCTGTCCGACCCAGAGATAATCTCCGAACTTTACGTATTGCGGTGAATAAGGAGTTACCGTGATATCGGAATAAAGCTTTGTCCCGTCATCCGTTTTATAATATATCCTGTATCTGGAATATGTATCGTATGTATCATATCCGATATACTCATCAGCCGTGAATATACCGTTATCATCCGCACTGATATGTCCGCCGTATCCGTATACGGAGGCATCATAATAACTGTAGCCTTCATTCCATCCCAAAAGCTCAACCGATGTGATCTTTGAATTGATCATCGTAAGATCGTTGGAGCATCCGACAGCGACACTCAGATCCCTGCTCTCTGGACCGGTACGTACGGTATTCAGCACAAGCTTTCTGGAATAGGTAGTTCCGTCTTTTTTCTTTCCCTTAAGCCTTATCTCATAGATACCGCTCCTTCCGGCAGTGATATTAAATATACCCTTGCCTTCGATCTCTACTGTGGGATAATCCTCCGAGTAGTAGGGAACGGAATAATCTATGCATCTTACATCATATTCGTATTCTTTGATATTCTTGATGCCTGACAGCTTTACATCCTGTGACTGACCGCTGTAAAGAGTCAGCTCTTCATCGGAAAGCTTAAACTTGTTGGCCTTAACCTTGACGCTGCACTCTGCTGTCATACCGCCGAAGTACGCCTTTATCACGGTCTTGCCGGTACCTGTACACTCTATCGTACCGTCAAAATACACCTTTACTATGTCACTGTCTCCGCTCTCAAAATATGCATACCAGTCATATGTAAATTCGGTATTCTCCTGGAAAAACTCCTCATCGTTGTATATAAGATTGAGCCTCAGCGTATTACCCTCATAGAGAGTAAGGTTATCCTGTTTGAAATAAAGCTCGGATGCAGATGCTTTATATGTACCGAAGGTAAACGAAAATACCGTCATACCCGTCACAAAAAGCAAAAGACACAAAAATACAATGATAGAAGCTGTTTTCCTGTTTGTTTTCCGCATACTTTGGTCCACCGATCGTAATATTTTGAAATACCAGAAATCCTTATAGTACCTGCGCATAAAACCACTAAATACATTATATCATATAATTCCTATCTGTAAACACTAATTATGCCGATTTAATGCAGTTTATATTTTTTTTATTTTACATAATTGTTATGCAAATATTAATTGTAGCACTAATACGGTAAATATTTAAAAAAGCCTTGAAAATCAAGGGATTTTAAGGTAAAATAAAAATGTTAAAGGTCTTTTATATAAGTCTTGTTTATAAGACTAACCAAGACCGGAAAATTAAGCCTCATTTTTTATACTGATGAGGTGTTTACACGGAGGAAAAAACTATGAATATTGAGGGTATGTGGTGTCTCGTTGCAGCTAAAATCTTAGATACTGCTACATTCGAGCAGATCTGGGCAACAAACGAGGATATCAAAGCTCTGCCCGAGGACAATTTTGCAAGGATGCTTGGCGGTGCACTGATTGATTTTAAGGATGGCGGAAGCGGCTATATGTTCTGCAATACCGGTAAGACCAAGGCTGACGTTCCCGCTGACGAATTAAATGCAGCTCTTGAGTCCGGCAAGGTTATCGAGCTTGACGGAAGTCTTTTTGTAGCACAGCCTAAAAACTGGAAAGAAGAAGGCGGCGTCATCTATACAGACTCCGGAGAACACGGAGAAGTATTGGGAGAAGCTATCAATCCCTGGAAGCCCGTTGAGGAGCTCGGCAATACCATTATCGTTGAAGGCCGGTATCAGTTTGCTCCTTTCGGCATGACTCCCACCGAGGTTAAAAAGACCGTTAAGGAAGTAAAGGAGGCTTCAGCCGAAGTAAAGGCAGCAGCAGGTACATATAAGGGTATATATAAGAAGTTCATCGGCGATCCTGATACAGCTAAAGAGACCGATAAGGAGTTCTCATTAGAGCTTAAGGAAGACGGCACAGGCACAAGCAACCGTGACGACCTTAATATCAAGGTACCCACATGGGATGTAGTAAACGGCGATGTTACACTTACCGAGAAGTTCTTAGGCACTATTGATTACACCGGAAAGCTTGAAGGCACTACTCTCACACTCTATAACGGCGATCCCGAAAATGCATTCACATGCATGTATGTATTCGAAAAAGCTTAATTCAAATATAATTAAGACATCAATTTTTATACATAACCCCGGAGGAAACATGGACGATCTGATTTCGGTAATAGTACCTGTATATAATGTAGGAAAATACTTCAGGCCCTGTCTGGAATCCATCCGTGCGCAGAGCTATAAAAATATAGAAGTTATCCTTGTGGATGACGGTTCGACAGACGGCTCGCAGAAGGTATGCGATGAATACACCCATATAGATGAGCGTTTCATATGCATACATAAGAAAAACGGCGGTCTCTCCGATGCCAGAAATGAAGGCATAAAGCTTGCTTCAGGACGATACGGCATGCTCGTCGATTCAGATGACTACATGCACCGTGATGCCATAAAGATACTCTATCAGAATCTGACCGAAAATGAAGCAGATCTTGCCATCGGTAATTACAGACGCGTAAAGCCCGATGAAGCGGTCGACCTTGAAGCTAATCCTTCTAATACCGTCACAGTATATGACACACGAGGGGCGTTAGCTGAGCTCTGTGAGCTTGAATACAACTACTTCACCGCCAATCATATCCAGCAGTTCACTTCCGCCTGGAATAAACTCTATAAGATAGAACTGTTAAAGGCTGTTCCCTTCCCTAAAGGAAAAGTATTCGAAGATGTCGGTACCGCTCATGCATTCATACACAAGAGTGCAAAAACCGTATATACCGATGCCATACTCTACTATTACATCATTCGTGAGGGTAGTATTTCGAGAGTATCTGTCAAGAATACTGACATGATCACAGCTTTTGAGAACAGGATCGAATATTTTAAGGAAAACGGACTTGATGAGTTTCTTGACAACACCTACCAGACATATATGACCGTACTGATGCGTACATATACTCATCTGGTTGAAACTCCTGATTCTCCGAGGATAAAAAAAGAAATCCTTGCAAAAGCGAAGGAATTATATAAGGAGCACAAGGATCTGTTTAAAGACAGTAACTTAAAAGCGGACTGCAAGCTGTTTATCAACTTCCCGTTTATATTTAAGTACACCAAGTAAGATTCTTCGCACGCTCGGAATAACAATGTTCATGATCAATAAACCAAAAAGAAATCACCCGATACCGGGTGATTTCTTTATTTAATCATGATTAAATTATTTCTTCTTAGCAGCCTTCTTAGCGGGCTTGGTGTTAACCTTTTCCTTAAGAGCCTTTCCTGCCTTAAATGCGGGAACAGTAGCAGCTGCGATCTTAACAGCCTCGCCGGTACGAGGATTCTTTCCTGTACGAGCCTTTCTCTCGCTTGTCTGGAAAGTACCGAAGCCGATAAGCTGTACTTTCTCCTTCTTCTGAAGTGCATCACCGATTACGCCGAATACAGCCTCGATAGCTGCTGCTGCATCTTTCTTCTTTAAAGCAGTCTTCTCTGCTACTGCAGCTACTAATTCAGTTTTGTTCATAATCTAAACCCCTTTCGTTTATTTGTCTTCTACATAGGCAATTTTATTAACTGCCTTCTGTATAATCACAGTATACTATATATTCATTGAAAAATCTACACTTTTTTTCAATTTTTTTAAGTTTTTTTTCATTTTTTTTAGGTTTTTTGCCGTTTTTTTGGGTTTTCGACCTGATTTTGCCCAAAATAACATCATTCCGGCTTAAAAACCACTCAAAATTCAGTCCCAAATATCCAGTCAACTATTTCATATCCTTCGCCGCTGAAGGTAAAGAATACATCCTCTAGCCCTGTGATGGGAGCATCAAATTCTGCCGTAACGGTCGTTTCCTTAGCTGCATCTGCTTTAATAGGCATATATCCTGCCACTTCGCCGTTCGGATACTTTGTGGTAACACGGATAACACCGTCTTTTCCGTTGGTACGTACTGTAGCTGTGAGCTTCTTTGCACCCTTATCACCGAAATCAACACCCTGAAGTTTTATAAAGTCACCGTCATTGATAGCTGTAAGGAGCAGGTTGCCGCATCCGTACTTCTCGCTTACTTCATCTGCGGGAGCTGTATCCACACCGGCCATAACAGCAAATGTAGCTCCGTTGATCTTCTCATAAGGATTAAGTGTGCCGACCTGCTGTCTTGCGTTTCTGGTCATCTTGATATTGCCGATAGTGCCGTCCTCACCCATGGTGAATTCCTCGATGCTGGTTGAACGGTATCCGTGTAATACTCCTATCTCCTTCTCGAGCATACGTGAATGATATGTGATATACCATTTATCCTTGAACTTGAATATCGCATGATGGTTGTTGCCGCCGAGACCGTAATAATATCCGGGATTCTTAAGGATCCTCTCCTTGAAGGTGAACGGTCCTAAAGGATTCTTGCTCTCCATAACAATGATCTCGCCGTTCTCAAATCCGTACTCATCGGTACCGGCCTGATCCACATTAAAGTTACTGCAGTATGTATAATAATATGTATCTCCGTATTTATGAATACCGGAATCCTCAAACAGATAAGGAGCATCGATGGTAACAGGTACATCCTTAAGGCTCATCATATCCTCACCGAGCTCTGCGCATCTGCCGGTCATAGGATGAGCTGCCTTGGGCTTTCCTGCCTCACGGTCAAAAGGTACTCCGCCGCCGAAGTATATATATGCTCTTCCGTCATCATCTACAAGTACAGCCGGATCAAAAAGCCACTCTACGTTTCCGCAGTTCTCCATATCACGTCTGATAAGACCGTGTCCGAGTTCGTCAACAAAAGGACCTACGGGGCTGTCGGATGTAACTACGCCTATGCCGCCGCCGTTATCTGCAAAATAAAGGAAGAACTTAGGCTTTCCGTCCACCATCTTCCATGCTGCTGCGGGCGCCCATGAATTATGTGCCCATTTGGTAGCTCCGTTAGCACCTGCAATGGTGATCTCGCCGTGATCGGTAAAGTTGATCATATCCTTTGTTGATACAACATAAAGGCTTCTGATCTGAGAATATGAGTTTTCCTTTATCTCTCCCTTTGCATCATACTCATAAGCATCTGCTGTCATATAGAAATATACTGTGTCATCATATACCAGAGCAAAAGGATCTGCACCGTAATGCTGCTCAATGATGGGGTTGTTGTTTGCAACACCCTTATAACTCTTTGATAACGTGATGTTCTTAAACACCTCTGCGTAATCCATATTCTTCTCCTCCGTATCGTTTTTTTCTCCGTCGCCGGCCTGTGTTATGGCAGCTGTAGGCTCTGCTCCCTTTTCGGGACTGACAGCCGGATCATCTCCGGTATTTTGTGAACTATCCGGTTCGATAGTTACAGTGGCTGTGCTTTTGTCTTCAATCCCGTCTGTGTTACCCGAACAGCCCATAAGAGCAAGCGCCGTAATAGCCAGTGTGCATAATACCACAACCTTTTTACTGCTCTTTCGCATTATTTTCACCTGCCTAATACATTGTTACAGTATCGTAGTTCAGTTGACTTCGAAGAATACTGCTAAAAAAAATATAGCATAGAACTTGTTTCAAGTCTATGCTATATTTGTGATTAATAAATCATTTTTTGCGTCATAACAGATAAAGGCCCTTGCTGTCGAGCTTACACAAACCTCTCGGAGTTATCCTTATCTCGGGTATAACCGGAAGTGCCAGGAACGAAAGCGTGATAAACGGATCTATATCCTTATCCACTCCCATCTCATAAGCCTTTTTCTTCATACGCTGAAGCTTTTCGTTTACATTTTCGAATCCAGCATCGGACATAAGTCCCATGATAGGTAAAGGCAGTACTTCAAATACCTGTCCGTCCTCTACTATAACATATCCGCCGCCGGATTTTTTAAGTGCATTAACAGCTGTCGCCATATCCCTGTCACTGTCACCAATGACTATAATATTGTGTGAATCATGGGATACGGATGAAGCAACGGCACCGCCCTTTAATCCGTAGCCCGAAGCTAAAGCCACACCTATCTTACCTGTAAATTTATGGCGTTCAACTGCTGCTATCTTAAGTATATCTGTGCTTCCGTCCGGTTCATAATTATCGGTTTCATCAAACTTTTTAATTATGTCCGTAGTAGTTATCTGTTTTCTGTCGATGCCGATCACATGAGTTTCACCGCCCAAAATAGGCAGTTTAAAGCTTTCAGCATTAACTTCAGCCAGATTCATAGTGGACTTCAACTTGTCCGGACAGGGTTTTAAAGTGATCTTTTCACTCTTTTCCACCTTTTTACCCTTATAGTATACAGCGGACACATCCACGCTTTCCAGATCGCTTAATACCACCAGATCGGCCTGTGCCCCGGGTATTATGGCACCCAAATGCTTTAAGCCGTATGTACGGGCCGTATTTATGGTAGCCATCTGATATGCCGCCATTGGTGCTATACCCTCTTTAATGGCTATCCTTATGTTTGCACTTATATGACCGCCTGCAAGTATATCCTCTATATGCTTGTCATCGGTACAGAATGAGAAACAATCTGTATTGATACCGCTTTTTACTATACCTTTTACTATGTCCGCACAGTTATGGGCAGCACTGCCTTCACGGATATGTACATGTATACCGCGCTCAGCTTCCTTTAAGGCATATTCAAAAGAAGTTGCTTCATGATCGGTCATGATGCCTGCCATACTGTATATATCAAGCTCCCTGTCCGGTAAAAACGGTGGATG
>JAEEGF010355034.1_pt1 | contig 14905 bp, 12 predicted proteins | sample 9134171 | NCBI WGS metagenome assembly JAEEGF01 (sample SAMN16246542, study PRJNA631951) | gut metagenome | biome: gut microbiome; feature: rumen; material: AP-attached | host: Bos | place: Iran: Karaj | collected 2018-10 | reverse complement strand
GACGCGAGAACGCGCGTCTGTTCCTGAAGGACAACCCCGAGGTCTGCAACGAGATCGAAAACGCGATCAAGGCGCAGATCGAAGACCAGCGCAGAAAGGACGCCGAAGCTGCGGAAGCCAAGCGCCGCGCACGCGAAGCCGCGATGCGCGCCGACGACGATCTGATCGTCCCGCCGCCCGAATTCTGATCCGAAAAACAGCGAACCCGCGCAGATGCGCGGGTTTGTTTAATGTCTTCTTTGTTTTTTCATCATCATTGTAATAGAATAGTGACATTTCGGACGAATCTGCTTGTTATAATCGGGTTGTAATGACAAATATCAAGGAGAGCACCGTGAAAAGAACTGCAAACAAAACAAAGATTCTTGTATTCTTTCTAACCTTCCTTTTCTTTGCCTGTCAATCTGTGCAAACAACGGAGTCTTCCCAATCGGAGGTAGTGAACCAAGAAACGCCGTCCCTGTCAAATCCTCCAATTTCTTACGAAGGTGCATTCCCCGCAAATTACGACACCCCAATACCGCAGCCGAATGAAGAAACTTACGCCTTTTCCTATACCACACAATCAATTCAAACCGATCTACCGATCGGTAAAAAAGGCGCTCGATGCATCATGAATTTTTCAGCAGAAGTTCCCAACCAAAAAGAATTTCCCGTGTTCGCAGTACAGTACGTCGAATGGACTCCTGCGGACATTGAAAGAATATTTCATGTCGTTGCCGCCGAACATGTGCTATTCGCGGGCAGTTTTACTCCGGACAAGCAATTCTATATCAACAAGCTAAAACAGTTGGAGAACAGTCCCCGCACAGCCGAAATCAATAAAGGGTTGGCAAATGCAGGGCTCCCGTCTTTGGAAGAGCAGATACAATCCGCACTTGAAGATTCACCCAAATCTGTAACAGACGTTCTACATAATTGGGAGAAATATAAAGAGAATATTTCAGCCCAAACGCTATTAAGCCACTTTTATTCCGAAGAGCCAGATAAGCCCTTTAACCTCTTATTCCTGAAAAACGTGTACGGCAAACAGGATCAAACACTCCTGTTTACTGCTTCCTGCGATTTGATTCAAACGGAAGAACTTGTAACATCAGGGGAATACATCGGTGCAAAGCCCGGACGAAAACTGAACAATCTCTCTATTACGTCGGATGCTGCTGAGGAAAAAGCTAAAGCATTCCTGAATACGCTTGGCGTCGAGAATGTGATTCTTTCCGATGTAAGCAAGGCACAGCGTGTTGATGTATTCACCTGCGAAGTTTTTTCCGAAGGTTGGAGTCTTACGTATTATAAACAGATATATGACCTTCCCTGCTCGTCTGTTGCTTATCAGAGTCTGAGTGCCGCTAAAGAAGATGACTTCCCCGGTGCAAATGAGGAAGCTATCACTTTGTATATAGACGCCGAAGGAATATGGTTTTTTTCTTGGCGCAACCCGATCGTTATTTCAACCGGGATGCAGCAAACAGTTTCGATTCTCGACTTCGATACCATCCTGATAAAGATTCAAGATGCATTGGGGGAAACGGTTGCAAGATTTGAGCAGAATGACGCAGCAATTCAGGAAATACGCGTAACCCGTGTAATTTTTCATTATACACTGGTTCGTAATCAAACAGACGGCAAAATAGTTGCACGACCGGTTTGGGAGATTGACTATGAAATGGACGCATTATTCGCACCGCAGACAATTCGAGCATCGTTCCTTATCGATGCAGCAGACGGCGTACAGATAATCGCAGAATAAAAACAATCGAGGAACACAGCGTGTTTTCCCGATTGACTTTTCGTTATTTACATGAAAGCATCAATGCTTCTTCTGCAGCTTGGTCTTGTTGCCCTTTGCGTCGACGACATAGGTGTTTTCAAGATGGGTTTCCAGAGACTTGCGGAAATCCGCGATATACGCTTTTCTGAGGCGATCGCGCTCCTCCGTCTCCTCCGGCGATAAGCCGTCCGTTTTCGCTTTTCTCGCCAGTTCGTTGATGCGGTCGATGTGTTCCTGTTTCATGGTTTTTCCTCCGTTTCCCGTATTTTACACAACGACGGCGTATTTGTAAAGCGTTCAGCAAGAATTTACATTCCGTTGATTGACATTTCGATCGATCGCCGCTAAACTACAAATCATGAAGAAACTGATTGCATTGGTACTGCTTACCATATTACTGACGGCATGTACGCCGACGCAGCCGAACGCCGTTCCCGTTTCGGAGACGACGATCGGTTCCGGAACAAGCACTTCGGACAACGAAGACCCCGTTATCGCCGCGCCGACGGAGGAGCCGAAAACGCTTCCTCCCGTTCCCACGCCCACGCCGGAACCGACCCCCACGCCGACGCCCACGCCGATCCCGACGCCGACGCCGATCCCGTTCAGCGCGGACAAAGAATCCCGCAGACTGGATGCGATGCTGCACGGGAAAACGCTTCTGACTGTCTCGACACGCGGCGCCAATCCGTCCATGCGAAGCGAGCCCGGCAGCGACGGCAGGTATCTCTCGCCGTTTACACGGCTGAAAGGCGTCAACGCGCACGAATGGCTCGTGCTCGAAACCGTCGAAGAGGACCAGAAAACGTATTATCATGTCCTGCCGGTCGGCGGCTCGAAGGACGGGTATATCGAAAAGCAGAGTGTCAAAGAAACGCAGCTGACCGCGCCGGAGAGCTCCTATGCCGTTATGGTCCGGCCGCACGGCATTGTGTATTCCGCGCGGACAACCGATGCGGAAATCGTCGCTCATGCAAACTATGAGGTTCTTCGCGTGCTCGGCATCGATGAGGAAAAAGGGTTTGCCGCCGTTCTCACTGCAGAAGGAAAAACCGGTTATGTGCAGCTCGGACAGATCCGGTTTTTGACGGAAGAGGAATTCCTAGCCCAGCTGCATCAGTCCTGCGAAGAGCCGGAAAGCACATACTCTGTCGAAACGCTCCTTGCGGATGTTTCGGAGTTTGCCGGCAAACCGTATGCCGATCCCGCCGCGCTTCTGTTCGATCTGCTGCGGTTTGAGGGTCTGCATTTCAACGAAAGCTATTATGTGTATTATCAGAAGCCGCTTGAGGACGAGACGCTGTATCCGAAGCATCTGTACGTGGCTTCGATCTATAACACCCTTCTGTTCAAGCTGTTCAACAGCGCGGGCGATCTCGTTACCTGCGACGGCGAAGAAACCGAATGGAAATACATTGCCAAGTATGAGGAGATCGAGCCCGGCGATCTGCTGTTCTTTGCCGACGATTACGGCAAGGGCGACGCCGTGATCAAGGACGTTGAGGTCGTTGTGCACGGACCGTATTCCGGGGATCTGACCGGCTGCGGTCTGTATCTCGGCGAAGGACGCATGTTCACCGTTTGGAACGGCGTGGCGGTCGATATGGAGATCGACCCCGTCACCGCAAACTGCTTTGACAGCGCACGGCGCATCTGCCCGCGCGTCGAAGACGCCAGAGCGCATTTCATCGAGTGCATGATCTCGATGATCTACGACCGTCTCGGTACCCCGTATCACTCGATCCGCCGTGCCGGAGACGCATCGTACGACTGCTCGGGCATCCTTTGCTGGGTCTTCCGCAGCTATGATTTTCACCGGAGCAATCAGCAGGAATCCAACCTGGATCTGACCGCCTCCGCATGGGCGCAGGTGAAGGAACTGGTCAGCCCGACGATGCGCGTCACGTTTACCGATACGGGCGTCACCCGCGAGAACCGGGCGCTTGAAAACCTGCAGCGCGGCGACCTGGTCACGCTGATGAACGAAGGGCGCAACAAGACCGGTCACGTGATGATCTATCTCGGCAACAACACGGTGATCCATTCGACGCGGATCAACCCCCGCTATCAGGGCACGCTTGTTGCGCGGTTCCGCCCGCATCTTCAATCGCTCTATTCCTGGTCGCGCCGCATCGAATCCGTAACGCCGGTCGGATAACGTCCAAAAACAATTCGATCCCCCATGTCCGGGGGATCTTTTTTATTCTGCCGGGACGGCTGTTCGTGTTCCGTCCGAATGCAGGAAGATCGCACGAACGCCGTAACGGGCGAGCAGCGATCTGCTCCCCTCTTCCCCCAGCACAAAGCACGCGGTGGACAGCGCATCGCAAAGCACGGAGCTTGTGCCGACGATCGTAACGGAAGCGAGACCGTTCGATACCGGCATGCCGGTTTTCGGATCGAGAATATGATGGTAACGCACGCCGCCGATCTCGAAGAAGCGCTCATACGTTCCGCTTGTAACGACCGCCGCATCGCCCAGTTTCAGGACTTCTTCGCTCTGCTCCGGCGTACCGTTCGGATCGCGCACGCCGATCAGCCACGGACTGCCGTCCGGTTTTTTGCCGATCGTCACCACGTTCCCGCCCATGTTGATGCAGGCGGAGGTAACGCCCTGTTCACGCAGATAGTCCGCAACGCGGTCTGCGATATACCCTTTCGCGATCCCGCCCAGGTCGATCTCCGCGCCGTTTTCCAGCGTGACCGTATTGCCGTCGATGATGATGCTGCGGTAATCGACGCGCTTTGCCGCTTCATTTAGCGCCGCCGGATCGGGAATGACCGGATCGTTCGCCGAAAAATCCCACATTGCGGAAAGCGGCGCGATCGTGACGTCGAACGCACCACCGCTGCCCTCGCCGATCTCGATCGCAAGCCGCAGCAGATCCGCGGTTTCCGGGTTGACCTCGACCGGATCGCCGTTCGCATGGTTCAGGTTCCAGACGTCGCTCCCCGCAACCGTTTTGCTGAACAGCGCTTCGTAATCGGCACAGATCTTCAACGTCTCGTCAACGGTCTTCTGCGGCGCGTATGCCGTGATTGTCACCACCGTGTCGCAGGCAAAGCCCGCCGCGGAATGCGCGGGTTCCGCCTTGCATCCGAACGGAAGCAGCAGCACAGCCAAAAGAAGCAAGCCGATCCGTTTCATTCGCCGCGCCTCCTTTCGTACCGTTCAATGCCGAGAAACGCCGCCCGCGCCGCAACGCCCAGGAGCAGCCCGGTTGCGGTTCCGCTGATCAGAAGCCACGGCGCATAGAACAGCACCGGTCGCCAGGAGATCAGTAAACACCCGACGGCACACTGTCCTACGATATGCAGGATCCCGCCGACCGTGCTGACCGGAATAACGGAAACCCGCGGGATCCGGTGCAGCAGAAGCATCGCCGCCGTCGACAGAACGCCGCCTGCCAGCGCGTACAGCGCACCGACGGCGTTTCCGAACAGCAGCGAGGACAGCCCGACCTTCAGGAGCATCAGAATGACCGTTTCGACCGGTCGCATATAAAAAACGGCGTAAAGAAGCACCAGATTGGACAGCCCGAGCTTGATTCCCGGAACGGACGGAACGAGCGGGATCAGCGAATCGATATAGCCGAGGATCAGCGCGGCGGCGGTCAGAAGCGCCGTTTTTGTCAGCGTGCGAATCTTCATTGTCCGCCCTCCGCAAGCTCGACATAGACACGATGCGGCGCGCAGACGATCCACGTTCCGAGCGGGCGCTTCTTTGCGGTCTCTTCGCTGAGCCGCCCCTGCTTCACGCATTCTCCGTGCGGACAGTTCGCCTGCTCCATCCACGCTTCGCCGTTTTCGATATGAATGACGTTCTCGTCGCCTTCTCCCGTGGCCCGATCGGCAATCTCGCCGTCACGAATCACCACCGTCCGCGTTTCCCATGCGGAAAAAGCAACCGTTTTTCCGTCCCCGTAACGAATCACAAAGCGGTCCGCCGCACCGGTCTTCGGCTTAAGAAGCAGGCAGACAGCGATCGCGAGCGCGGCAAAAGCGATTGCCGCGCCCGTCAAAATCCAATTCAGTTTTTGTCTGTTGTCCGCCTTGTTCCGCTCCATAGTCCGGTCAGCCGTTTATCCGCCGTAGGTGCCGCAGAGTTCGGAATATCCCCAGGTAAGCCCGTCCGCCATGGAACGGTTCTTTGCGGAGAGACCGTTAAAACGTCCTTCGCTGTCCTGATTGAGTTTGATGCCCATAAACACCATTGCGGCGGACTGTCCGCCGTCGAGGTTGTACGCGGACACGCAGCCGAGTTCCTGCATGATCTGCGCGCTCTCTTCACAGCTGGTGCCTTCGCTGTATCTGCCCTGTCTGCCGACGACCATGACCGCGATGAAATGCCCCGGCTCGACCATGCCGAGCATGGTGCGCGGGTTGGATTCGCGGCGCTGCGTCTTTGCCTCGTTTGTAATCTTGCCGTTGTCAACAAGGATCGGTCCCCAGGAGAAGCAGTTTTCAACGCCGCTTTCATAGAGATCGTCCGCCGTATAGGCGCCCTTTTTCAACAGCTCGAGCGTGTGCGTTTTCGGATTCAGCCAGCACGCATCGACGCGCGAAGATTTTTGGAACACGTATCCGTCGCGGATCATCGTGCCTTTCTTGTCCGTATCCATCTGGATCAGATTGTCGCCCGTGATCCACAGAACGGCTTTGGCGTTCTTTGCCATATCCTCCGAAAACGCGCGGTTGATACCGTCATGCTGCCATGTTCCGAACGTCGGACGGAAGCTGTCGTATTCGCGCTCGTAGATGTGCGCGACGAAGTATACGACCGGCTTCGCCTGGAAGCTGTTGCGCACCGACATTTTGGTCTCGACACGTTGAACCTCGACCGCAAGAATGTCGGATCGGTAGACCCATTCGCCCTTTTCCGAATCGATGGATACAAATTCCGGCTCGTCCGCGTTCAGGAAATGATCGTCGAAATTCGTCTTTTCATAAGTGTGAACCGGTTCCGGCGTGGGCTCCGGCGTCGGTTCCGGCGTGGGAACAGGCGTCGGCGCCGGCGTGGGTTCCGGCGTGGGCGTCGGTGCTTTCGTCACGACCGGCGTTGCCGTCGGCGCTGCGGTTCCCTCAATCTCAACGCTGACCTGCGATTCCTTTTTCCCGAAGCAGGAAAACAGTCCGCCTTTCTTTTCTTCCGCGGCGGTCGGCGCAGGGGTATTCTCCGGAACGTACGGGAATGCGGGAAGCTCGATCGGCTCGTCAATGATGGCGATACCGGCTTCCTCCGTCGCGGGCGCTTCGGTAATCGCCGCTTCCGCCGGCGGCGCCGTCATCGGTTCGGGCGTGGTATATCTGATCAGGGTTTGCTGTTCAATATTATCAAGCAAATCTGTCCCGGAAAAGTCAGCGCCGACCGTTTGCATCTGCAGCCGGTACGTCTGTGTTTTAGAGAGCTTGAACCGGTATACGCCGCGCGAATCCATCAGTCGGTACGCTTCGGTCGCCGCCTCGTGCGCCGTCCAGCCGTCGAATGCCTTCATCGGCTCCGTACAGTCGATCATCGTCGTGCCGGCGCTCGATGCAACATACAGTTTTTTCACGGGAGAATCCTCCCCGATCGCCGCCGTGACGATCTCAAAGGTCTCCGACGCGCGGAGATCCGTTTCCGACCGATCGACGGTCAAAACGATTTTCGGCCGCAGTCTGCCGATCAAGGCGCGAAGCTTTTCCTTCGATGCATCCGGCTGCCAGCGTTTGCGGATCTCGCCCTTGTCAAGGTAATTCTTGTCATAAATACCGAACATGATCGGCGCTTCTTCGATCCCGAGCTTGACCAGCGCGCGCTTCAGCTCCGCGAGCCGGTAGCGATAATCCACCGTCATGCAGACGATGCCGACGGATACGCCGTGTCCGATTGCGTACTTTGCGATCGTCGGTCCGAACTGTTCCATCACGTCCGCAGGCGTCGGCGCAATGATCAGAATGTCACATGCTTCGGGCGTCTCGGACAGCCACCCGCGCTCGGGTTCCGGCTTCTGTTCGGATACGTAGAACGTGGAAACCGTACAGGAATCCGTACCGTTCGGGGCAACCGTAATCTTTACGCAGGCGGGATCGACCGGGATCTCTTCGGCATATCGTTCCGGTGAGGCGAACGTTCTGGAATCAAGCTGTTTGCCTTTCGCGTCATGCTGTGCGACAACTGCGTTTTCGGGGAGAGAAAACCACTCGAGATACAGGGTGCGTCCCGCGCCCGCATCCGACAGATTCAGAGCAATTTCCTGCGAGCGATAGATCGTCACGCGGGTCATCACGTCCGCATCCGTCAGGCGCTCTGCGGGTTGGTCTTTCGGCATTGCATATTTGACCGTAAAGCTGTCCTCTCCCGATGCATACGGCATACACAGGCATACAAACAGCATTGCCAGCAGGAAACACCCAATCCTCTTCATGTGTCGTTGTCCTTCCTCATTCGTTCTTTCTGTTCCGGTGATCGCTCCCCAATTCGATCGCCAGCTTTTTGATCGTCTCCGTCGCAAACGGGTCCGAAAGTCCCGCCGCATGCAGCGTCTCCGAAAATCGCGCGCCGCGCTCGCGCATCAGTACGGCGCGATACGCTTTCCCGGCGGCGTTCGGATCTCTGCGCGCCGAAAGATACAGTTCCAGCGCCGCCGTCATACCCGCCGCATAGCTGATATAGTAAAACGGCGATTGAAACGTGTGCGCGATCTGTGTCCACGACCTTGCATCCGCACCGAGAAGATCGAGCCCGTACGCTTCGGCAAGCCGCCCGTATTCGGCATTCAGCGCCTCAATCGTCGGCGTCTCCTGCCCGTAGGCAAACTGCTGGAACGCATCCTCCATGCAGCCGTCGATCAGCGTATAGAGCGCATAAAAAACCTGTGCAGTCTCCGCTGCTCCGGATAAATCGTTATATAGTGTATCATACCGCAAAACGGATAATAGTTCAAGCCCCTGCGCGTCGATTTCGGCAAGATCCAGCGAGTTTGCCCCGTAAACCGCACCAGCATTCAGGTAGAAGGACGCATAGTGCCCGAATTCATGGATGACCGTCGACGGCATTTCAAACCCGTTTGTCCACGAGCTGAACAGAAACGGCGTGCCGTAATCCTCGAAATACGTGGTAAAGCTCCCCGGCATCCGCGTTTCATTCGTGCCGAGATCGTACATGGAATGCGCAAGCATATATTTCCACGGCTCGGAAAGCTCCGGCAGAATTTCCGCAACGACCGAGCCGATCCGTTCCATGGTCGGTTCCTCTTCAAATACCATGCCGTACAGCTGCGCGCCTGCAGAAAGGAACTCGGTTCGCATCTCCGAAAACAGCGGTACGAGCGCGTCCTTTACGCGTTCCGAAAGCTGCCCCGCATCCTGCGGCGTATAATCGCGGTCATAGCATGCGTACATATAGTTCGCGTAGGACTCGAAGCCGAGCGTCACGGCAATCTCGTTTCGCACGGCGATCAGCTCCAGAAAGATCGCGCCCGCCTCCGCATTGAACAGCTTTGAATACGATTCATACAGATACGTGAAATCGTCGATCGACAGCGTCGGATCGGAGAGGATCTCATCCCCCGTCCATTCCCTGCCGTTCAGATTCACCGTGAGTTTTCCCGGCAGCGCCTCGTAGTCCCCCTCCAGCGCACGTTCGCGCTCAAGCAGCGGCAGGACGGCGGGATCGGACAGCGCATCCGCCCGCAGGAGCGCTTCAAGCGTTTCCCCGTCGTACACATCCTTCAGTTCGGGATCCTTTGACAGCATGAGCGAAATGTCCGTCAGAATACACGCAAGCGTCTGAAGCTGAACCGTCAGCGTGTCGTACTTCCGCCTGTTTTCGGCATTTGTCACGTCCAGACAATACCGCACATAGGCGATCGCTTCATCGGTCCGCAGCCGGTTCAGCGCGTTCACCCGCGCCTCCAGCGCCTCCTGCGCGCGCGTTCCCGCAAGTTCTCCGCGCGCAATGCGAAACTGCAGTTCCTTTGCTCTCGCTATTTCAAGCGCGGCGTCCGTTCCGGAATCCGAGAGGCCGGAAAACGAAAGATCGGTATGGTACGTTTTTTCGGGGAGGCTGCTCCTGCAGCCGAATCCCGTAAGCAGCAGCGCAACGGTCAGAATCAAAGACAGAATTCGTTTCATAAAGCACCTTTCCGGCGTCCGGTCGGTTGAAAAAAGCCGGTCGCGCCGGTACAGTTTACGCAAATGCGCCCGATTTTTGTCCCGAAAAGAAAGAAGCGGTTGTCATGGAGCGAAAAATATGGTATAAAGTAAGATAGAGAGGTATGGATATGAAGATAGTGGTTCTTGCCGGCGGGCTTTCCCCCGAACGCGACGTTTCTTTTTCCAGCGGTACGATGGCCGCAAATGCACTGCTGTCCCTGGGACATCAGGCGATTTTGGTCGACCTGTTTTTCGGTCTTCCCGACTGGGACGGCAAAACGGACCTGTTTGAGACCGCAAAGCCGCTTCCCCCGTTTCGCGTTTCGGAATCGGAACCGGACCTCGACGCGCTTCGCAGTTCCCGAAAAGAAGGGTTTAACGAGTATATCGGTCTCCATGTGCCGGAGCTTTGCGCACAGGCGGACATCGTCTATATGGCGCTGCACGGCGACTGCGGCGAAAACGGCAAACTGCAGGCGTTCTTCGACGCGCGCGGCATTCGTTATACAGGTTCCGGCGCAAACGGCTGCCGCAACGCCATGGACAAATGGATCAGCAAGCAGATGTTCGAGGCCGCGGGCATCCTGACGCCGCGCGGAATGCTTCTGAGATCCGGCGATCCGTTCGACCCCGATTCGCTTCCCATTCCCTGCGTTGTGAAGCCGTGCAACGGCGGCTCGTCGATCGGCGTGTCCGTTGTGCGGGAACGCGGCGAACTGTACGACGCTCTGCGGCTTGCCTTCTCCATGGAGAACACCATCCTTGTCGAGGAATACGTCAAAGGGCGCGAGCTGTCCTGCGGCGTGCTGGGATACGCGGCGCTTCCGCCGATTGAGATCATTCCTCTGCACGGATTCTACGATTACAAAAACAAGTATCAGGCGGGCGCGTCAAAGGAAGTCACGCCTGCGGAGATCGACGCGGACACAACGCGCCGCATTCAGCAGATTGCGCTGGACGTCTTCCGTCTTCTGGGGCTTTCGGTTTACGGGCGGATCGATTTCCTGCTGACCGAAAACGGCGAGGCGTATTGCCTTGAAGCGAACACGCTGCCCGGCATGACGCCCACCTCCCTGCTCCCGCAGGAAGCGGCGGTCGTCGGTTACTCCTATGAACGGCTTTGCGACACGATCATCTCGCTGTCGCTTCAAAAATAAGTATGGCGGCAAGATTTACGATTCGGGAACTCCTCAATGCCACGGGCGGAACGCTGTATGCGCCGTCCGGTTTCGGCGAGCCCGTTGTGGACGGACTGACCATCGATACGCGCACGCTGACCCCCGGCATGGCGTACGTCGCGATCCGCGGCGGCACGTTCGACGGGCACCGGTTTATTCCGGACGCCATGGAAAAGGGCGCGGTTTTGAGTATTTCCGATACGGACGTCCCTTACCCGCATATCCGCGTCAAAAACACCGTCCTCGCCTATCAGAATATTGCAAAAATTCACCGTGAACGGTTCGATCTGCCCGTTGTGTGCATCACCGGCAGCGTCGGCAAAACGACCACTAAGGAAATGGTCAAGGCGGTGCTCGAAACGACGCTCCGCACCCATGCGACCGTCGGCAACCTCAACAACCAGACCGGCGTGCCGACGACCGTCCTGCAGATCAACGAAACGCATGAGGTCTCCGTTATGGAGCTCGGAACCAACCACTTCGGCGAGATCGACGCGATCGCGCGCGTTGCCGAGCCCACGATCTGCCTGTTCACAAACATCGGCGAAGCGCATATCGAATTTTTCGGTTCGCGCGAGGGGATCTTCCGCGGCAAAACCGAGATGCTTCATCATATGCGCCCCGGCGGAACGGTCATTGCGAACGGCGACGACGATTATCTCAGAACGATCCCGAACGCGATCACCTACGGGCTCTCCGAGGGCGTTGACGTCCGCGCGACCGATCTCAGACCCGAGGGCCTGTCCGGCATTTCGTTTACGGCGGAGCTGTTCGGAAAAAAGCTGCCCGTCCGGCTTTCCGTTGCCGGAAAGCATATGGTGCAGAACGCGCTTGCCGCCTTGACCGTCGCGCATCTTCTCAACGTGCCGGACGAAGCCGCGCTTGCGGCACTTAAGGCATTTCAGCCCGGCGCAGGGCGTTCCGGCGTCATTCATACGGACCGGTTTACGATCATCGACGGGACCTATAACTGCAATCCGACCTCCATGGAATCCGCGCTCGACGTGCTGAATAACGCGTCGGGAAGAACGGTCTGCATCTTCGGCGATATGCTGGAGCTCGGACCGGACGCGCCCGCGTTTCACGCGCGCATCGGCGCGTACGCAAAGCGGCTCGGCATCGATCGTATGCTGACCGTCGGCGCACTTGCGAAAAACGCTGCATTCGATCCGAAGGACGCATACGAAACGGTCGGCGCGCTGATCGAAGCGCTCCCGTCGGAACTGCGCGACGGCGATACGATCCTCGTCAAGGCGTCGTTCGGTATGCACCTCTCCGCCGTCGTCGACGCAATCAAAACAATGTGATCCTTTGTATGACTGTATGACAAAGCCCCGCATATTTGCGGGGCTTTTTTGATGCGCTTATGCTTTTTTCAGCCGTTCGACCGCTTTATGCAGCGCGTCGACCCGGTCGGTCTTTTCCCACGGGAAGTCGGGATTGCCGAAGTGCCCGTTCTTTGCGGTCTGCGAATAGATGGGACGACGCAGTCCGAGCGTTTCGATGATCGCTTTCGGTCGCAGATCGAAGACCTCGCCTACCGCTTTTTCCAGAAGTTCGTCCGGAACAGCGCCGGTGCCGAACGTGTCCACGCGCACGGAAACCGGCTTCGCAACGCCGATCGCGTACGCCACCTGCAGCTCGCAGCGGCGTGCGAGCTTTGCCGCGACAATATTCTTGGCGATGTAACGCGCCATATAGCTTGCGCTGCGGTCAACCTTTGTGGGGTCCTTGCCGGAAAACGCGCCGCCGCCGTGGCGCGCATAGCCGCCGTAGGTGTCGACGATGATCTTGCGTCCGGTGAGTCCCGAATCGCCCTGCGGTCCGCCGATCACGAACCGTCCGGTCGGGTTGACCAGCACGCGCGTCTTTTCGTCGAACAGTGCTGCGGGCAGCGCCGGACGAATGACGTATTCGAGCATATCCCGCTCAAGCTGTTCATGCGTGACGTGCTCGTCATGCTGCGTGGACAGGACGACCGTATCGATGTGCACGGGCTTGTCCCCGTCGTATTCGACGGTGACCTGCGCTTTGCCGTCCGGGCGCAGATAGGGCAGCGTACCGTTCTGCCGGACCTTCGTGAGCTTTCTGGTCAGCGCGTGCGCAAGGTCGATCGGCAGCGGCATTAAAATGGGCGTTTCGTCACAGGCATAACCGAACATCATGCCCTGATCGCCGGCGCCGGTGTCCATCGGGTCCGCATCAATGCCCTGCTTGCTTTCGAGCGAGCGGTCAACGCCCAAGGCGATATCGTCCGACTGCGCGTCGAGCGCAACGATAACGCCGCATGTACTGCCGTCAAAGCCGAACTTCGCGCGGTTGTAGCCGATGCCGCAGACGGTCTTTCTCACGATGCTCTGAATGTCCACATAGCACTCCGTGGTGATCTCGCCCATCACAAGCACAAGACCGGTCGTGCAGGCGGTTTCGCACGCCACACGCGCGTTCGGGTCCTTTTCAAGGATCGCGTCGAGCACGGCGTCGCTGATCTGGTCACAGATCTTGTCGGGATGCCCGATCGTGACCGATTCGCTGGTAAAATACGATTTTCTCATGTTCTCCTCTTTCCGCCTTACCGACAAACAAAAAAGCTCACCGAGATGAGCTTCCATTCATCTCATCTTTCAGCTTTCGCTGCGGGAATTGGCACCTTGCAAATGCAGGTTGCCGGACTTCACAGGGCCCGTCCCTCCGTCACTCTTGATAAGGCTATTTATGATTGTGGATGTATTCTATCATCGAACCCGGGAAAAAGCAAGTGTTTTCTTTTCTATATTTTCCGACAAAAAAGACGCGGAAACACCGCGCCTTTGAAAAGACTATGGATTACATCATCCGTTACAGCTTCTTGCCGAGGAACAGGTTTATAAGCGCCGCCGCGATCAGCAGCACGACGCCGATGATCAGCACGGTCCATGCAAACGGATTGGAGCCGATGCAAAGTGCAAGGATGCCGAAGAGGAAGAAATACGCGGCTGCGAAGATCTCGATCCAGCCAACCCGCTGCGCATAGCGGCTGTCCACCTTGCCCGCATGCTTTTCCATGACGTAGTTTGTGATCAGCGCATACTTGCCGCGCATTGCAATCATGTAGCCGAAAAAGCCCAAAGCCGCAGAAATCAAAATCATAATAATACCGAGTGCTACATGCATACCGTTTCCTCCTTACCGGCTCTCTGGTCCGGTTCCATACTTCATCTATATTATAAACACAATTTGCAAAAAAAAATCGAATTCTATGTAACAAATTTACGAACTTTTTCATTTTTTCAAAAAAGAATCCGGATCCCGGAAAATCACGCATTTCCGACCGAAAACGTCAAATTCTGTTGCATTGCAAAACGCGGTGTGCTATACTGTATATATTGTAAAGCGTTCCCGTATCGCTTTGCAAATTTCCAATGATAAGGAGAAATGGCATGTTTTGTCCCACCTGCGGGGCACAGATCCCCGATGATTCCGTATTCTGCAGAAACTGCGGCGCGCCGATCCCCGGCCGCAAGGCTCCCGAAAACCTGTTTGAACAAAAACCCGCCGAAAAGGTCAAGACCACACCGGCAATCTTCACAAACCTTCTGAACACGGTCAAGGCGTTCTTCTCGAAAAAACCCGAAGAAGGCATTCATGTCGCGGGCGAAAGCAGCACCTTTGAATGGACGATCCTCCTCGGTCTCAACGTTCTCGTCTTCGCGTTTGCGTTTGCGATCAACGTCCGTCAGATCGTCTCCTCCTTCACCGGCGTCCTTGCCGGCGCGTTGCAGAGCTCTCTCGGCTCCTTCGGCTCCCTGCTCGGCGGCTACGATATGTCCTCTCAGCTGAC
>JAEEGF011484763.1_pt1 | contig 14907 bp, 6 predicted proteins | sample 9134171 | NCBI WGS metagenome assembly JAEEGF01 (sample SAMN16246542, study PRJNA631951) | gut metagenome | biome: gut microbiome; feature: rumen; material: AP-attached | host: Bos | place: Iran: Karaj | collected 2018-10 | reverse complement strand
TGGCATTCCATGCTATTACATGATGGGCCAGTCTAAGGGCGAAAGTCACGCCTGGAACGTGGTGTATATTGGTGGGCAGTATTACAACGTAGATTTAACCTGGGACGATTCTATCGGTGAAATACGAGGAATGAACACCTATGTTTATTTCAACAAAACCGATGCTGAATTTGCCACCGACCATGTGAAGTCACCGCTTTCAGCAAGGATAGCATTTCAGTAACAACAAAGGACCTGCAGCTTACGGCTACAGGTCCTATTTTTATATTCTCTCTGCAATTATTACCAAACGATGTGTGGCTATGTAGATTGGAGTGCAGGTATAAAGAGTGAGGATTTCAGAATCAGGGGTGTCCTCAAGGACACTTAGATCATCAGGCTCTACCACCTTTATCTCCCTTACTGCGTATGTATAAGTCTCATTGGCAGTATCCACATAGATTAAGTCATTTACCTCCACCTCATTTAAGCGATTGAAAAACTTTCCAAAGGTGTAGTTACGATGACCTGCGATGACGCAATTGCCATTCTCACCAATGTAGCCTGTGCCACTTTCATGGCCCAGGGAATCTGCTAAGACACTATTTGTCACGCCCTCCCTAACAGGATTTTCAGAGTCAATTGCAGGAATACGCAGGATATATAGCATATCTCCTGTAACTGCCGGATTACCTGCAGAAGGCTCATCTGCCTCAGTGTCTGTTAACATTTCTTTAAAGGTCTTTACAGTATTCTTTTTTGATACGTACTGTCTAACATTTAAAGCAATAGAGCTAAGCAAAATGCCTAGCCCCAATGCTATAAGAATCAGACCGATTGTTTTTTTCAAAACTGTCTTATTCATTTATTTAACTCTTTTTCTATTGCCAAATACCAGATATGCACCAACTAACATAAGAAGTGCTGCTGCAAGATAACCTGTAAGTGTACCAAGGAAACCTCCAGTCTTTGCAAGGCGACCGCCGTTTGAAGCTGCTGCATCTGTGTTTGCTAATGCAGTGATTTCTTTGTCCTTAAGCTCATCATTAGCTGCTGTCTTAGCTGGGCTGTAGTAATAGTTGTTTGTGGTTGATGATGAGCCACCGTTGTTTACGGCTGGTGTTGGTACTGTTACATTGCTTTTAACAACATAATTACCATTTTCATCCTTTTGCATTTCAACTATATTTGATGGGTCTTCAATATTATCTAGAGATTTAACCTCTACTAAAGAAGTAGTTCCATCAGAATTAGCCTTAACCATAACAAACTTAATTGATTCATGGCCTGCTCCATCAGTTGTCTTTATTGCATATAATGTTTCAGGGGCCAAAGAAACATTTGTTGCTGGTGAATCACTTGTCCAAGTAACATTTTCATCATCAAATGCATTAATTACTACACCATCTTCATATTTCACAGGAGCGATTTCTGTTTTTGCTCCATCCACCTTGTTGCCATTAACAGTTGGAACTATTGGATCAAGTGTAACTGCTTTTGTAGAATCTGTTTCTTCTAATACATCAATTGTTAGTGATGAAGCATCTACTTCATTATTACCAGTGTTAGTTGTAACTGTAAGTTTATCTCCAAGTATTGATGAATCTAATGTAAACTCGACAACCTTTGTTTCTTCTTTGAAGCCGTTTGGTTCATCTGTTCTAACTAATTTATAGCTGCCCTCAGGTAATTGTAATTCTTTGTATGTTTTACCATCTGAATCCCATGTGAACAAGTCCTTACCATTTGAAGATAATACAAACTTTGCACCTTTAAGATATCTTCTCTGATTTGCAGATAAGTCGTTAATACGTACTGTAATTAATTCCGCTTGAGAATCGTACATAGTAATTGTGTTTCCACTTAATATAGGTTTATCCTGACCAGATAAAATAATCTCACCACGTGTAGCTTCATCTTCACTTACGGTGAATGTATAGTTCTTAGCAGCTTCGCCCTTATATCCAAATGGTGTAATACTTTCTGTTACTGTATATGTTTCACCATATAAAGCTTTGAATGGCTCGCTGCTAGTAGATGAATTCCAAACCTCGTTACCTGAACTATCCTTTACAGTAATTACACCAGGTGTACTTGAATAGTTAGTTAAATCAGTCTTTTTATCTTTTGAATCAAGGAGCTCAAAAATAATTTCTTTCTTTGGCTTTGAGTTTTTAACTAACTTTTTAGCTGCTTCAGCTTCAGTTAATCCTCTAACTCCTTTAACTTCTACAGTTCCTTTTTGCAAGTCATCTGGTATTACATAAATTCCAGTAGTACTTGTTTGCTTAATTGTATACGACTTTCCTTCTTCAACGGCACCAACAAAATAAATGTCGCCATTCTCATCTGTAACGCCTTCATCTATTAATGTGTCACCATCATAAAGCTCAAACTTAGCATTAGCAATAATTGCGCCTGTACGTTCATCTGTAAGATTTACAACACAATAAACCATGTTCTGCATCTGAGCACCCGCCCATGAATATCCCTTTAAATCAATTGAACCTGATAACTCAGAAGATGACGAACCACCCTTAAGAACTGCACTATTGCTAAAGTCCTTTGCTGCTTTATTAGTCATAGCAGCCGAGTATTCCAAAATATAAGCTTTGCTTGTGTTTGGCAGAACCACCTTTAATGTTGTCTTTCTTCCATCTTTACCAAAGTTTATATCCTTACTATTTGTAACTTCAGTCCCCTTTTTCATTGTTCCATCTGATAAAACGTCTGCTTCATAAAGCTTTACAGAAGTTTTATCTAAGGTAAGGCTGGCTCCTAATGTATCAAATACATATACTTCGTCAGTTCCATCTTTGTAGATAGGTTTCTGCGCCTGATTTATTTTGATAACATAAGGAACAATGTCATTTGTAATTGTTCCACGTTCCTTTTTGAAAGCAACATTCTCTATATTTGTTTTAACAGCCTCTCCTGATGAAACAGATTTGCCGTATTCAGAGCTGGTAATTGCCGCTTTGTTTTCGATAGTAGTAGTTTCATTTTCAGCAAATACATCATCGTCAACCACTTCAGCGTAAAATTCAACTTTAGCTTCATCTTTAAGGTTATCAAAATGAACTTTTAATGTCTGTCCTATGTATGATGAGGCAAAACCTGTTGCAGCATCTGCGCCCGAAATAAGCTTTACAGAATCATCAACTAGCTTCAACTTCGAATCAAGTGCATCTGTTACATTGATATCGTTCATGTCCATCTTATTACTATTAATTGTAAGGACATATCTAATCTGATGTGTATTGTAATTATATGAATCAGCATCTTTTGTAAGCACTGTACTCTTATAAGTACCGGCCGCTGTTGCTGTTACTTTGGAATTTGGATTTTTAGAATCATCAAAAGACTCTAATTCAACCGTATTTGTGTAAGTCTTAGTCTTTTGGTTTGAAGCCCAATACTGTTTTTCTGAATCTTCAAGCTTTGTATCAATTGTAAATGTCTTTACCTTCGTTAAATCACCAAGTCTAACAGTTACAGTTTTTTTGTCATCTGATACCGATACCTTATCTAAATCAACACCTGTAACCTTACAATCATCAAATATATGACCTGTAGGGAGTTTATCCGTAACAACTACATTATAAAGCTCCTGCTCATTTTCATTTACAGTAATTTTCCAAGTCATAGTGTGCTTTGACGCATCAAGTGACACAAATTCTTTCTTTAAGGCTGCATTTGCTGAAATGCCTTTTCCTTTAAAAGCCTTTGTTACCTCTGGACCAATTACATCAGATTCGCCTACACCATCACCATCTGCGTCGTATTTGTAAGTAACCCATGCCTTATTAGAAGGAACTGTATGATTTGCCTTTAAGTATTCCTTATATTTTTTAATTGTTGCATCATACTCGATTGTGTATGTTGCATCACCCGACATAGGATTTATAAAGGAAATCACCTGACTTCTTCCACTTGGGGACTGCTCTACAGTGTAATCTGTACCTTTGGTCATTTCAGAAATAGTACTAGAGATAGTAAGGTTTGAAATCGTTATATCAACACCTTCATCAGCAGTAATCTCATCGTGTAGTTTAACATTAGACAATGTGTAGCCATTGTTTTTCATTGTGATAGTCCAATGTGCAACGCCTGTATTGTCAGCGCTCGCATTGAACTCACCACCAGTTTTATCAATCCACTTCTTTACAGTTTTGCTAACTGTCAAAGTGCCAGTAACACTTTTTTCGAAAGATGAATAATTATCAGTATCTACAGGATCTGCTGTTACTTTTACAGTATTTGAAACATCTTCCTTAACTGTATCTTCTGTCTTATTCTCATCCATAAAATCTTTAGTCAACGCAAGAAAATCTACATGAGTTTTATATGTAAATGTATTTACTGCGCCAGGTGTATTGTCTTTGTATGTCCAAACAAGCTTTGAATCTTTCGAGTTTTTTGAATCCAAAGTAGCTCCTTTGAAAGAGCCCTTAACATATGTATGTCCAGTGCCAATTGTATCTGTAAATGTGTAACCAGCCTTGTATTCAATAGGCTTGTCATTATTTCTGATAGTTACAGTCCACTCAATATTTCCATCATTATCAATTCCAGTATTTGTCTTTGCGATAGTTGGTGGCTGAGCCATAAAGTCTTCAATCTTTACATAATATGTCTTGTCACCGAAAGCAAGCGTATACTCTTCCTGTGTTGAAGATGCAGCCTCTTTGAAAGTAAATTCCAATACGAAACCTGCTGGGTCAAGTGTCACATCCTGTCCTTCTGTTGGAGTATATGTAATTTCAAATGAAGCATTTCCATCCTTATCAAAGGTAATCGTACCAAATGTTTCATTTCCATATGGAACAGGAATGCTTGCTTCAGTAGGAACACATACTGATGGAATTGATGGCAACTGATATGTTTCACCCGGTTCTATATAGATACCTTCAGCTGTTTTGCTTTTAGCCTTAAGCTTTAAAACATCTTTAAAAATATATTCAACTTTAATAGTCTGATTCTTTTTAATTTTAGTTGGCTTAGTTGAGTCTTCTGAAAGAGTCAATCCATCTATTTTTAATTCTTTTACAAGAGCATAAGGATTATCTGTTTCTGTTGAATTCTTTGAAGAATCTATAACAGTAACCATTGCATATGTAGAAAAATGCTCTGCCTCGAAGCTTACTTGCTCGCCACTTGCCTGGCTGGCTACCTGCTCAGCGCTATCAAATGAATCCTCAACGTGGAAGACCTTTACCTCGTCAGCTGACTTTGTGTCTGCAGTTGTTAATGTCACATTTACATTTCCCGCATCTGTATTAGGCTGAATCTCTACTCCGTCCTTATTATATACAGTGATATCGAAAGCCTTTACCTTAACGACTTCTTCCTTAGCTGAAAGCTCTGACTCTACTGCATCTTCAATAGAAGAAATAGCTGTGTTACCAGTGATTTCAACTGCCTGGAAGTATGCGTCCTCTGGAAAGACGCCTGCTGCAGCAGACATGTTGATTCTTGTGTCACCAACAACCTTTGACTGCTCAAAAGCAACTGTCTTTACTTCGATAACTGCATTTTCCTCAGTCTCCTCTTCTTCAGAAGATTCTTCTGTAGTTTCAGTTCCAGCTTCAACTTCTGTCTCTTCTTCTGTAGTTTCTGTCTCTTCTGCATCAACTGCTGCATCATCCTCAGTAGCTTCCTCTGCCACTTCTGCTGCCTCAGCTTCTTTTGCAACTTCAACGATTTCATTGTTCTCTTCTGCAAAAGATACCATGTCACCAGCAAAGGTATTCACTACGATGAATGCACCAACTAATGTTGCTAGAATTCTCTTCTTCATAGTAATTAATTGTTTTCCTTTCGCCCCAAAATATATTTAAAAAATTTATAATCCTAAAAAAAGGCCAAACGAGTTAAGAATACAGGCTGAGAGTACAATTGTCAATATTGTACGAACAACTTACACATTTACTCTTTACTGTCTGCCAAAGCATAAAAAGGACGAGTCTGTAACCAAACTCGCCCTAACTCCACAATATAATAGATACTTTGTGCTCCCCGAACTAGTAACTAAATCAATAAGTAATCTTGCACTTAATTCTAACTGTTACTTCAGTCCCCTTATCCTTCTCTGATATAAGGGTAACATCTCCATCCATCAGCCTAGCAAGCTCTTTTGCAATGGTGAGCCCTAGGCCTGGACCTGTTGTATCATCCTCAAAGGATGTATCCTCCCTAGTGAATGGTTCAAAGACAATGTCTTTAAAGTCTTCACTGATTCCAATACCATTATCCTTTATTACAAAGATAAACTCGGTAATCATAGGGTTGTTACAGCGCTGTTCTGTAACTATAAAGTCTACACTTCCGTTGTGTGGAGTGTAAGTAATAGCATTCATAAAAATGTTCTGCAGGATTTGTGTAAGTCTTTCATTATCTAGTAACACATCCCTGCTGATAATGCTTTCGTAGGATGAAGTGAGAGTTATATACTTCGCTTCAGCATTTGACATCATATAACTTTCAAATTTTTTAATCAACTCCAAAATGTTTGTTTTGTCCTGTTTTAGAACAATTTGATGTTTCGCCAGCAGGCTTAAATCTACCAATTCATCAATGTTGCTTAAAATTGTTCCACTGACTTCGACAATTTTATTTGTGCTAAACTCTACCAGCTTATCATCGTCTCTTGATGTGGCTGCCATTTTTGCCAGCTCATGAATCTCAGACACTGGCTTTCTAAGCCTCTCCGAGCTGGTTTCCATCAACATTTTCTGATTAAGTGATGCATTTTTAAGTGCCTTTATTTCACGTTGAAGCATGCTAGCATGAATAATATGCCAAATCAAAAGCACTGCAACTATGGCAATAAAGCCATTTATAACAAAAAGGAAATGCTCGTCTATCCAATTGGCAAAGCCATAATCATATAAGTCCTCAACATATTTATAGGAAAAATTACTGGTGTAATCCTCACCTAAAATATGAATACCCCTATTTAACAGACGAAGAAGTCCCTCATTGCCAATCTTTACGCCGATTCCTCTATCATCCTTAAATGGCAGTTGTCTAATGGACAAATCTGCGTATTGCTGATTCTTAAGGATTTCATTGGCTCTAAGACCATTTAATGTTGTACAGTCCACTTGGTGTTTTTGCACCGCGCGCAAGCATTCCTTTGTGCTTTCAAAGGTGACTAATTCAGCACCCGGATAATTGGTTTTGATGTAATACTGCTGCATCTTATTGCATTCATTTACAGCAAAGGTAGCAGCATTAGGATTGATAACCACGTTATCATAAATCAACTCTGTGCTGACAGAAACCAAAGGATTAGTCTGATAGATACCGTTTATTTCAGAATAATAAAGACCACCACCTACTGGAAATGCTGCATCTATTTCATCATTATTGATGGCAGCAATCATGTCATCATATCTATCAAATCCGACATATTCCACTGCCAGATCCTTAATATTTAAGGACCCCAGGATTCCGCTAAATACGTCTCTGATAACACCAGTAGCTTCTCCAGATGCATCTGTATCTGAATATGGAAGATAATTGTTTAGATATCCTACGGTAAGTGTGTCATGTTCCTTGAGCCATGCTCTCTCCAGTGGTGAAAAGGCTTGCATAGAAACACTGGATGCAAAGTATTTTGAGCTTAAAGAGCTTCTAAAATATGGCTCATCATTTAATAGATTAGTTTGCGCCTCATTCAGTTGCCTTAAAAGCTCTGGCTTTTGCTTATTTACACAGATGTAATAATCAGACAATCCAAAGGAAAGGACCACATTGTAGTCTCTTTGGAACTTTGTGCCTGCACCTTCCGATGCAAGCAAATCTATATCGCCCCTATCAAAGGCTTCAAAAAGCTTATCATTATCTGTGTAATACTTTATTTTTGCTTTTACATTGTGTGATACCAAATATGCTTCTAATGCATTAGACACGGCGCTTTGGAGAACGCCTATTGTATGTCCACTCAGACTAACTGGATCTGTAGTAACATCTACATTATCTTCTTTTTTTATAAGATTGTAGGTTTCAGATCCCATAGCAATTTCGGGATAACTGATTAAATCTACTCTCTCATCTCTGTAGGCAAGACCTGCAAGCATGTCGATTTTGCCATCCACCAGTTCCTGATACAAATCAGTAAAGGTTCCATACTCATATTCGTAGCGCCACCCTGTGTACTCGGCAAGCTTCATAAAATATTCGTAGGCATAGCCAGTTTTTACCGCATCTTCACTGGCACCCTCCATGAATAGGTCATTTTCATAGTAACCTATTTTAACTGTTTTGTTTTGAATTGAAGAAGCGGACACTAAAAGGGGGCCTTGCAATGAAACAATTACAAGACCCACTAATATCATGCAAAATAACTTCTTCAAACTCATTTTGCTACAAAAGCTCCCCATATTTCCCCCTGATTATATTCTCTTAAATATAATAATAGCTTAACACATTTCTCCAGAAAGTGGGTACTTATCTGTAAGCTCTTTAATAATCTTTCTAGCCTTTTCTATTCCTGCCTCTCTTTCTTTAATAACAAGGGCAATAGCTTCTGCTACCTTATCAAAATCATCCTCCTTTAGACCGCGTGTTGTAGCAGCTGGAGTGCCAAGTCTGATACCACTTGTTACAAAAGGTGATTTTGGATCGTTAGGGATTGTGTTTTTGTTAGCTGTGATGTGAGCATCATCAAGCCACTTTTCAACTTCTTTTCCTGTAAGCTCAAATGGAGTAAGGTCCACAAGCATCAGATGATTATCAGTTCCATCTGAAACGATTTTAATGCCTCTATCCTGAAGGCCTTTGCATAGAGCTTGAGCATTTTTAACAATCTGCTTGCCGTACTCTTTGAAGGATGGCTCAAGGGCTTCTTTAAAGCAGATGGCCTTTCCTGCAAGAACGTGCATAAGTGGGCCGCCCTGAATTCCAGGGAAAACAGCCTTGTTGAAGTTGTATTTTTCGTTGGCCTCGGCTGTGGCCATAATCATACCGCCTCTAGGTCCACGAAGTGTTTTGTGGGTAGTGGTGGTAACTATATCAGCATAAGGGATTGGACTTTCATGTACACCTGCTGCAACAAGGCCAGCTATATGGGCCATGTCTACAAATAATACTGCATCTACCTTATCGCAGATTTCTCTGAAACGCTTGAAATCGATTTTGCGACAGTAAGCTGATGCACCAGCAATAATCATCTTTGGCTTGCATTCGAAGGCGATGCGTTCTACCTCGTCATAGTCGATAAAGCCGTTTTCATTCACACCATAAGGAACGATATTGAAATATGTTCCTGAGAAGTTTGCTGGAGAACCATGTGTTAAATGTCCGCCGTGGTCAAGGTTCATACCCATCACTGTATCTCCTGGCTTAAGTACGGCAAACTGAACTGCCATATTTGCCTGAGCTCCTGAGTGTGGCTGAACATTAACATACTCGCAACCAAAAAGCTTTTTAGCTCTTTCTCTTGCAAGTTCTTCAACTACGTCTACTTCCTGGCATCCGCCATAATAACGCTTTCCTGGATAACCCTCAGCGTATTTGTTGGTGAGCACGGAACCCATTGCTGACATAACCGCTTTAGATACCCAGTTTTCAGAAGCAATAAGCTCAATGTGCTCTGACTGGCGGTTGAATTCCTTAACAATAGCCTCAGCAATTTCTGGATCTGTGTTTTTGATGTCCTGTAGTGTGTACATTATTTTCCCTTTCTTATCTGTTAAATATATTTCTTCTCAAACTCAGCTCTAGTGAGCGGTCTGTCGAAGTAGTAACCTTGTGCTAGATTAACAGAGAATTTTCCAATCATATTTACCTGTTTATCCATCTCGACACCCTCAACGCAAACATCCATATCCAAAGAGTCCGCAAGCTCTGAGATAGTTTTGATGAAGGTCTCTGAAAAGCTGTCAGAATCCATATCAGAAACGAAAGCTTTATCTATTTTAATTGTATCAATCGGCATTGTACGAATATGATTGAGGGAAGAATATCCTGTACCGAAATCGTCCAGTGCTACCCTGCAGCCCAATGCTTTGATGGAATTTAGGATGCTTACCATCCACTCCATATCATTGACTGCAAGTGATTCTGTTACCTCAAATGTAATGTTTTTAGGATTTACAACTGTATCCTCTAAAACCTTACGTATTTTATCTAATATATCTAACTGGGTAAGCTGTACCACAGATAGATTGATATTGACTTTGTATTCAGGATGGCCGAAATCGTTCCAGTACTTACATGCCTGGACAGCCTCCTGCATGACTCTGTCACCGATAGCGATGATAAGACGCATCTGCTCGGCTTGAGCAATGAATCTGTCTGGAACCACCAAACCATACTCTGGGCTGTTCCATCTAACCAGCGCTTCCGCACCACAGCAGTTAGGCACGCCATTAACGATTTCCATGATAGGCTGGTAGTAAACCTCAAATTCCTTGCAGCCTTCCTCAACAGCCTTTCTCATGGCCTGGTCCATTTTGACCTTTTCTTCCATGACCTCCTTTGACTGCTCATTGTAAAACTCCAAGCGATTCTTGCCCTTGTTTTTAGCGCCATGAACAGCAATGTTAAGTCTGGTGAGAATATCTGTTGCGCTTTCTATATCAGATGGTACCTTAACGCAACCCATACTCATGGTGCAGTAGTACTCCTGATTTTCTAGAATCCATGGATTTTCAAAAAGATTCATAATACGTTTGATGATAAAATCCAGATTCTCATAGTTTTCATGGTCTACGATGACAGCAAACTCATCACCGCCTACACGGTAAACCTTATTTTTAATGAAGGCAATGTCGTTTAAGCTGTGAGCAACATACTCAAGCAAGTCATCTCCCACCTTGTAGCCAAGGCCCTCATTGACGCTGGCGAAATCGTCAAGGTCAATCATCAGCACCGCAAATTTCTTATCTAGCTTTTTAGCGATGTGGAACTCCATGGAAATGTCCTTTTCACAGGCCTGTCTATTGTAAAGACCTGTCAGCACATCCTCCTGGGCCTGCTTTTCCACCTTTTTCTGGTAGAGACGCAAATCTGTGGTGTCGTAGAAAGTAATCATGCGCACCTGTCTACCGTCCACCCACATGATGGAATTAAAGGAAATATCAAACCATCTGCCAGAGCCATTTGCTGAATAGCCGTTTAACTCTGGAAGAGTGTATCTTGCGTCAAAAATGATTTCCTCAATGGCAACTCTGTCGATGTCATTTTGGAACATGATTTTAAATGTATCGTTGCTGTAGAGGATTTGCTTTTCATCTACATCAACTACCACAACTCCGTAGCCTGCATTCTGAAGAATCGCTTCGAGAGCGTTGTATGAGCTGGCCAAAGAATTGGTTGTTATCTTCTTCACTAAAATGGTATGGAGGATACGCTTGATATCGTTGGCAAAACGCAAATCGTCCACGCTCCATTTTCTATCCTCGCCTCTAGAAATGAAGCAAAGATACATAGCCGCAGAATCATTAACATTGATTGGTAAAAAGATTGCGGCGTTGATGCCATACTTTAGGAAAAATACCTCAAAAGCCTCTGGAAGAGCTGCATCTGAAGAGATGGTGTATGGCTTTCCATTCATGAATGGCAGTTCCATAATGGACACATCATGGAAGATAGGCATCATAGCAGCCTCTTCGTTTGCACACCATTCAGATATCATATTTACCGAAATACTGCCGTCTGCAATCTGAAGCAGGGCTGTATTGGTACAATCCATATATTTACCAGACTCCTTGAGAATATCCTCGGCAATCATAGAAAATGAATTTTCTGATTCCATCATCCTAAGGATGTCTGTCATGATTTCATTTTTCTTAAGTTTGTACTTTATCTCATGCTCTATATCCCGCTGCTCGTTAAGCTGCTGCGTAAGAGCCTGACTTTTGATTTTTTCCGCGAAATAATATTTGGTAAGAGTTTCAATAAGTGAAATTGATTTATCAAATGCTTCAAGAGTTGTATATCTAAGACCTGAAGGAAGAATCTTGTCTCCTGGAAGAGCCCCCTTATCGATACCTAAGCAAAGCCATGCGCCTAAGAATTCGCCTTTAGCGCCTCTGATGGCCACGCCCCTATATAAAAGGTAGGGTTCTGTGCCGTAGCGGGCAACAATGTTTTCCGCTGTTCCATCGATAAATGAATCCATGATTTCTCTGCGGAGCTCGCCTGTAAAATTAGAGTCTACAAAATCCTCCTCAGGCTTGGTGCCTGAGAAGGATGTTATCTGTCCATAATTTCTCCCAATACACATGACATACATGTTATTTGAAAGACAAAAAACGTCTTGCAACGACTGCATGCCCTCATTATTAATCTCTAGCTCTAAGTTTAGTCTATAACTTGTGTCCATCCATACTTATCCTCGAGCCTACCCCACTGAATACCTGTTAAGGTATCATAAAGCTTTTGAGTAAGTTCGCCAGTTTTACCTCCATTTATTACAACAACGTCATCCTTGTAACGGAGTTCACCCACTGGAGAAATGACTGCTGCTGTTCCTGTACCGAATACCTCTTCAAGCTTGCCATCGTGTGCTGCCTGCATAAGGTCGTCAATTGCCAGGCGCTCTTCTCTCACATTGTATCCCCAATCCTTCAAAAGATGGATCATTGAATCTCTGGTAACACCTGGAAGTACTGTTCCAACTGTAGGTGCTGTCCAGATTTCACCATTAATCTTGAACATAATGTTCATGGTTCCAACTTCTTCTACGTACTTGCGCTCGTTACCGTCAAGCCATAGAACCTGTGAGTATCCAAGCTTTTCAGCCTTTACCTGACCTGCGATAGAACCTGCATAGTTACCACCACATTTTGTAAAGCCTGTACCACCTGCTACTGCTCGTACTAATTCATTTTCTACTAAAATCTTAACTGGGTCAAGTCCTGTTGCATAATATGCTCCAACTGGACAACAAAGTATCATGAATTTGTAAGATTTTGCCATATGAACGCCGAGAGCAGCTTCTGTTGCAAACATAAATGGTCTGATATAAAGGGATGTATCTTTAGCGGTAGGAACCCAATCCTCCTCCACTTTTACAAGTGCCTTAATGGCCTCTACGAAATCCTCTACTGGAAAACCTGGCATGCAAAGTCTTTCATTAGAATTAATCATTCTCTTTGCATTCATCTCAGGTCTGAAAAGCTGAATTTTGCCATCCTCTCTACGATATGCCTTTAGACCTTCGAATGTCTCCTGTGCATAGTGAAGAGTCATACATGCTGGGTCCATTTCAATTGGTCCTTCTGGAACGATTCTTGCGTCGTGCCAACCAATTTCACGATCCCAATCACAAATAAACATGTAGTCTGTCATGTACTTTCCAAAACCTAAATTATTCCAGTCTGGCTTTGCCTTTAACTGTGCCCTTTTTTCAAATCTGATTTCCATTATTAGCCTCCGCACTTTTCTCATAAACATTTACTAAATTGCTAATATTATCTAACTTTTGGACATTCAAGTCAACGCTTTAACGCACTAAATTATTAAATTTTTTCTCAACTATTTTATGCACTTTTTGAACAAACTTTGAACATTCTGCGGTTTACACAATTACGCCAAAAATCGGTGCTATAATCTCTTACAAATAATACACAATAGGACTGTTTTTATGAATATTTACACTCAAGTTTGCGGGCTGATTATCTTAGCCTTGTTATTTTTCTTTTACCAGCGCCAACCAACAATGGGGCTAAGTTCTGAACGCCGTTTTAGGGTAACTTTATATCACATTGCTGCCTGCGTAGTTTTTGATATTTTATCCTGCTACTTTATAGTTAATTCATCCAGATACAGCCAGACCACGGTTTTATTTATATGTAAGCTATATCTGCTTGCTCTTCAGGCTATATCTTTTTCAACTCTTAGCTATACAGTATCAGATATTTTTGCCACCTTTGGCAGCAGGCACGAAAGAATGTTGGGCCGAATGTTTAGAATGTTTTTCATCATCGGCTTGGCTGTTACTATTGTTTTACCTTTGGAAATATACTATGACGGATATTCCCTTTATTCCTATGGTAAAGCAGCCATTGCAACTTACGTTCTTTCTGGCATCTATATTGTAGCAGTAATACTTTCAACAGTGATACTTAAGGAACATATTAAAAAAAGGAAAGCTAATGCGCTACTTTTCTGGATGCTGATTTGGGTAATCGCCGCAGTGATTCAGTACATACGTCCAAAGCTTTTAATTGTCAGCTTTGCCGCCTGCATCGGTGCCCTTATCATGTATTTTGAAATGGAAAATCCACAGGAGGCTATTTCACGAAGAACAGGACATTTTAGCTCCGCTGTTATAAAGGACTATTTCGATTATTTATATCAACAGAAACAAAACTTCTCTGTAATGATGATTTCATTTCGAAACATGTCCGATGGCTCAGCCGACAACAAGCTTCTTCGTAAAACCATAGAAATGCTTTCAGAGTTTTTATTTACCATTGATAGCGCTCAGGTTTTTGATACAGCTGAAGGTTACTTTTTGTTGGTGTTTGAAAATACAGATTTCATGGAAAGCACTAAGTTTAAGATTGCCACCTACTTCCAGTCCATAGAGGACAATCCAGATGTAGAGGATGCAGTCACTTTGCTTAGCCCATACTATACAATCGTTCCTAATTCTACTATTGCGGAAAACTCAGATGAGTTAATGATGCTTTTAACAAGCTTTGTTCCTAAAGTAAACGATACTTATGCAAAGCGAGAACGAATCATCGATTCCGAAGCCATTTTAGAGCTTCGTCATAAAAAAAGCGTGGAAGGTCTTGTAATAGATGCCATGGAGGATGACCGTATCGAGGTCCACTACCAGCCTATCTACTGCATCGCCACAGGAAAATTCTCTAGTGCTGAGGCTTTAGTCCGCGTACGTTTAGCAGATGGCACATTGATTTTCCCTGATGTATTTATTCCTATTTTTGAGGAAACAGGACGAATCAT
>JAEEGF011890207.1_pt1 | contig 14912 bp, 10 predicted proteins | sample 9134171 | NCBI WGS metagenome assembly JAEEGF01 (sample SAMN16246542, study PRJNA631951) | gut metagenome | biome: gut microbiome; feature: rumen; material: AP-attached | host: Bos | place: Iran: Karaj | collected 2018-10 | reverse complement strand
CACGCTCCTCTCACGCGCCTATTCTTCTTTGAAACAAATGATACAGCAATATGAACAACGATAAGCAAAAACTGGACCTTGAGGGCCTGCTCGCCGAGGTGGAGCATGCCGGCCGCGACGCCCGCCGCCGCGACGAGCTGGCCGCCATGGTCGACAGCATGGCTGGTGCCAACCGCCACGGCTTCTGGTGGTGGACGGTGCGTGTGGCCGCCGCTGCCTGTGTGCTCTTCTTCATCGGCACCGCTGTGCGCATCTGGTTCATCCCCACCGACAGCGCCGTGGATGACAACCTTGTGGCACAAGCCGAGGTGCCGGAGACATACTCCTCCCCCCTCGCTACGCTCGGGTCCCCCTCCCCTAACTTAGGGGAGGAGCAAGATAGTAAAGCGGTGGTGGAGGAGTATGACACAGAGACACCTATCCCTACCGTGCGCGAAGAAATAATAGAGATGCCTGTTGTTGAAGAGGAATATATTGCCGAGAAACTGCCTGCCGACACCGTAGCATACTCCTCCCCCCTCGCCGAGCTCGGGGCCCCCTCCCCTAACTTAGGGGAGGATCCAGATAGCATTGCTGAGCCTATTGAACCAGTTGAGGCTATCGCCGCACCGATAGTGTCGGTCGACAATACGCATGCCACCCCGACCGAGGAGAACAAGCCCAAGCGCGCGAGCATATTTAAGAACCTCTTCCGCCGCCAAGAGCCCAGCAAGATGGACGGCACGATGTTGGCACTGAATATATTGTAACAATAAACGATTATAGATATGAAACGGATAATTACTATACTTGCCGCCGTGCTTCTGGCTACTGCCGTCAGTGCACAGCAGAGCGTGGTGGACGACACCGTTGCGCGGTTGGACGAACAGAACCGCACCACACTGGTGCTGGGATTCTCGGCGGGTGTCAACCTCTTTACCACCGACAACCAATTCTCGCCCTACTACTCCAAGTACGGCTTCATAATGCAGGTGCCGCTGTTGTTCCAATACCAGGTGTCGCCCAGCTGGCGCCTCTCCACGGGTGCGCGGCTTGACTTTACCTTCAACCCGCTGCACTACAACGTAGACTGGCATGAAGTCGACGACGGCAACGGCTACATCTATGCCAACGGGCTAGAGTTTTGTGAGACCTTCAATGGCAAGCAACACTACTTCACTTACTTCTTCCACTTGGGCATTCCCTTGAAGGCCACCTGGTACCCTTGGCCCAACGAGAAAAGACAGTTGGCCGTGACTGGCGACCTTTTTGCAGGCTATGCCTTAGGCAACAACTTGTTCCTGAACAGGTCTTACGCCGACCGCAATGGCGGTAGCACTGGCATTAACGATGTCCACCAGGTTAGCCACCATACCGAGTCGCTGCTGCGGTGGAAGCTGGAAGTGGGCATCACCCTCTCTACCGATGTGCTGGGATTGATACACGGAGTGCGCTTTTTCGCTAACCTGTTACCCTCCTACCGCGACCCGGTAACTGGCAGCGACCTCTACCTTGCCGGAATGACAGTATATTTGTAACAAATAGAAACAACTGATACTATGAAGACAATAAAGCACACCATTGCCGCTATCGTTTTCTTTGCTGCGATAGCCCTGCTTGGCACCGCACAGGCACAGATCAACCTCCTCGAGCCGCCGCAGGTGGCCGACACCAACCCGCTGCTCCGCACCACGGGTCCAAATACTGTGGGTAAGGGACACCTGCAGTTGAGCGGTATGGCTGCGTGGTATGCCTTAAATTATGATTATGAGACGTATCCGCCGATAATAGATAAAAACAAAGTGTCAACTATAAATATTCACAACAATTATCGTGATCTCGGTGGCGGACTCACGCTGCGCTTCGGCCTCGGCAACCGCTTCGAGCTGATGGCAGGCCTGTCTGGTGCCTACACGAGATATCATTATACGTTCTCTTCAGGTGAATCCTCTGATACCCTACCTATGCTCAACCCCATGCTGGGAGTGAAGATGCTGATATATGAGGGTGGCCTAGGCTGGGTGCCGCAGGTGTCGGCAAGTCTGGCCTACAGCCATCTGTTGTGCAGATATTCTGATGGCGATTGGGACACTCCTGGAGGTGGCATGTCCACTGTGCTTGGCTTCCAGTTCCGCAACCATCTGGGCAGCCGTTGGGTGCTCGACTACGGATTGAGCTACGCTTTTAGGAAAGACCGCCATTTGGGCACGAATACCGTCTATGCCAGACAAAGCGACAAACCCTTCCAATTTAATATCATGGCCCGTTGGCTTGCCACCGATAAGTTGATGGTGAGCTTCGGCATGGAGAATGTCGGCGGCACCGCCGAGGTGTTGTGGCAGGCCACGCCCAACTTGCAGATCAAAGCCCAGGGAGGCCTCGCCGCCGGCCTTGGTCTACGTCATGGCATGCTGGAAACCAACGCCCTCGTGGGGTTCAACTGGATGCTGCGGTAAAAGCGACCCAAAGCAGTAAGGCAGGTGTCGACAAGTTATCTGCGAGTTATTGACACCTACTGTTCTTCAACTATTTAACGGTATTTCTTTGGTATTTCTTTGGTTTAAACCAAAGAAATACCAAAGAAATACCAAAGAAATACCGTTGAAATGACGAAGTCAATATTTAGTTGACAAGGAGGTATCCTTGACCGTCGTCGATGAGGGCAGCGGGCATATTGAGTTTTTTCACTTTGGGCGGGAAGCCGATGCCGAAACCGACACAGATGGAGGCCATAGCGTAGGTGATGCCGTGGTGGCGACTGAGGTCGATGTCGGATGGCATGTGGAGGTCGCGGTCGAACATAATCTGTGTGCCGACGGTGGCGGTAAGGGAGAGGAACATATTATCTTTCAGATAGTAGCGCACACCAGCCTCGAAGGCGGCACTGATGCCGTACTGTGTGGCGGTGAGGTAGTCGCCGTTGTGGCTGAAACGGCTGTGCTGTATGGCGAAGCCGGTGGCCACGCCGCCGAAGAGTTCGAGGTGGGGCCACACCATAGCCGAGCGGCGCAACATCACCGAGACGTCGTGCATGGCTATGTTCTCGTCGCCAATGCCGCTGTTGATGTCGGTGAGACTGTAGCGCAGGCCAAGTTCGAGGGTGCTGTCGCGCAGCCCGATGGAGAGCGACGATGTAGGAGCCGTGTATGAGGCTACCGGGGCACCCGTCAGCGATAGACGCGGATAGTTGAAGTAGTTGGTTACGCCCATCTCGGTGCCGAGGGTGAGGTGCCAGCGATTATCGCTTTGGGCCGATGCTGTGGCCGCCGCCAGCAAGACGGCAAGTGTAACAATGGTACGTTTCATAAAAGGGTACTTGTGCGTTTTACAATATAGTAGTCGCACAAGTACCCCTGAATCTTACACCTACGGTGAAAAAAAAGTCAGAATTTGACGATGTCGATGAGGCGTACGCCGTCGAGCCAGACTGCTATGCAGCCCACGGCGCCGTGGTCGCCGGCCTCATCCCAGTCGGCAATGGGCTGGAGTGTGATGGCGTCGACAATCTCGAAGTATTCGGGCTCGAAACGGAGACCGTTGGGGCTGTCGTTGACTTCATGCCATGAGGCCAGGGTGTCGAGCACCCACTCCTTGACGTCGTCGACCTCCTCATATTCAGCCATTTCAGCGGCCTGCTCGAGGGTGGCGTTGATGGCCGGGGCCATGGCGCGGGCCTCGGGCGAAAGGCGCATGTTGCGGCTGCTCAGGGCCAGGCCGTCGTCGGCACGCACGATGGGACAGGGGACCAGCTCGATGGGGTACTTTATCTGCTCGAGGAGCGAGCGGATGACGGCAATCTGCTGGTAGTCCTTCTCGCCGAAGTAAGCGCGGGTGGGCTGTGCCAGGTCGAACAGGCGGCGCACCACCACGGCGACGCCGCTGAAGTGGCCTGGACGGCGCGGGCCTTCCATCACCTCCTCGATGGGGCCGAAATGATAGACCTCTTTGGGTTCGCCCTGCGGATACATCTCCTCCACCGTGGGTGTGAATGCCAGCAGGTTGTCCGAGCAGGAATTCTTAATTCTTAATTCTAAATTCTTAATTAATTCCAGGTCGGCGTCGATGGTGCGGGGATATTTCTCAAGGTCCTCCTTGTTGTTGAACTGGATGGGGTTGACGAAGAGGGAGACGACGACGAGGTCGTTCTCCTTCAGTGCGCGCTCGATGAGCGAGAGGTGCCCCTCGTGGAGGGCGCCCATGGTGGGTACGAGGCCTATCTCAAGGCCTTTATCTTTTGCTTCGCGCACGGCCTGCTGCAGGTCGGCGGCTTTGGTGACTTGGTTCATATTATTGTGTTTTTGTTGTAGTTCAGGGAGTTCGTGTAGTCCAAGTAGTTCAGGACAAATGCAACGGCTATCGTCTTGAACTCCTTGAACTCCTTGAACTTCTTGAACTCCTTTTTGTTTCCATTTATTCTACTTCTTCGTAAGGTGTGAAACCGTCGTCGTCGGTATTGTCGTCCTGCTTCTCTTGTAGTTCCTTGCGGGTGAGGTATTTATTGGGGAGTTCGAGGAGGTAGTTGACGGCGGTAAGGATAAGGCTGAAGAGCAGGGCTGAACCGAAGTTGTCGACCTTGAATCCATCGACGATGGCCGAGGCCATAAGGATGATTATAGCGTTGATGACGAATAGGAAGAGGCCGAGCGTGAGCGCTGTGACAGGAAGGGTGACGACGATGAGAATAGGTCGTACAAGATTGTCGAGCAGTGAGATAACGATAGCGGTGAGCAGTACTGCCCAGAATGAGGTGACGCCTACACCTGGCAGCAGCCAAGCTCCAACCATAACGGCAATGGAGAGCAGCATGATGCGTGTGAGACAGCCGCCATGGCCCGAGTAGAATTCATCGCCGCTTTTAATAGTAAGTCGCATGGTCAGTCTTCTTCAATCTCTATAGGGCCTTTACCCTGGCGGACGAGGGTGATGCCGTCGGAGCAGTCGACCACCGTCGATGGTTCTACCTCGGCGATGCCGGCGTCGACGACCATAGCGACACGGGAGCCAAAGCGGTCGTGGATGAGTTCTGGATCGGTGTAGTTCTCCATGTCGCCGTCTTCTTCGCCAATGGGGCGCACTGAAGTGGCTATCAGCGGCGAGCCAAGTTCCTCGATGACAGCGCGGGCGACACCGCAGTCGGGCACACGGATACCGATAGTATGGTTCTGGTTCTGGTAGTTGCGGGGCACCGAGCCAGCCGCCTCCATGATGAAGGTATAAGGACCTGGCAGACTGCGCTTAAGCAATGCGAAAATATCACGGTCGACAGTGCGATAGTATTCCGACGCCATGCTCAGCGACGAGCAAAGCATCGAATAACGGGCTTGCTTCAGACGGAAACCCTTGAGCTGAGCGATCTCCTCGACGGCTTTCTTGTGTTCCATCGATGCGGCAAAACAATAAAGCGTGTCTGTAGGCAACACCACCACGGCGCCGGCACGCAAAGCATCAGCCACACGTCTCACTTCCCGCACGTTGGGATTGTCGTTGTATATCTTTACAATCATCGTCAGAGTACTTTTTCGGGGTGCAAAAGTACAAAAAAAATAATACATAGGTGAAAAATTACAAATATATAATTCCTTTCGCAATAAATGCGAGACCTTATCGTTATGGTATAATCATGAGAACTAAAACAACCGTAATATTAGCACTTCTATTGCTGGCGCCCTGTGTGTTGAACGCGCAGAAAGTTCGTTTTGGCAAATACTTCGACGGCAGGACTCTGCGCATCGACTGTGTGCGGGAAGGCTCTGCCAAAGGCGACACCGTATGGGTGAGCCGTTGGGTTGACCGCGAAAACGGGTGGCACGGTTCGCACACCCAGATGCTTGATCCCTTCGACAATGGCGACTACCGCGTAGTGATGCGCGATGCCAAGAGCGGCCGCGACATCTACTCGCGCTGCTACAGCAACCTCTTCCGCGAATACAAAGACACCCCTAAAGGCAAGCAAGGAGTGTCGGCACGTTTCGAAGAGACTCTGCTTCTGCCCATGCCAAAGCATGCGGTGAAGATTGCGCTGCAGAAACGCGACAAGGGCATGCAATTTGCCGACGCCACTGTTGTGGACTTCAACCCTGCGACAGACAAATTGGAGTACAACATGCGTGTCGGCGAGAACCGGCCGCTCGAGATACACGGCGATCCATCAAAGAAAATCGACGTGGTCATAGTAGCCCAAGGCTATGGTGACGAACCACCTCAGAAGGTAGGTGTCGACTTCTACCGCATGAAGGAAATCCTCTTCGGTAAAGAGCCCTTCTCCTCTCACCGCGAGGACTTCAACATCTACGGCGTAGTGGGCGATGTAGAGGCAGACTACAACACCTTCGGCATCGACCGTTACCTGATGACCTTCAGCGTCCACCGACTGCATAACCTTATCGGCATGACCCCATGCGACTTCATCATCATCATGGTCAACGACGCAACCTACGGTGGAGGAGCCATATACAACTTCTACGCCGTAAGTTCGCTGCACCGCATGGCTGAATACGTGCTGCCGCATGAATTCGGCCATCATTTCGGCGGCTTGGCCGACGAGTATGTCGACGAAGACCTCAGCTATGGCAGTCTGCACCGCACCGACTACGAGCCTCTGGAGCCCAACATCACCAATCTCAAAGACTTCGACCACAAGTGGAAAAACATGCTGCCCCCCGGCACACAGGTACCCACACCTGCCAACGACAATGTACCAAAATCCGAATGCGGCCCGATAGGAGTCTATGAAGGCGCCGGCTACTCCTCGAAAGGAGTTTACCGTCCCACGATGCACTGCATGATGCGTGATTACGCGCCTTTCTGCCCCATCTGCATGAAACGTCTGGAAGAGATTTTCCAGCTGTACACTAGATAAGTGATTAGTGATTAGTGATTAGTGAATAGTGATTAGTGAATAGTGATTAGATATTAGAAAAGATTATGCGACGCCTGCTGGTCATAGCCATAATAGCCATGTTGCTGCCACTGTGTACGGTGTCGTGCGACACCGAGGGTTATGTCGACGAACGTACCGTCAGCCTACAGTTTTCGGTCGACACTGTGAGCTTCGACACCGTCTTCACCACCGTAGCCACCATCACCCAGCATGTAAAAGTATACAACCGCAGCAGCAACGACATAGAACTCTCGTCGGTAACCCTCAAGCACGGTCGTCAAAGCCGCTTCCGCCTGAATGTCGATGGCGACACCTCGATGGTGGCGCGCCGGGTGGAACTGCAGGCTGGCGACAGCCTCTTCATCTTTGTGCAGGCCAACATCAATCCCAACGACGAGAACGAGCCCTTCATCAGCACCGACTCCATTATGTTCAGCAACGGACAGTACCTGCCGTTGGCAGCTTGGGGACGCAATGCAGAATATCACCGCATCCCAGCTGACGACGACACGTCGTGGTTCTGTCGCATCGACTGCGCCAACTGGCGCCACGACCGCCCCCATGTGATACTCGACCCCGCGGCGGTGCTCGACGGCAACACGCTGACCCTACAGCCCGGCGACGAGCTGCACTTCGCCGATGGCGCCATGCTCATTATCGACAGCAACGCGACACTCATTGCCAACGGCAGTGCCGACCAGCCCATACTCTTCACGTCGTTGCGCCACGACCCCTGGTACCGTAACATGCCGGGGCAATGGCAGACGGTGTGGTTCTACAACTACAGTATCGGCAACGTAATCAACCATGCAGTAGTTGAGAATGCTGAAGGCGGCCTGCGCTGCTACCCCGGTTCAACGCTCACAGTGAGCAACACCGTGGTGCGCAACTGCTCCGACGCCGGCATCATAGGACAGGACGCCTCTATAAATGGCAACAACCTGCTGGTCTACGACTGTTTCTCCTCGGCAGTGCTTATCGGCGGAGGCAACTATTCATTCAACGCATGCACCTTTGCCGACTACTGGAACTACCGTGACCACAGCCGCGACACAGCCGCTGTCATCGTGTCGAACATCTTCCCCCTGTCGCCCACCGACTACTACGGCGACCACATGCATGCCTCGTTCAACGACTGTATTGTCTACGGCACCTGGACACGCGGCGAGGTGGCCGTCACACAATTCGAAGGACTATCCATGGACACATCGTTCACCCACAGTCTGATTCGTGGCGGGGCATGGGACGAAGACCCCATGTTCACCGATCCTGCCAACGATGACTACACCCTGCAGGAGGGCTCGCCCGCCACAGGGATAGGTTATAATTTTGAATAATACAGAATACTGAAGATATGTACGAATACTTTCAAGGCAAACTGGCATCGCTGGAACCCACACAAGCCGTCATAGACTGCGGCGGCGTAGGCTACCTGCTGGAGATCACACTCAACACCTACGAAACCCTGCGCCGCAGCGAAAGCGATACGGCAAAGCTCTACGCACACCTCGCCGTGCGCGAAGATGCACAGCAACTATTTGGTTTTGCCGACATGGCCGAGCGTGAGATGTTCCGCCTGCTGGTTTCCATCAGCGGCGTCGGCAACCAGACGGCACGCGTCATGCTGTCATCGCTCACCGTAGACGAACTACGCACCGCCATTCAGCAACAAGACGTCAAGAAAGTGCAACGAGTGAAAGGTATCGGAGCCAAGACGGCCCAACGCATAGTCCTCGAATTAGCCGACAAGATGGGTGCCAGCGGACAACTGCCTGTGACCAGCGGACAGAGTGCTGCAGTCAACCAGGCGCGCGACGAAGCCATGACGGCCCTCACCATGCTGGGCTTTGCCAAACCCGCCGTAGAGAAACTCCTCATGTCCTCCGACTGGAAGAATGCCGACGGCAGTCCGATGACTGTCGAGGATATTATCAAAGTGGGACTTCAACGTCTATAAATCGACAAGAATCCCTGCCCAGGTTTTAGGGATAATAAAATATAAATATAAAATATTAGCAGGGCGATGCAATAAAACACCTCGCCCTGCGTTTATTTTTAGTTAAAACTTAGAAGACCCCATTGAAAACTAAACATATAATAGTAATGTTCCTAACCCTGCTGTGCGGCATCACGATGATGGCACAGACAGACAGCGTGGACTTTACGCCGATGGGGAGCGGCTACACACCGTCGAGCATTACGACAAGCGTGGAGTATGACGCCGCCACGGGAACATACGTGCGGGTGACCAAAGTAGGCAATACGGTGCTGGGGCGCGATTATATGTCTTTCGAAGAATATCAGGACTGGCAGATGGACCAGCTGATGGACAAATACTGGAACGACAAAAAAGAAGGTTCGGTACTGGACAATGCCAGCGGCGGACTGCTAAGCAAGATACCCGGTTTCAGCCAAATCACAGAGAAACTGGCAGGCTTGGACAAGTTGCCGGAGATGTCCATCACTCCAAGCGGCAACGTCGACCTGACATTCCAGCTGGTGAACAACTACCGCAACGACCCGCAGCGCGACGCCAGCGAGCGCAGCGTCACCACCTTCGACTTCGACGAAAACATACGGCTGAACCTACATGCCAAGATAGGCGACCTTATCGAATTCGACATCAACGAGAACACCAAAGCCACCTTCGACTTCGAGAACAAGATAAAGCTCAAATACGAAGGCAAGGAAGACGACATCTTGCAACTGTTCGAGGCGGCCGACATCTCGTTCCCGCTGAACACCACCCTGATACAGGGCTCGCAGCAGCTCTTCGGATTCCACACGAAGCTTAAATTCGGCAAGCTGACCATCGACGCCGTACTGAGCCAGAAGGAAACCTCGACCGAGAACATGCAGGTGAAGGGAGGCGCGAGCAGCCACGAATTCGAAATCAGGGCCGACGAATACGAAGAGAATCGGCATTACTTCATAGCGCAGTACTTCTACGAGAACTACAATAAGGCGATGAGCACGCTGCCCGTTGTAGGGTCGAACGTAAAAATCATACGGCTTGAGGTTTGGCGCACCAATGTAGGCGCCGCCGTGACACAGAACCGCAATATCCTTGCCCTGACCGATCTGGGCGAGAAGAACCCATCCAACTACCGCGTCAGCGGCACAGGTCCACTGATGCCGGCCAACAACAGCAACAACCTGCTGGAACTGATCAACACAGGCGCTGTGCGCAGCATCAACTCGGTAACCAACTACCTGCAAGGCCTCGGCATGACCAGCGGCGTGGACTACGAAAAAGTGGAAAGCGCCCGACTGCTGAATCAGAACGAATACACCTTCAACAGCCAGCTGGGATTTATCACCCTCAACCAGCCACTGAGCAACGACCAGGTGCTGGCCGTGGCATTCCAGTACCAAGTGATAGGCGACACCAACGTATATCAGGTCGGCGAGTTGACCACCGACGGCATCAACGACCCCAACACTCTTATCGTAAAGTTGCTGAAGAGCACCAGCGTGGACACCCACGGCCCTCTGTGGAAATTGATGATGAAAAACGTCTACTTCCTCAAGAGCAGCCAGCTGAGTCGCGATGGATTCCGCCTGAACATCCTCTACGAAGACCCCGACGGCGGTGTCGGCATTGGTTTCTTCACCGAAGGGCCGCAGAGCGGCAAACCGCTGATAGAAGTGTTCGGCATGGACCGCATGGATGCATCGCAGAGCTACTACTACGCCGACGGTGTGTTCGACTGGTTCGACTCGGCGGCCTTCAAAGGCGGCCTTATCCAAGCCAGCACCGGACGTATCTTCTTCCCTTATGTCGAGCCATTTGGACGCGACCTACGCACGATACTTGGCGACAACGCCTTCGCCGACCAATACTGCTTCGACGCGCTCTACACCATGACACAGACATTGGCACGCCAATATGCCGACCGCAACAAATTCTACCTCGAAGGCTACTACACCTCGAGCGTCAGCGGCGAGATATCGCTGGGCTACAGCGTCACACCCGGGTCGGTGACTGTCACCGCCGGCGGCATGCCTCTGATAGAGAATGTCGACTACACCGTCGATTACACTATGGGTACTGTGCGCATCATCAACGAGAGCATCCTCTCTTCTAACACTCCCATCAGCGTAAGCTCAGAGAACAACTCGTTCAGCATGACTACCAAGCGCATGCTTGGCCTGCACCTGAACTACGAGTTCGAGCCCAACTTCAACCTGGGAGCTACAGTGATGAACTTGCACGAGAAGCCGATGACTCAGAAGAACAACTTCGGCGACGAGCCTACCAGCAACACCATCTGGGGTCTGGACCTGAACTACAGCCACGATGTGCCGTTCATCACAAAACTCGTCGACCTGCTGCCCGGTATCGAAACCAAAGCGCCCTCAAAACTAAGCCTTACGGCCGAGTTTGCCCACTTCATCCCCGGTATGAGCAGCACCGGCAGCAAAGAAGGCAGCGTAAGCTATGTGGACGACTTTGAAGGAGCCGAAAGCAATATAGACCTAAAAAGTGTGACGTCATGGTTCCTTGCAAGCACACCTCAGGACTACCGTTCGGCCATGCCCATGTTCCCCGAGACGGATCCTGCAAGCGGAATAGCCTACGGCTTCAACCGAGCCAAACTGGCATGGTACCGCATCAGCAACGACTTCTATGAAAAGGGGCGCCGTCCCTCGAACATCACCGACGACGACCTGTCGATGCCCTACGCTCGCCGTATCTATGAGCAGGAGGTGTTCCCCAACAAACAACTTGCCGCCGGACAGCAACAGAACATCTACGAACTGAATATGGCGTTCTACCCCACTGAGCGCGGTCCATACAACTACGATGTGGCGCCGTCTGCCTACAGTGCCGGTATCAATGCCGACGGACGGCTGGAACAGCCCGCAAGCCGTTGGGGCGGCATCATGCGCAAACTCGACTACACCGATTTCGAGTCGCAGAACATCGAGACACTGGAGTTCTGGCTCATGGACCCGTTCATCGAGAACCCGACACACAGCGGTGGCAAACTCTATATCAACCTCGGCGACATCAGTGAGGATATCCTTCGCGACGGCCGCAAACAGTTTGAGAACGGACTGCCCATCAGCGCCACCGTGGTCAACGTGGACACCACCATCTGGGGTCGTGTGCCGACGACACAGCCCATCGTCAACGCCTTCGACAACGAAGAGTCTTCGCGCATGTACCAGGATGTAGGCTACGACGGTCTTGGATCCACCCACGGGTTAAACGACGAGCGCACCTTCTTCTCTTGGTATGTCGATGCTGTTGCTGCGCGCTTCGGCGAAGAGTCGGAAGCCTACCAGAAGGCCTCCGCCGACCCGAGTGCCGACGACTTCCGCTACTTCCGCAGCAGCTACTACGACGAAGCCGATGTCAAGGTAACCGACCGATACAAGCTGTACAACAATGCCGAAGGCAATTCCCCCGTCGACAGCGACAGCGAAGAGGACTATATGACCTCCGGCTCGGCCTACCCCAACGTCGAGGACATAAACCGCGACAACACGTTAAGCGAAGCCGAGAACTACTACCAATACGTGATAGACCTGCGTCCCGGTGAAATGCAGATTGGCCGCAACCACATCGTAGACATCCAAGAGGCCCGCAACGTGCAGTTGGCTAACGGCGAGTCGACAACATGCAAATGGTATCAGTTCCGCATCCCCATCAGAGAGCCCGACGAGAAGGTGGGCAACATCAACGGCTACCAGTCGATACGTTTCATGCGTATGTTCCTCAACAAGTTCGAAGAGCCCATCATCCTGCGTTTTGCCACACTCGATCTGGTCTACTCGACATGGCGCAAATACAGCGAGGAGTTGCTCCAGCCTGGCGACTACCCCACCGGCACCACCGAGGAAACCTCGTTCAGCATCTCAACTGTGAACATCGAAGAGAACGGCAGCCGCCAGCCTGTGCCCTACGTACTTCCTCCAGGAATCGAGCGCGAGCAGTGGTACTCGACAAGCAGCAGCTACACCGAACTCAACGAGCAGGCCATGGTGCTCGACGTGAACGAGCTTTCGAGCGGCGACGCAAGGGCCATCTACCGCTCCTCCGGCTACGACCTGCGCTACTACGGTCACCTCAAGATGTTCGTCCATGCCGAAAAGAAATACGCCACCGACCAACTCGAAGACGGCGACCTCTCCCTCTTTGTCCGCCTCGGCTCCGACTATACGAACAACTACTACGAATACGAACTGCCTCTGCAGTTCACGCCATGGTACACCCCGAGCGACGACCCATACGCAATATGGCCCATAGCCAACAATGTGGATATCGATATACAGAAGCTGACCGACATCAAGACCAACCGTAACATAAAGATACGCTCCGGCGAAGGCGGCTACTCCCCCAGCCTGCTCTACAGCGAGACTATTGAAGGACGTCGTTACACGGTGCTCGGCAACCCCAACCTTGGCAAGGTAAAGGTCATCATGATTGGTATCCGCAACCCGAAGAAAGAAAGTCTCACCGACGGCAACAACATGCTGCCGAAATCTGCAATTGTGTGGATCAACGAGCTGCGACTGAGCGACTACATCAATAAGGGCGGCTGGGCTGTCATGGCACTGGCACGCACTAATCTGGCCGATGTTGGCAACCTCTCGCTATATGGTTCCTACACCACCGCCAACTTCGGCAATCTGGAGGATCCACTCATAAAGGAGGAATTGGTCAACACTTTCAACTTCCAGACGACATTCGACATGGAGATGGGCAAGTTCCTGCCCGAAGAGTGGGGACTCAGAATACCTCTCTACCTCGATTACAGCCGCGAGATAGGAAGCCCTGAATATAATCCCCTCAATCCAGACGTGCTTCTTTACGACGATCTGCAGACCTATCAGACCAAGGACGAACGCGACAGCGTGAGGGACATGACTCAACGCCACAAGTCGGCCACCAACCTGACACTCTCCAACGTGCACAAGGACAGGGTGGGCAAAGGAGCGCTGAAACAGCACTTCTATGACATTGAGAACTTCTCGCTCTCCTATGCATACAGCCGCGAACGTATGTCGGACGACGAAGTGGACCATTACAACAAAGACCAGCACCGCGGCGGACTCACCTACAACTACTCCCTACAACCCAAACAGGTCAAACCGTTCGACAAAGTCAAGCTGTTCAACAACAAGAACTGGAAAATCATCAAGGACTTCAACTTCTACTACCTGCCGAAAAACCTGAGTTTCTCCACCGAGGTGTACCGCGACTTCGAAGAGACTCTGCTAAGGAACAAGAGCGCCGCACAGGTCATCATCAAGCCGACCTACTTCAAGCAGTTCACATGGCAGCGCAACTACAACCTCCAATACGACCTATCCAAGAGTTTCCACATCCAGTATTCCGCTGGCGCCAACGCCCGCATCGATGAGCCCATCGGCCGCATCGAGACTCGCTCCGCCACCGATTCCATCTGGCACTCGATAGCAAACGGAGGCACCATGCAGCAGTTCCAGCAGTCGCTGAATGCCACCTACGACCTGCCCATAAGCAAGCTTCCGTTCATGGACTTCCTGAAAGTGCCGTTGAGCTACCGCACCAACTACACCTATCAGGGAACCACCGAAGCGCTGGCATCCATGGGCTCGGTGCTGCAGAACTCTACCGCGCTTTCTGCTTCTGCCACAGCCAACTTCACCACGTTGTACAACAAGATACCCCTGCTTAAGAAAGCCAACACTCCCAAGAACAACAACAAGAAGGGCAACAACAAGAACAAGCCGCAGAAAGGCAAAAACGCAAAACCACTCAGCGCGCAGGACTCCATCGCCATGGCCGACAGTCTGAAGCACGCCAAGATGGTGGAGACATTCAAAGAGGTCGGCTACTTCGGCTTGCGACTGCTGAGCGGAGTGAAGAATATCAATGCTCAATACAACGTAACCACCGGTTCCCGTCTGCCGGGATACATGGGTGAAGCCACCATCGTCGGTCTCGACCCGACACATCAATGGACTCCCGGACCTGGCTATATCTTGGCCTACAACCAGGATGTTGTCCACAACCTGCTACGCAACGACTGGCTGAGCCACGACCCACTGTTCAACCCCC
>JAEEGF011650017.1_pt1 | contig 14912 bp, 10 predicted proteins | sample 9134171 | NCBI WGS metagenome assembly JAEEGF01 (sample SAMN16246542, study PRJNA631951) | gut metagenome | biome: gut microbiome; feature: rumen; material: AP-attached | host: Bos | place: Iran: Karaj | collected 2018-10 | reverse complement strand
GGCCAACCCGTCAACTACGCAAGTGATGCAGTTGCCGCTTATGCTAAGGGATTCCAAATCCCCAACAGCGACTTTGAGGAGTGGCACTCGGTAGGCAACGACCTAGAAGAGCCCGGTGCTGAGGGAAGTCTGTATAGTTGGCATGGTTTCGGCACCTGCTTTGGCACATTTTCCAGTTTTGCTAGGACTGGAAGCACATTAATACAATCCACAAATAATCATAACAATAGTCGATGTGCTGTTATTGAAACCCAAAGCGTTATGGGTGCTACCGCCAACGGCACCATGACAACAGGACGGCTCAAAGCAGGCGGTATGTCTGCAACAAGTACTAACAACCATAGCGAAATGTTTGTTCCGGGCTCAGACAACACTTCTACTTACAATGATAACTATGCATCGTATGGCCCATTTTATGTGCTACTAAAAGCCAAGCCCGATGCTATCAAATCGTGGTTGAAGGTTGTATTGCACAACACAGATGAACACAGGGCGAATTTAAGTGCAGCCATCACTAATGGAAAATACTATCAAGAGCCAAAAGACAAAGAATATACTGATATAGTTGCTGCAACAGCAGGTAGTACTGATATTATCCCTAACGGAAATTGGCAGGAATATACTTACCCATTCACCTATTATGAGAATGTTGAAGCTAAAGCTATCATGGTGACCATTTCTACTAATGCAAAACCAGGTAAGGGAACAGTAGGAGACCAGGTCTATATTGATGATGTGGAGCTGGTTTACAATGCTGCTATCACCAACATCGCTCTGAATGGTGCGACGCTGGAAGGCTTTAACTTTAACGCTGCCACCAAGAGTTATGACCTGACCTATAGCGGCGCAGCGATGAACTTGACCGCCGACAACTTTGTTGTTACGACCGAGGGTGTGAGCGCTATGGTAGTTAAGAATGTCGAGGATCTGGGCTGTGGTAACTACCGCATCGCCATCGGCGTGACTAGCCCCGACTTCAAGAATGGCGAGGTGTATACCATCAATGTCACCAAACGCCCAATCTATATCTTGGGTGATGTTAACGGCAAGGATTGGGCCGCCAACGATGGTGTGGAAATGGACACCGAAGACGGAACCATATACACCGCTACCGTCACTACAAGCAGGGACAATGGTAACTATTTTGGCTTCACCAGCATGCTCGCCAACGACAACGACGATGGTGCCTGGAACTACATCCTTCCTTACCGCTTCGGCGCTGAGCTGAATGGTGATGGCGATTTCTGGATTACTGACGCACTGCTCAACACCGCGCTCAATCTGGGTGCTGACGGCACAACCCGTGCCTTCCGCCTCGAGAAAGGCGAATGGGACCTGAAAGTTGACATGAATGCTCGCACGCTGACAGTGACCAAAGTACAGCAAGTCATCCCTGGTGATGTTGACGGCAGTGGTACTGTTGATGTGAGTGATGTGAACCTTGTGGTTAACATCATCCTTGGTAAGGCTCAGTTTGCAAATTATCCCAATGCTGATGTTGACGGCAACGGTACTGTTGACGTAACCGATGTCAATGCTGTGGTGAACATTATTCTGGGCAAGTAAAAAAGACATAAGAACATAAGGGCATAAGATTAAAGATATTTTTAACTTGTGTTCTTATGTTCTTCTTTCCTCTTATCAATTTGACATTTTACGAACATTAAATAATTAACAACAATGAAGAAATTTATCGCAATGATGGTGGCCGCAGCTTGCACCCTGGGTGCTATGGCCACAGATTACACTGGTAAACTGGCTGTATCAATCGATGGCGAAGGCGCTTCGCAAGCCGCCAATGTGACACTGAGCCAACAAGAAGATGGCACTTACACCCTGCTTATCAAGAACTTCTGCCTGGTTACCCCAGACACCGAGATTGGCGTTGGCACCATCGAGGTGGATAGTCTAGAAGTAACCGAGGAGCATGGCTTCAAGGTTGCCAACACCAAGCGTAACATCACCATCGCCGAAGGTGATGACCCCAACATTAGCTTCTGGCTTGGCACCCAATTGGGCGAGGTTCCCATCACGATGACTTCATCGTTCACCGAGCAGTTGCTGAGTGTGAACATCGACATCTATTTTGCACCGCTGGAGCAGAATATCAAGGTCGACTTCATCGGCACCAATCCCGAGGCCACTCCTGGTCCTCAGGGCAAGAAGGGCGACATCAACGGTGACGGCAATGTCGACATCGCCGATGTCAATGCCGTGATCAACCTCATGCTGGGTAAGGAGTAAAGGATAGACCCCATAAATCACGCTGAAAGGGGTCTTGCTGAACCCTACTCCCTTTTAACGGCTCGTTTTGTGGTGAGATTCTACAAAACGAGCCGACTTTGTTTGCCTGATAACATTTAAACATAAAAATAGACATGAAAAAAGTATTGATGCTGATGCTTGCGCTGATGTGGCTGCCAGTGATGGCCGAGCAGCGCACAGCAAGTGACGCCCTGAATGTGGCAACGAGCTATCTGCATGCCAGCGCATCGCGGCATGCGCTTGGTGCTCCCACCAAGGCACCCCAATTGTCGCTGGCGATGGCAGCAGTGAACGCCGACCAGAAGGTTGACTACTATGTGTTCAACAACAGCCAAAATCGCGGTTTTGTAGTAGTTTCGGGCGACGACAAGGTAGCTCCCGTGCTGGGCTATTGCGATGAAGGCTCATTTGACGCCAACGACATCCCCGATGGACTGCGCTACATGCTTGACTGTTATGCCGAGCAGATACAATATGCACGAACGCATTCAGTTAGTGCTTACGCAGCCCCGAGCGTCGAGTCGACCGTGAACATCACTCCCCTGCTCACCTGCAACTGGAACCAAAACTCGCCCTTCAACGACCTGTGTCCCACCTTCGGCACCGAAAACGTGCATGCGGCAACAGGTTGCGTGGCTACCGCCACTGCCCAGGTGATGAACTACCACAAGTGGCCCAAGCAGGGTACTGGCAACAACAGTTATGTGTGCAACGTAGCCAATCAAGGCAACCAGACGCTGAGTGCCGACTTTGGTAGCACCACCTACGACTGGGCGAACATGCTCGACCACTACACTGCAGGCGCATATTCAGAAGCCGAAGGTAACGCTGTGGCCACACTGATGTATCATGTGGGCGTCGCGTCAAACATGAATTATGGCGTGAACAGCAACGCACCCACCTACGCAGCCATGACAGCATTGCGCACCTATTTCGGCTACAACAAGTCCATGAGAAAATACTTGCGAAGCTGTGTGCCTGCCGAGCAATGGGACAGCCTCATCATGAACGAGTTGCTGAATTCTCGCCCCGTCATCTACTCTGGCTTCACCCCCAAGGGCGGCGGCCACTGCTTTGTGCTAGACGGTTGCAACAGCGATAGCTATTACCACTTCAACTGGGGCTGGGGCGGCAAGAGCAACGGCTACTTCCTCATCACCGCGCTCAATCCCACAGACCAGGGCATCGGCTCATACGAGGGCGGATACAACTGCGCTCAAGAGTTTATCGCTGGCATCTATCCCGACCAAGGTGAACCCGAGCCTCAGAAATTCCTTGAAGTCAGTTGCGACAGATTTTGGCCTGCTGAAAGCCAAGTCAATCTAGGTCAAGAAGTTCCCATTTGCATCAGGTATCTGCACTTCAACGGCTATGGTTACGGACCGAGCACCACTGCTTCTATAGGACTGGTGTTGAGTGATAATGATGGCAATGTCATCAGCCTTGACGACAGCAACATCAAGACTCTAAACTTTGTTTTTGGTAGTAATTATATCTGGACCACGGAGAAGAACAGTCCCTATATTTATCACACCCCATCTACGTTGGCCGATGGCCAATACAAGTTGTGGCTCATGTACAAGCAGGCCGAAATGACCGCTTATGACTACCTCGACAATATCCCCAACATTCCCAGTTACATCTGCGTCAACGTGCAGAATGGCGTGATGAACCTTTCTACACCCGTGACCGATAGCGGCAACCTGAGCATCACCGACCTCGTTGTCCCCGATGCTGTGGGCTGCGGCTCGACATTTGAGGTGTCAGCCGCCATCACCAATACCGGCAACACCTACTTTGACAACGTCTACTTCTACCTCACCAAGGATGATGCGACCATCACCATCTCCGACCCCATGAACATCAATGTGCTCACCGGTGGCAAGGTCGCATTCAAAAGCAAACTCACGGCACCGACCGAACCTGGTGAGTATGGCCTACAGATTCTAGACAAGGAACTGAATCTGATTGCCGGTGGCGCAGTAACGTTGAGTGTGGTGCCGAGCAGCAACTCCAGCCTGGCAATTGCCACACAGCTGCAAGTAGCCGAATACTACATGGACATGGACGACGTGCGAGCAACTGCAGTCATCAGCAACAACGGCACTGTCGACTATGTGGGTCCCATCCCCTTCATGATTCTGACTGAAGACAGCAAGCAAGTCTTGGCTCACGGCAGTTCGCCGACGGTCACCATCCCCGCCGGTGGCAGCACCACGGTGAACATCAAGACCACCTATGAGGGCATCCCTCTCACAAAGTACAAGCTATGCTTGCGCGACCCGAAATATCCCGACAAAAACGTGGTTTGGGGCGACCAAGTGCTCTTTGAGGTGAACGGCATCTTCTCCACAATCCTGCTCGAGAACCTCTTCAATGACGGTGTGCTCGATGGAGATTACCACCTTGCCGATAACCTCACCATAGTCGACTCGCACAACCAGAGCCTCTTTGCCACCAACGGACGTGGCTCTTGGATTGAAGTGAAGTGCGGCAGTTACTTCGACCAAGTCAAGGACATGAAAGCCTTCAAGGCCGGCACCGTTTGGGGTAAGTATGGCAATGTCAACGGCAATCCTTCCATCACGCTCACCAAGCTGCCCGAGGCTGGACTCGTGCAAGATGCAACTGCCGAGAAGGTCGACCTGACTCAACCTTTTACCCTAGCCCCCGATGAGGTGATTGACTTTACTGGCTACTTCTCCGTAATCAATGGCGATTCGGTGATATGCGCCTACGAAGGCAGCGATGGCAACGCAGGGAATGTCATGCCTATCGCTACCGATTGGCTAGGCACGATTTCACCCCTTATCCAGGGTCAATGTTACGACCTGCATGGAGTGGTCGTGCTCACCCCCTTACCAAGTGGAGCCCCCGTCCTCAAGGCCGATGAAACCACGGCGACCTGCACCGTTTATCTCACTAAAGCTCCCGTTCCTTACACCGTCACTGCCATCACTGGCGTGAACAACAATGCTGTGACAATCAGTGTTGCGACAGGCGCAATTTCGGTGTCGGGCGCTAGCCACGTTGCCGTCTACAACCTGACTGGAGCCCTGGTGTGCAAGGGTAACGACGTGCAGCTGCCAGCCGGCATCTACATCGTCATTGCCGACGGCCATATGCGCAAAGTCGCTGTGCCTTGATAGGTTACTAGTAGATAACAAAAGCTTGCCTTAAATTGGCTCGTTTTGTGGAATTTGCCACAAAGCGAGCCAATTTAGTAGGTATTTGAGAAAAAAATTGTACCTTTGCAGTTTGGAAATTAAAAATGACTAAAAAATGAACAAACTAGCACCGACATACGACCCCAAAGCGGTCGAGGACAAGTGGTACCAGTATTGGGAACAGCACGAACTGTTCAAGTCTACACCCGATGAGCGCGAGCCTTATACCATCGTGATTCCGCCACCCAATGTGACGGGCGTCTTGCACATGGGCCATATGCTCAACAATACCATTCAGGACATCCTGGTACGCCGTGCCCGCATGGACGGCAAGAACGCGTTGTGGGTACCTGGCACCGACCATGCCAGCATCGCTACCGAAGCCAAAGTGGTGAAACGCTTGGCCGAACAAGGCATCAAGAAGAGCGACCTTACGCGTGATGAGTTCCTGAAACACGCTTGGGACTGGACGCATGAGCACGGCGGCATCATTCTGCAGCAGCTGCGCAAGTTGGGCGCCTCGTGCGACTGGAGCCGCACGGCGTTCACCATGGACGAGACTCGCTCGGAGAGCGTGTTGCGCGTGTTTGTCGACCTGTATGACAAAGGTTACATTTATCGTGGCCTGCGCATGGTCAACTGGGATCCAAAGGCCCAAACAGCACTGAGCAACGAGGAAGTAATCTATAAGGAGGAGAAGAGCCACCTGTACTACCTCAAATATTATGTGCACGGATTGGAACACCTCGAGAATGAGGAGGCACTCAAGGCCGAGGGCAATATCATCCACCACGACGAGAAGGGTTACTATGCCGTGGTCGCCACCACTCGTCCTGAGACCATCATGGGCGATACCGCCATGTGCATCAACCCCAAGGACCCGAAGAACCAATGGTTGCGTGGCCGGCAGGTGATTGTGCCATTGGTGGGCCGCGTCATCAACGTGATTGAGGACCGCTATGTCGACATCGAGTTTGGTACGGGCTGCTTGAAGGTCACTCCCGCTCACGATACCAACGACTATATGCTGGGCAAGACACACAACCTGGAGACCATTGACATCTTCAATGCCGACGGCACCATCAGCGAGCAGTCGCCATTGTATGTGGGCATGGACCGCATGGACTGCCGCAAACAGATTGTGCCCGACTTGCAGCAAGCCGGGCTGGTTGAGAAGATTGAGGACTATGAGAACAAGGTAGGCTACAGCGAGCGCAACAGCGACACCGCTGTCGAGCCTCGCCTGTGCATGCAATGGTTCCTCAAGTTGCGCCACTTTGCCGACATGGCTCTGCCTCCAGTAATGAACGACGAACTCAAGTTCTACCCGCCCAAGTACAAGAGCACCTACAAGGTGTGGCTCGAGGGCATCCAGGACTGGTGCATCTCACGTCAGTTGTGGTGGGGTCATCGCATCCCTGCCTATTTCCTTCCTACAGAGGACGGCAGCGAAAAGTATGTGGTGGCGATGAACGAGGCGGAGGCACTGGAGAAAGCGCGCAAGATTCCTGGCTACGAGCACATCGAGGCCAGCCAACTGCGCCACGATGAGGATGCGCTCGACACCTGGTTCAGTTCGTGGTTGTGGCCCATATCGCTGTTTGACGGCATCAACAACCCCGGCAACGAGGAAATGAAGTACTACTACCCCACCAGCGACCTTGTGACCGCCCCCGACATCATCTTCTTCTGGGTGGCACGCATGATCATGGCTGGTTACGAATATGTGGGCGAGATGCCATTCCGCAATGTGTACTTCACGGGCATCGTACGCGACAAGTTGGGCCGCAAGATGTCCAAGTCGCTGGGCAACAGCCCCGACCCTCTGAAGCTCATCGAGGACTTTGGTGCTGACGGTGTTCGCATGGGCATGATGCTCAGTGCGCCTGCTGGCAACGACATCCTGTTTGATGAGGCGCTGTGCGAGCAGGGCCGCAACTTCAACAACAAGATTTGGAATGCTTTCCGCCTGGTCAAGGGCTGGGAGGTTGCTGATATTGAGCAACCCGAGCACAGTCGTCTGGCAGTGGAGTGGTTCAGCAGTGTCCTCAACGCCACGCTTGCCGAGGTCAAGGACCACTTTAGCAAGTTCCGCCTGAACGATGCGTTGATGTCGGTCTACCGCCTGTTCTGGGAGGAGTTCTCGGCTTGGTATCTTGAAATTATCAAACCGGCATACCAGCATCCCATCGACCGCACGACGCTCGATGCCACACTGGGCTTCTTTGACACGCTGCTGCGCCTGATTCATCCGTTCATGCCGTTTATCAGCGAGGAGCTGTGGCAACACCTTGCCGAGCGCCAGGATGGTGAGAGCATCATGTTGGCCCGCATTCCCGAACCGAGTGAGGTCAATCATACCCTTTTGGCTCAGATGACGCAGGCCAAGGAGATTATCAGTGGTGTGCGCAGTATCCGCAAAGCCAAGAACATCGGTAACCGCGAAGCATTGCAACTGCATGTGATGGGCGGTCTTGACAACCCGTTTACGGGCATCATCGCCAAGGTGGCTTGCCTAGACAACATCGTTGAGAACGCCGAGAAAGACCCGACCGCCGCATCATTCCTGGTGGGTACGCTTGAACTGGCTGTGCCTCTGGGCAATAACATTGACGTAGCTGCCGAGATTGAGAAACTCGAGGGCGAACTGAAGTATGCCCAAGGCTTCCTGGCAGGCGTTGAGAAGAAACTAGCCAACGAGCGCTTTGTGGCGAATGCTCCCGAAGCCGTTGTGGCAATGGAACGCAAGAAGAAGGCTGACGCCGAGAGCAAGATTGCCACCCTGACTGCCACCCTCGCCGCCCTACGCAAGTAAATATCTCACGCAGATTTCGCAGATTAAATGGATATTAATGACTTGACATATATAATCAGAGGTTGTATCTTCAATGTTTACAACAAATTGGGGCCTGGCCTACTTGAATCAGTATATGAACAAGCATTGATGATCGAACTACGAAAAGCTGGCATCAAAGCAAATAATCAAGTTCCTGTCGACATTGTTTATGATGGACAAAAACTTGAGCATGATTTTAGACTTGATATTCTAGTCAATGATGCCATCATTCTAGAGCTAAAATCTGTTGAGGCGCTAAAACCTGTTCATTTCAAACAACTACAGACTTATTTAAAACTTGCTGACAAACGATTGGGCTTATTGATAAGTTTCAATGAGAATAATATCAGAAACGGCATACATCGTATCGCCAATAAGCTTTAATAATTCATTCTAATCTGCGAAATCTGCGTGAAATAAGATAATCTTTTATCTGCGTGAAATATATGATACTGAAGGAAAATGTCCCGGTGGGGCTGTGTAGCGACCACGCCGGGTGGGCGACCAAACAGGCCGTCATGAAATGGCTTGATGCCCAGGGCATCGCGTATAAGGACTTTGGCACTTACAACGAGGACAGTTGCGACTATCCTGATTTTGCTCATGCTTGCGCACTGGCCGTCGAGGATGGCGAATGCTATCCCGGCATCGGCATCTGTGGCAGCGGTGAGGGCATCAACATGACGCTGAATAAGCACCAAGGCATCCGTTCGGCCCTGTGCTGGCTGCCTGAGATTGCTAAGCTTGCTCGTCAACACAACGATGCTAATGTGCTCGCGTTGCCGGGCCGATTCATTACCGATGATGAGGCTATCGAGATGGTCAAGGTGTTCTTTAACACCGAGTTTGAAGGTGGTCGCCACCAACGCCGCATCGACAAGATACCTGTGGATTAAGTATCGAGGCCCCAAAAACTAGAGGCACTAGATGTTCTAGATATTCTAGACATTCTAGTGCCTCTGGTTTTTCTTATGCTTGCCTTCTATTTGCCGAGCATGAGGTTGATGACGGCGTTGACATCGGCGATGTCGACACTGCCGTCGCCATTGACGTCGGCCGCGGCAGTGGGTGCGACCTTGCCTAGCATCATGTTGATGACGGCATTGACGTCTGCAATGTCGACGAGGCCGTCGCCATTGATGTCGCCCGAGACTGCGTCAAACAAAGAAGACGCCTCGCAATTGACGACCTGCACGCCAGTGACCCGGGTGCCAAGACGATGTATAAACGCCACGATGCGCATGTTGTCGGGATTCCAGTCGCTTGCTAGTACCGCATGATAAGTTTTCTCGTAGGCAGTCCCATTTATAGTCAATGGGTCACCATCAAAGGGGGTAAGCACACTGCGCAATACATGATTGTGGACATAATCCTCAACCCATACGCCGCTTTTGAGTTGTTTTCCCACCAAGCTGTCCTCGGTCAGATAGACCATCAGCCCAATATCGCTGTCCAGGACACTGCTCCAGTCGGCAACCACCCGCCCCGATACTTTCACATCGAGATTACGGGTTGCCTCGTTATAAACAGGATTAATGCGAACCGTTGCCAATGCAGGCATGGGGTTGCAGTCAAAGTAAGTATAACTCAGCATATTAGCCGCTTGCTGGACATACTGAGCGCTATAGCCAATCGACTGTATACCACCTTGGCGGTTGAACGTAGCACTGGGGTATCTGTTACCTCCCAGATAATTAGTCACCTGTGTACCCTCGGGGATATTGAACTCATCCGTTCCATTGTAATTGAGGTGGATGGCTACCCATGCCATGTCATCGCGCATCTGCTGCAACGCCTCTAGCACAGCATCCCCCTTGGGACAATTGGAGGCACCCTGAGTCGTGAACTGCTCCACCAGCTGCTTTTGTCGCTGGAATGAATTGGTATAAGCCGTAAACTGTGCCGACACGGTCGGTCCATCGCTCACTGCCTGTCCAGCAACCGTGGCCACGCGCAGGGTCAAGGTATGCTTGCCTGGCGTCACGCCATCGAGGGGGCAATTGCACGACAACAATACTTCGGCTGGAGTCAAAGCCTCAGGCGAGTCAATCAAATCCATGAGCACACCATCAATGAGCATATCGATGGTGTAGTTCCACAGTGTCTGTTTACCAATGTTGCTCAAGCCCACCGTGAAATTCAGCCCTTGAGCGACGTTGGCATAACTATTGGCTTGCGGAGTGCTCAAGTATAAATTGTGCTCAGGATAGTCCTTCTCGACAATGGCTTGAACGCTGAGATTGCCATAGGTTGACAGACCGATGTCCTGCCATTGGTTGCTAGTTACTGAGCCATAGGTATAAGTACTCAAAATAGTCCCTTCATCGACCACAGAGATGGGAAAACTGGCATCGGTATCGCCTTTGACCTGCTTATACTGATAGCCCAGCATGAGTCCAACAATGCCATCAGTGTCAATGGTGATTGGATTGGCCAATTCCACCTGGTTCCATCCAACTTGGGTAATGGGCACTGTCTGCTCGACCAAGGGTTGCCCCAGGGTGAGCGGTTGCAGACTAGTGACGGGATATATAAACACTGCAGCATCGGTTACAGTGGCACAAAGTCCAAAGCGAATGGCCTTGACCTGCCCCTCGCTAAATGCCTGCAACTTATCCAACGGAAGCAGGACCCCCAACTTAAAAATGCCCGAATTGTCGGACAGCCCCAAGCCTTCGGTCTCGCTGGCGATGGCATCGCTGGCATAAGGTCCCAGATAGATTTGATTCTCTCCCAAGGCATTCGTGACAGGTGCCTTGATGGCATGATGCGTCATCAAGCCTGCAGCAGGATTGCGTAGCAACATCTGGGCACTCACACTAGCCAGACAGCAAATGACCAATGCCAAAGAGAGAAGAATCTTTTTCATATATGCTATTTGCCCAGCATCAGATTAATGACGCCATTGACATCGCTGATGTCAACCATGTTGTCCTCGTTGAGATCGGCTGCTGGGACCATCACTTCCTTGCCCAGCATCATGTTGATGACAGAATTAACATCTGAAATGTCAACCACGCCATCGCCATTGATGTCGCCCTTCATCACATCTGTTATGCCATTGCGGAAGTGAAGGTTGATGGTGGGTCCATCGCCTGCATAGGTGTAAACCGGGTTGATGATGCTACCCGACATGTTCAGTAGCTCAACGGTCAGCACCACGTCGCACCCGCCCTCTTCGTTGGGAATCCACTCGGTCTGCAGGTCGCGCTCCTCATTGGCCGACAGCAAGCCACCCTCGGTGACCACATTGGTCTCCTCATCAAAGGTCTTGCATGCCATGGGGAAGCACAACTGGTACGACCCGTTGTCGATGCGCTCGATGGTGAGGTTGATGCGCATAGCCTGGTTGTTTCCCGTCTTATTACGCAGTTTCACATGCGAGTACATGTAGTTGATGACTTCGCCCGTGAAGATATCCTCCTCGCTTGTGACTTCGGTGAGGGTAAGGGTCGTGCCATCGGGAATTGCATCACCATTCTTGTCGACAAACTCAAAGATGTCAAGGTTTTGTGCCGACAGGGTCATTGCGGCCAGTGCCGCAGCAATTGTAAGTAAAGATTTTTTCATATCGCTTTTTGTCAGAATTACTTAATCTTTATTTTCGTTGCCTGAAGGACGCCATTATTGTTATAAACAAACGCGACAACGCTCAGGTGGTTGATGTCGTAGGCCTCGCCAATGTCCAACGATGAGAAGGCGACTTGCGTATCACCCTCAGGTATTGTAATATCCTCGCCCCAGGTGCCGTTGATCGACTGGCGGAACACATGGTTATGCACATAGTCGCGCACGGGCTTGCCATCGGGCATGTATTGCGGACTGACGATGCTGTCCTCGACCAGCCACAACTGCAGCTTGCCGTTGACATTTCCGTCGGTCGCCATCATTGTGCTGCTCACGCTCAGTTGTCGCGCCTCTTCATCCAGCTCGACCTCTAGATTGATTGACAACGGGGCAGGCTTCTGTATCTCGGTGTGCACTTGCGCTCCCCACTCGACATAGTCGCTCACCTTAAGGCGGTTGACCATGCCGCTTGGCTGCTGCTCGGCGCCAAAGTGGCTGAAGTACTCATCGCCCTCGGCAGTCCACAGTGGCAAGGTGGTGCCATTGGGATTCTTGGAAAACGGCCCGCTATGGATTCCCACAGCTATCACGCCCGAGTCGCCGTATTGCTCGATCAGCAACTCGATGGCATCGGTAGCATTTGGGCAGTTGACACAGCGCTGCCCAGTGAAATCCTCGATGAGCACCGTGCGTGACACGGCAGCGGGTTTGACATAGATGAGTCGCTCGTCCTCGGGGATGTTGTCGCATGCCACCAGCGCCACCATCATGGCGAGCATGGTCCACACGCAGTATTTTATTTTGCTCATAGCCATCGTTCTAGAAGTTATAGTTATAGGCCACAGTGACGCCACGGCTGGCGGGGACATATCGGCACACGCCACCAGCGCAGTTATAGCCCGCGCGCGTGCGGCCATAGCCCAGCTGGATGCGATGCGACTTCACGTTATAAGTTACCAGTCCCTGGTAATAATGAATCTTGGTCTCGCCGCTGTTGTACATGTCCGAGACGGTGAGCATCCAGTGAGGTGCCCACGACAGTTCGAGCAGTCCATACCACCAGTCGCCCTCGTCATCCCGGGTGCTCAGGTACTGCACCTCGCCGCGCAGCGTCCACTTGCGTGCCATGTTCCAGCGCACCTCGGCCACGGCAATGTTGCTGCGCACCATGCCGCCCTCGCCCTCGACGGCCGTCTTGTTGTAGCGCTGGTTCATGTACATCAGGTTGAGCTTGACGGCGCGCGACAGCTTCTTTTCGATCTGAATGTTGAAGTCTTGGTAATAGGTCTCATCGCCCCAGCCCCAGAAGGTGGTCTTGGGGCCTTCGCCGCCCATGACATCTCTCTCGCCCGCGGTTACCTCCAGCGAATGGATGTGCGAGAAGTTGAGCCGCACTTGGGTGCCATATTTACCGCCCAGCGCGGTTCCCTTCTTGAACAGGTAGCTCAGCTCGGCCTGGTAGGCCCACTCGCCCTGCGTGTTGGTCGCATAGGGATAAAGCGCCGCCAGGGCATAGGTGTGCTCCATCGAGAACGCCGGCAGGTGGTTGATCATCGACGAGATGCCCGTCATCGATCGTCGGCTGCGGAAGCTCATGTTCTCGCTGCGCTTTACTTGCACCAGGGCACTCAATCCCTTGCGAGAGTAGGACGCAGAAAGCATCTCGACATGGCCAGGGCCATAAACATACACGTTGTCGAACGACGGGTCCTGGCTCTTGTGGGCATACTCCAGCAGCAGGCTCACCGGCCCTTGCTGGTAGCGTGCACGAGCATCCCAGGCATTGACATACTCCGGAAACTTGAGTTTATGCGTCGGGTCGGCCATCAGGTCCTCCTGGCTCTCGTGCTTGTTGACCCACGAGAGTCCCAGCATCAGGTGCGCATTGTGGGCCTGCATGGGCTTGGCCCATTGCTCCAGGTTTACCTCGGCATCGGCACCCGTTATCCACGCCTTGTTCCAGTTCCAGTAGCGTCGCTGGCGGCCCGTGAGCGCCTTGACGGTAAAGCCGTCGCCGCGCCACTGCACACGTGCCCCCAGCAGCGAGTTGTCCACGCCCAGGCTTCGCTGCTCATAGGTGCGGTAGATAAACCCCGACCCAAACTGGTCGTAGGTCGATCCTAGCGTCACCTCCAGGCGGTTGAACTTGCCCTTTGCCCAGAAGTTGGGCAGTCCCCAGCCCTTGAAGTCCTTCTCGAAGCCCGGCAGCGGATACTGCAGAAACTCAAAACGTGCGCCAGCGTCGACCCACTTGCTAGCGAGGGCCACGTCGGCGTAGGTATTGGTTAGCACCTTGTCATCGGGTTTCTCGGCCCCGATTTTCTCGTCTTCCTGCGGGATGAGAATCTCGCTGTGGATGCTGCCCGACACGGTGACCTTCTTCTCGTCTTGTGCCGCAGCTGCCACCACACACAGCGCCATCACACCCAGAATCAGCCTTCTCATCACTTCTTTTCTAAGACTTCACGCAGCTCGTTCTCGGCACCGTCGGTATAGCCGTTGTGCTTATAGATGATTTTGCCGTTCTCGTCAATCACCACCACATAGGGAATCAGCTGGATGCCCAGTGCGCGCTTGAGCTCGCCATTGGGGTCCAGTAGCACGCGATAGGGCCAACCCTTGGCATCCACTAGGGGTTTCACGCGGTTGGCGCTCTGCGCCTCGTCGATCGAGACTGCAATCACCTCCACGCCAGTCTCCTCTTGCCACTCGTCATAGACTTCGGCAATGGCGCTGAGCTCGCGCTGGCACGGCTTGCACCATGTGGCAAAGAAGCTCACGATTACGGGATGTCCCGGACGTGCCAGCGTGTCGGTACGCACGGCGTTCCCCTCCATATCGTTCAGCGTCACAGCGGGCATCTGCGCCTGCGCCATCAGCGAGCAGACCAGCAGGGTTGCCATCGATAGAATGAATCTCTTTAGCATCGTTGTCATCTTTTAGAGTTATAGCACCCGTTGGCGGAATTAAGCGAGCGCATACTTAATCCTGCCGATGGGTCTGTTATTGATAATGTTTAAGTATTGTGAAACAGTAAATGCGCTCACTTTACTGATGATTCTGGTGAAAAAGCCGAC
>JAEEGF011487497.1_pt1 | contig 14913 bp, 16 predicted proteins | sample 9134171 | NCBI WGS metagenome assembly JAEEGF01 (sample SAMN16246542, study PRJNA631951) | gut metagenome | biome: gut microbiome; feature: rumen; material: AP-attached | host: Bos | place: Iran: Karaj | collected 2018-10 | reverse complement strand
TCCATCTACACGAGCGTGACGAAGGTGAACACGAAACCGGTTATAAGGTTCAGGGTAACATCGTTGCAGAGAACCTTCTCCGCGGCCTTGTAGTTCTTCTGGCCAAGCAGAACGGATATCATGGTGGCCGCTCCAACGCCCACAAGGGTGCCGAAAGCGGTGGATATGTTCATCAGGGGGAAAGTGACCGCCAGGCCTGCCATTGACAGCGAACCCACCTCCGGGATATGCCCGATGTAGATGCTGTCCACCATATTGTACAGGGACGATGCCGTCATGGCGATTATGCCGGGGACGGCGTACTGGCGGAGCAGGGTGCCTATAGGCTTGGTACCGAGTTCGGTAGGGATTGCGTTACCTCCGGCCATGGGTTACTCCTTCCCTACAAGTTCAAGCTGGAACAGAAGGGGACAGTACGCGGGGATGGCGTCCTTGGAACTAGTTCCGTATCCGTGCCCCGACGTGAATATCACCGTGGCCTTCTGGCCCTTCCACCACATGAGGGAGACTCCGGCCTTGAACCCGTCCACGTAGCTTGTACTGTTGTCTATCTTGATGTCCGACCATGTGGAGGAGAACGTCAGAGCCATGGGCTGGTAGGTGCGGGCGGAATCGTAAATATCGTTGTAGATGGCGGTCTCCCGGACCGATGTGTCGAAGACGGTTCCGTCCAGACGCATGCCGGTGTAGTTGAGGCTCAGGTCCATCTCCGTATCCGAACGCTTGTCGTCCTCATTGAAGGCGCTCACGTCGGAGATGAACCAGAAGGTGCCGTCGGCCTCAGCCCCTTCTTCCGAGCCGGGCATCACCGTGGCGGTTGCGCCGGGGAAGTTGGCGTTCACGTAGGCCTGGATCTTTGCTTTCTCCCATTCCGTAACGTCAGTGAACTGCTCTTTGAGGGCGATGGTATAAATGAGGCTGGAAGACACCGTGCATGCATCCAGGTACTTTTCCATTGTGCTATATCTGGAGGTGGTGAGCATCCAGGCCGGAATAACTACGGTGCGTTCGCCGCCAAGGCGCATGCCTTTGAGCGCCTCGTCAACTCCGGCGTAGCTTATGCCTTCTCCCACCATGAACACCTTGGGGCCGTAATAATTGGCCACGGAGTATGTTCCAAGCTGTTTGGCAAGGGCCTCGCTGTCTGTTGAGGATATGGTTCCGGTAAGGGTGCGGATGGTGACTTCAGCGTAGCAGTAACTGTTGTCTGCGCTCCAGAGGTCCGCCGTGGCGGGGCCGGGGACATCGTCCAGGATGTACATTCCAAGTTCCGTTGGCTTGACGTCCTTGCCGTTATCCTTGTTCCACTTCTGCATCCAGATTTCCAGGTAGTCTTTGGCCTGCTCTCCGGTGGAAGGCGTATTGCTTGTGACGCATCCTGCTGCCAGGATGCCTATAAGGGGTATGAGGAGTTTTTTCATTATTCTATCGATTCAATCCAAACGTGATAGACCAGGGCACTCTTTGCAGGAATCGTGCCTTGCTCGCGATTGCCGTATCCATATTTTCCTGTGAAGAGGATATAGGCATCGTCCTGGGGCTGTACGCCGTAGAGACCCATCTTGAGGCCTTCCAGGATATCGTCCTGCATGCTTATGGTGACTTTTTTGAACTGTTCTTTGTCCGACAGGTCCCATCCGGCGGCGGTGGCAACGTCTTCACGGCTTGTGGCGACGAGGTTTGAGGCCGATATGCTTGATCCGGAGAGGACGTAGAGGGCATAGTCCATGGTTACACTGCCGTTCCAGCCCAGGGAATCCCTGGTGGGGTCCAGCGTATCATTGAGAGTGAGCCTGTAGGCGCCTCCGGTGCGGGTGAGGGTGGCGGTTTCGTCGGACTTCATCTGGGTGGAGATGAAGCTCTCTATGTTGGTGGTCTGCTTGTCATAAGTGGTTTGCAGGGCCTGCTGGGTGCAGGCACCGAAAACTATCATGGAAAGCAGTATGACGGCTGTTTTTCTCATCCCAGGAATTGTTTGAGGGCGTTTTCTACATATGCCGGGGCGGCGCTTGCGTCCGGGATGTCTTTCCCAAAGCTCAGCTTTCCGCCGGCGGCGTTTTCATGACCTCCGCCGTTGAAAAAGTTTACCGCCAGCTGCTGGGCGGACGTTCCTTTCTTGGAGCGTACGGACACCCTCATGCAGTCTTCCTTTTCGGTGAGGAGGACGCTCAGGCGTACGTCTTTTATTGCCAGGGGGACGTTCACAAGGCCTTCTGCTTCGCCTTCCCGGTAATCGAACCTTTCCTGAATCTGCTTTGTGAGCACCATCCAGGCTGCGCCTTCCGGTGTCAGGTTCATCTCCTTGCTCTGCATGTAGCCCATTAGGCGGATGCGGTTTTCCCGGTATTCGTTGTAAATATGGCCGATGATGGCGTCCCTGTCCGTCCCGGCGGCAATGAGTTCCGATGCCATCCGGAACGTGGAAGGGAATACGGAGTTGGCGAAGTTGTTGGTGTCCGTGGTCATGCCGGCGCAGATGGCGTTGCGGCAGGCTTCCGGCAGATCCCCTCCGAGGCCTTTGAGTATCCAGTACAGGAGCTCGCTTGCCGATGAAATCTCCGGGGTGGAGAACACCAGGGAGAACTGGTCTTCCTGCGGATTCAGGTGGTGGTCGATGAGCACCTTGGGGGCCTTGGAGGCCTCCAGGGCGGCGCTCAGGCCCTCCGTGCGGGAGAATCCGTTGCAGTCCAGGAGTATCACAAGATCCGACTTCGCAATCCTTGCTTCAGCGGCCTCCGGATCCTGGTCCGCGTAGATGTACGGGACGTTTTCCGGTATTATGAAACGGATGCTTGCCGGAGGAATTTCCGGGAGTACGCAAACGGCGTTTTTGCCAAGGACATCCCTGAGGTATGAGCACATTCCGGCGGTGGATCCCACTGCGTCTCCGTCCGGGTGGACGTGCGCCGCGACGGACACCACGGAGGCGCCGTCAAGCAGGGACTTTAAACTCTTAAGTTTACTGCCGGTAATGCAAGGAATCATCCTTTCTGAATTTTGCACTGGCAAATTTACAAAAGATATTGCTTTTGAGAAATCATTTTTTTAACTTTGTCGGAAAGTTTGAAATAAATTAAACACTAAAATAATGAACAAAGCTGTAAAAATCCTTATCGAGGTTCTCCTTGGATTGGTCATCGCTGGTATCGCATGGGCATTGATTGCAAGTATCCAGAAGCCCGTGAAGTTCAACGAAGAGGTCAAGGCCCGTGAGAAAGTTGGTATCCAGCGTCTCAAGGACATCCGTACCCTTCAGGAGGCTTTCAAGAGCGCAACAGGCCGTTTCAGCCCCACCGTTGACTCCCTCAAGCTCTTCTATGAAAAAGGCCAGATGAACATCGTCATGCAGATCGGCTCCAACGACGACTCCCTTGCAGTGGTTAACACTGAGGCCATCAAGAAGGCCAACAAGCGTCTCAAACCGGATCAGATCACCGCTAAGCTCCAGGAAGCTTATGAGGCAGGTCAGAAGGTTGTGTTCTCAACCATCACCAAGATTCCTGTGAAAGACACCCTGTTCACACATCGTCCGGACTTCGTGGTAGACTCCCTGAAGTACATCCCGTTCTCCGGCGGCCAGGAAGTTGAGATGGAATCCACCATCAAGAAAGTTTCCGGTGTTCAGGTTCCTCTGTTTGAGGCCCGCATGCCTTACAAGGCCCTCCTTAAGGGAATGGACAATCAGCTTCGCATCAATCTGGATGCAGACTGCAGGGACCGCAACCGTTTCGAAGGCCTTCAGGTAGGTAGCGTAACGGCACCTAACAACAACGCCGGTAACTGGGAATAGTGGTCATGGACAACGTCCATACGCAAAGTTCAGGAATATCCATTCAAGTTTCCTTGAGTGGATATTCTTTTAAGACGCTTCCAGGTGGCACGTCAAGCGGCTGGATGGGCTCGGAGCAGCTTTTCACCACTCCGGAGTTCCAGCACCGCTACCGGGACGTTGAGATTTCACTTCTCACTCCCAAGGTGGCCCTAGTGCCGGAGTCTTTCTTCAACGAGGAAGCGGCCCGGGAAGCTCTTGCGGAGGTGGCGTCCATAGGCAAGGATGATGCGGTGGAATGGGTAGCCATGCCGGAGGTGGGAGCGGTTCTGGTTTATTCCCTGTCAATAGGGGAGTCGCTGTCCAGGGTGTTGTCCCAGACGGTCCTTGACCAGGACGGCAACCAGGCGCGCATACTTCCTGAGATGTATTATCTCATCCGCACTCTGGGCGCAATAGAAGACTATAATAAGATTGTAGCATCATGGCGTGACGGCTGGCTTCACCTTGTAATAGCGCAGGGCAAGAGCCTCCGCCTGGCAAACGTATTCCAGGCTCCGGATTTCACCACCGCACAGTATTACCTGTTCCTTGCCATGAAGCAGCTCCAACTCAACCCGGAAGTCTCCACCGTTAACTTCCGCACCCCTCTGGACATGGATTCCAACATGTCCCTTTACCGCTACTTCAAAGCAGTCGTCCAGCTCTAACTTCGTCATCCCCGACCTGATCGGGGATCTTAAACAGCAGGTTATGAGAATAATAGGAGGTAAATTAAAGGGCAAGGTGATAATGCCCCCCGCAGGGTATAAAGCCCGTCCCACCACGGACTTCGCCAAAGAAGGCCTTTTCAACATCCTAGACAACGAGTATGAGTTTCAGGACCTCAAGGTTCTGGATCTCTTTGGCGGTACCGGTTCCATTGCTTTTGAGTTCGCTTCCCGCGGCGCATCACGCGTATACTGCGTGGAAATGGCCCGCGAGAACGCATCGTTCATAAAGACTGAAGCCTCCAGGCTTGGGCTAAGCAACGTGACCATGGTGCGGGACAACGTCTTTGACTTCCTCCCCATCTGCCGGGAAAAGTTCGACATCATCTTTGCAGACCCGCCCTACGCCCTGGAAGGCATAGAACGCCTCCCGGACCTCATTTTTTCACTGGACCTGCTTCATCCCGAATGCTACTTCATCCTTGAGCACGGCGATGAACACAGCTTCACCCAGCACCCCCGTTTTGTAAAAGAACGCGCCTACGGCCGCGTACACTTCAGCTTCTTCGCGTAGTCCTCTTCCGGGAAGCATTGGTGCAGAAATCCTCCGTGCGATAAGAAGGCGCCAGCAGGCGCCCGGCCGGGCCGTGACTTTTGTTGGCAAAAGTTGGAAAGGCGAAAAGGCCGCAGGGGTGTATGAGGGGGCAGCGCCCCCTGTATTAATTGGCCGAGGGTGGCCACAGATTTCTTGCACCAATGCTTCCCTTCGTCCCTGAAAATGGCTGTTTTTGCGGATGGAGACTCGTTTTGGATGCCGTCGTCCGGATTTTTGGCCTTTTTCCCGGACGGAGACCCGTTTTGAGGCCTGCCGTCCGGATTTTTGGCCTTTTTCCCGGACGGAAGCCCACTTTTGCAGATTTGTCGACGCAAATGGTGTGTGGCTAAATAACCTTTGCTCCGGTAACGGAATATTTATCCTTGAGGAGTTCCACAACGGGAACCATTGCCTTGGGGAAGACTTTGCGGAGGTCTATCTCGTCACTTTCCGACAGCACCTGCTTGAGGGCGCGCATAAAGTTGTCCTTGATCTCCGTAGCGAGGTTCACCTTGACGATGCCGTTGGCGATGGCTTCCTTCACCTGGGGGTGAGGGATGCCGGAGGAGCCGTGGAGCACAAGGGCCACGGTGGTGGCGGCGTGGATGGCGGCGAGGCGGGGTATGTCAAGATGCGGCGGCTGCTTGTAGAAGCCGTGGGCCGAGCCTATAGACACCGCCAGTGCATCAACGCCCGTACGGTTCACAAACTCCACCGCCTGCTCCGGGGTGGTGAACCCGCCACCCTGCTCCTGGCCAAGCTTGGCCACGTATCCCAGCTCCGCCTCCACGTTGGCGCCGTAGGGCTTTGCCATCTCCACGGCCTTTGCCGAGGTTGCCACGTTCTCCTCGAAGGGCTTCTCCGAGGCGTCAATCATCACGGAGTCGAAGCCCTCGTCCAGGCACTTCTGGACCAATTCCAACGAGGGACCGTGGTCCAAGTGGATGTATCCCTGGAGGCCGTAGTCCTCAATGACCTGACGCCCCATCTTATATGCCGTATGAAGTCCCATATAGTCTATGGACGAGCGCGTGAGCTGAAGCATCACTGGTGCGTTCATGGCCTGTGCGGCTTTGGCGACGCAGATAAGAGTCTCGTAATTATAGAAATTGGTAGCCAGAACTGCCGTCTTCTTAGCTTGGCAATCGTAAAGGACTTCTCTTATGGTTTTCATAATAATCGATATTTCTGACCACAAAGTTACCAACAATTATCCATAAAAGGAATCACCAATTATAGGGATAGCAGGAACGAGTGTGGATTATTATTTCTATCTTTGTAGTATAGCGCGCATCAAGGCCCTTGAGAAGGCCTTACAAGAAAGAATAGAACAATAATCATATGTTTTCATTCGTATTAAGCATTCTGGCCCTGATATTAGGGTATCTGTTGTATGGTAAGTTTGTGGAGAAGGTTTTCGGACCCGATCCCAACAAGCCTACGCCGGCAATAACCAAGGCCGACGGTGTGGACTATATTGCCATGCCAACGTGGAAGGTGTTCATGATCCAGTTCCTGAACATTGCGGGAACGGGACCTATATTCGGTGCCATAATGGGCGCCAAATTCGGCCCTGCAAGTTATCTGTGGATAGTATTCGGCTGCATCTTCGCCGGTGCGGTGCATGACTATCTTTCCGGAATGCTGTCCATAAGGCACGGTGGTGCAAACTTTCCGGACATAGTAGGCCACTACCTTGGCAAGACCACAAAGTCCGTGATGCTTGTGTTCTCCATGTTCCTCCTGATTATGGTTGGTACCGTGTTCGTGTATTCCCCGGCAATTATTCTTGGCGGAATGACGGGCGGAGGGAGCACATCGTCCATGCTAATCTGGTGCGGCGTCATATTCATTTATTATATTATAGCCACGCTGCTGCCTATAGATAAGATTATAGGTAGGATTTATCCGGTGTTTGCGGTGGCGCTGCTGTTCATGGCGGCTGCACTTATGGTGGGCTTGTTCGTGAAGTGGCCGTCCATGCCGGAGCTTTGGGATGGCCTCGGAGGCTGGACGGAGAAGACGGGGATAGCCTCCCAGCCCATTTTCCCTTGCCTGTTCATTACCATTGCCTGCGGTGCCGTTTCCGGCTTCCACGCTACCCAGAGCCCCATTATGGCGCGCTGCATAAAGAGCGAGAAGCTTGGACGTCCTATCTTCTACGGCGCCATGATTACGGAGGGCCTTGTGGCCCTTGTGTGGGCGGCGATATCGTCCTGGTTCTTCTTTGACGGAGGATATGCGGAGGTTGGAGGAAGCATGACTTCTGCCGCGCCTTCTGTTGTGACCATGGTGTCCAAGGGATGGCTGGGCGTGTTTGGCGGCATACTGGCCATCCTGGGCGTGGTGGCTGCTCCTATCACTTCCGGAGATACCGCCTTCCGTAGCGCCAGGCTCATAGCGGCGGACTTCCTGCACATAAAGCAGGAGAAGATGGGGAACCGCCTTGCCATTGCAATTCCGCTCTTTGCGCTGAGCGGCCTCATGCTATGGTTCAACATTGCCGATGAAAACGGTTTCAACACCATCTGGAGATATTTTGGCTGGGGCAACCAGACGCTGTCCGTGTTTATGTTCTGGACTGCTACGGCATACTTCGTACGCCGCGGCGGACCGTACTACCTCATCACGCTCATTCCCGCACTCTTTATGACTGCGGTATGCGTAACGTTCATACTGGTGGACAAGACAGGCTTTGGCGTGTCCGCAGCGCTTGCACCTTGGATTGGCTGTGGCACGGCGGTGGTCGCAGCGGTAGTATTCTTCCTCCTTAAAGGAAGGAGGGCCAAACCGGTAGCAGACAAATGAACAGAGTAGGCCTTTTCATAGACACCTGGTATCCCATGGTGGACGGTGTGATCAAGGTGGTGGACAATTATGCCCGCCGCCTGGTGAATTACTGCGAGGTGGTGGTTTTCTGCCCGGAGACGCGGGGATTCAGCAAGGAGGAGGATGATAAACTCCCCTACAAGGTGGTACGATGCCATTCCGTGCCCATCATCGGCTACGATTACGATCTTCCTACGCCCGCCCTGGACCCGCTGTTCGAGGCGCAGATAATCCTCAGCGGCATTGACATGGTCCATATCCATTCGCCATTTGCCGTGGGAATGGCGGGGCTGCTTTATGCTAAGCTGCACAGGATTCCGGTGGTGGCCACGCTGCACAGCCAGTACAAGCAGGACTTTGAAAAGCCGCTGCGTACAGATCTTGGACTTAAGTTGGTTATGGGCCGCATTATGGGTGTCTTCAACGCCTGCGACGAGTGTTGGGCTGTGAATGCCGGAATCAAGGACCTTTATGAAAAGGAGTATGGCCTCACGGCGCCCTGCAAGGTAAGGCTCAATGCAACGGACCATAAGCCCGTTGAGGATAAGGAAGAGGCCGCCAGGATAGTTAACGATACCTATGGCGTACCGGCCGATGCCACGGTGTTCCTTTTTGTTGGAAGGATAAACTTCATCAAGAACATCGACTTCACGGTAAGGGCTCTTGCCAGAGCCAAAGAACTGGGCCTGCGGAACTTCCGGATGCTCTTTGCCGGCAAGGGCCAGGACGAGGACAAGCTGGCGGAAGTGGTTGCGGAGCAGGGACTTACGGAAGAGGTGGTAATGTGCGGCCTCACTGATCGTCCAATGCTTGAAAGGCTCTATTCCAGGGCCAAGCTATTCCTTTTCCCTTCATTGTACGATGCAAATTCGCTGGTCCAGATAGAAGCAGCTTGCCAGGGAACGCCCACCCTTTTCCTGGAAGGCGCCCGCACAGCTGCAACTGTAACGCCCGGCGTGAACGGATATGTATCGGCCCCGGGAGAAGACAACTACGCCCGTGCCATCCTGGATATTCTAGCCGATGAAGAAGGCTACCAGCGCGTGAGCGCAGCCGCCCGCAGGGATCTCTACCTCAATTGGGACGATGTTGTCCGCGAGGTGTATAAGGATTATTGCTCTTTCACGGATAAGTCCTAGTACTCTCCGTATTCGCAGCCTATGTTCTCAGCGTGGATGCGGTCCACTAGGTTTCCGTGGCTGTCAAATAGCTGAATTGTGCCAACGCCGTTGCCTCCGTTCCAGAGGCGCTTGTGGCGCTTGGCGCCGTCCGGTGACTCGTAGTTCACAAGGAGCATATCCTTCTTCTGGCAGGTGATGTCCGTAATCATCTTGCCCGATGTGCTATGCTGCTCCACGTGCCAGATAATCTCCGTGTCCGTCTCCTTGCAGTCAAACTCCGTATGCACGCCGGTCCAGGCCTTTGAGAAGTTGAACTCGTAAGGTTCGCCTTCGTACCAAAAAGCGGAAAGGAGCTTGCGGGGGAGGGCGATGGGCCCTACTTTGGGCCTGCCTCCGCCTATGTCGAAGACGCTGTCCGTAAGTTTCTTGCCGGTGAGTTCGCTGGTGAGGTTGTTGGACGACAGCCATACCCAGGGCGAGGTGAAATCCTTACCCCAGTTCTTGTCCGCATAGCCGTAGCAGTCCTCCGGGCGGACGATGTATTTCCGGCCGTTCCAGACCACTTCTCCCTGAAACTCGGACTTCATGCCTTCCGCGTGCCAGAACATCTCGAAGGCCTCTGCGTGACGCATGAGGTCATCGGCCCCGAAGCCCACGTTGAAGGCGGTAATCTTGCGGATGCTTAGGTTCCATGACATCTCGCCGTCCTGGCACATCCATTCCGGATGGTTGGCGGCATCGGTCACTTTTATGCTGCCGCGGGTGCGGTCCTCGGTGAGGAAACAGTCATCGGCCTCAACGCTGAAGGGGACGCCCCAGTCCACCTTGATCTTCTTCCAACCCCAGAAGCGGTGCAGCTGTGCGGCATCCTCTCCCCAGGCGCCGGCCTTAACCATCAGGTACGATGGCTTCTGCGGCTTGCCCGGAATCTGGCCGAAGACGGGATCATCGGCCCCAAGTGCCGGATTGCAGAGGAAAAACTCTATGAAGAAGGGCTTGGCCGCACCGGTTTCGGCGTCATATCCGGTGAAGGAATGCCACCACCAGTCGTATCCCTGGTGCGCCTGCGCCCCGAATAGCTGGCAGGCGTCGCGGGTAATATCGTGTTTGTTGAATCCTTTGTGCATATTATTGTCTCTTTCTTACAATCCCCACATACGTCAGGAGAACTATGTTCATCATAAGGGAATAGAGGATTGCGGGAATAGCCATTTCTTCGTTGGCAAAGATGAGTGGGCTGGAGGCAATGGCTATGGCCTGGGCGGCGTTCTGCATTCCGACCTCGATGACCACCGTCCTGCGCTGCTGCGCGCTGTTCCTCACAAGCCTTGACAGCAGCGAAGATATGCCGATGGCAACAAGAATGAGCACGGTCACGCATGCGCCAAGCAGTCCGATGTTATCCAGAATAGTCCTGTGATGCTGGATGTAGAAAACGGTTATGAGGACCAGCAGCAGCGGGAAGGCAAGCTTGGTAAGAACCTTGTCCGTCTTTTTCGCGGCATTTGGCCAGGCGTAGTGCATTCCAATACCCAGCAGCACTGGAACCAGCATAAGGACGATGTTCTGCTTGATGAGATTCCCCACAGGCAGCGCTATTCCAACGCTTTCGCCGACCAGACGCGTAGCCCAGCTCATTATGAACGGAATCGTAAACAGCGTGATGACGCTGCTTATTGCCGTGAGGGTAACCGACAGAGCCACATCCCCGCCCGCAAGCTTCGAGAAAACGTTGGAGGAACTCCCGCCGGGGCAGCACGCAATAAGGACCAGGCCGATGAAGAACACCGGAGGAAGCTTGAACAGGTACGCCAGCGCAAGGGCTATAGCCGGCAGCAGAATCAGCTGCCCGAACAGCGCAACGGCAATGGGCCAAGGCCTGCGGAAAACCTTTCCGAAGTCCTCGAAGCGGAGCGCGAGCCCCAGATCGAACATCAGGAGAGTGAGAATGGGAAGAACTATCCAGATGGTGTTCATAATTCATTTTTACAAGGCAGTACAAAAATAATCATTTCCTTGTCATGGACAAAGAGAATCCGAACCGCCTTGACAAAAAAACGGGGTCTCATGCATTTTAGATGTCGAGGCGGCAATGGGGTACGAACTTTTTGCAGTGAGCAATAAAATGCGTATCTTAGCAGAAATCATTCTGATATGCTGAAGTATATGTCCATTCTCTCCCTGCTTGGCCTGGTTGCCTGCGGAAACGGTTATAAGAACCTTACTGTTGACCAATTTGAAACTGAAACGGCAAGCGGCTCGGTGGCCATCGTAGACGTCCGTACGCCGGAAGAATACGAAGAAGGGCACCTCCGTGATGCGTCAAACTGTGACTGGAAGTCAGAAGACTTTCTCCAGCAGATGGAAAGAACCTATCCCAAGGAAACGCCCATTGCCATCTACTGCCGTAGCGGGAGACGCAGCGCAGATGCCTCCAAGGCCCTTTCCAAGGCCGGATATACTGTATCCAATATGCTTGGAGGCTATCTTGCCTGGACTGAGGCGGGAAAACCCACCATTACATATGATGTGGAAACCTTCTTTACGGAAAGCGGAAAGCCGGTTGCCATAACGCTTATCAAGCACGGCTCCCTGGCCATCTCATATGATGGGGAATCTATCCAGGTAGACCCCGTGAGTGGCCTTGGAAAGCCTACGGATTATGCCGTAGAATTCCCTAAAGCCGATATCATTATGGTAACACACGAGCACGGTGACCACTTTGACAAAGAAGCCATTGCGGCTTTGTCTGAAGTAGGCGTGACCCAAATGGTCACCAACGCCCGCTGCGGAGAAATGCTTGGATATGGAAGCATTATGGCTAACGGAGACAAAATTGAGCTGCTTGGAATAACGATAGATGCCGTTCCTGCATATAATTACTCTGAAGGCCGTACTCAGTTCCACCCTAAGGGGCGTGACAACGGATTTGTCCTTTCGCTTGACGGTCTCCGCATATACATCGCCGGTGATACGGAAGACATCCCGGAAATGGCGGAACTCAAGGACATCGACATAGCCTTCCTCCCAGTGAACCAGCCATACACCATGACTGTTGACCAGTGCGTGAATGCGGCCAACGTCATATCCCCTAAGGTCCTTATCCCTTACCACTTCTCCAGCACGGACCTCTCCTCACTGCCGGATCTCCTCCCCGAAATCAATGTGCTTCTAAGACATATGGAGTAATGAAAAAACTTGTACTCTGGGACCTGGACGGTACCCTAATAGATACTTTGGAAGACTTGGGAACGGCGGTGAACTATGCGCTCACGCTCCGCGGACTTCCGTTACACACTATTGACGAATACCGCCGGATGGTGGGTCACGGCGTCAGGAACCTGGTGCAGCAGGCACTCCCTGCCGGGGCGGACGAGGCATACGTTGATGAGTGCCTGAAGGACTTCAAGGAGTATTACTCGGCCCATATAGATGTGAAGACGAGGCCATATCCGGGAATAGTTGATCTGGTTTCTGACTTGAACAAACGCGGCGTGAAAATGGCAATCGTTTCCAACAAGTTCCAAGAAGGAACTGAGTATCTCATCAAAGAGTTCTTCACGGAGATCGACTTCGTGGCCATAATGGGAAACCGCGAAGGATTCCCCCTGAAACCCTCTCCGGAAATAGTCGAACATGTCCTCAAAGAGTCCGGCATCCCAAAGGCCGATGCCATACTGGTGGGTGATTCGCCCACGGATATGAAGACCGCCGCCAACGGCGGCATTGAATCCATAGCCGTCAGTTGGGGATACCGCACCAGGGAAGAACTGGCTGGATACAGGATTGTGAACAGCGTGGAAGAGCTGCGTGAGATGCTCTCTTTCTAGATATCCAAATCTGAATCATACTCTCCTACATACTTGTAGTAGGCCACAAGACTGTCCCAATAGACCCAATTGCCTTTGCTGTCCTGTGTGAGCGCAAGCTGGACGGCCGTTCCGTCACTGCCGAAACGGTAGTAATAACCGTCTTTGTCCTTATATATGGATGCCCCTTGGTAATTGTCGTCCCAATCGCAATTCTCCTTCTTGGTTTCGTCGGTGGTGAAGTAGCAGAGCCAGATTGTGTCTTTTTTCTTGGAGGTGGACAGCAGTTCGTATTCCGACTTCGGGTTTATTACAGGAACGCGGTCCCACACATATTCGTTATGGCCCAACGCGTCATCACCTTGCTTTATGGCATGTATGACATACCGGTTAAGATAGCGGACTCCATCCTGGAAGTAGTCACTGCCTTTCACCGTTTCCGTCATCACCGACTTGCCGTTGAACATTATCTCCACCTTGTAGAGTTCTCCGTAGAAACCTCCTACAATATCGCCGGTGTGGCAAGAACACAACAGGGAGACGGCACTCAGAACCGTGGCGAAAAAGAGAATTAGCCTGCGCATAATAAAGGACTTTATTATCTGATTTTGCGAAAGATAGCAAATAATCTACAGTTGTCCAAATAGTAATCTTTACATTACCTCCAGGCGTGGCTTCACGGGATCGATGAGGTGATAAATGTGGTCGCGTTCGACGGAGGTGACACCCTTTACTTTCTTGAAGAAAGCTATTGCATGGTGGATGTCAGTTCCATCCGGAATCTTTATTGAGATTCCGGGGATGATGCTGTAGTCGTACTTGAGCTCGGCTCCATACTCCTTGACTGCGGCAAGAAGAGGATCTTTGCCGACCTCCGGGTCATACATTATGATAAGAGTGTTTGGAGAGACATCCTGCGGATCGTCCAAAAGCCGTATCTCCGTTCCTTTTGAAAGCACATAAACGGCATCCTGGCCGTTGAGGCGGCCGAATTCTGTGGCCTTCTCCAGGGAGTCCTCCGGGAAAATACGTACGCTGTCAAAGTAATACAGCCCGTCCTCTGAATTGAGCCATCCGCCGATGTATCCTTCGTGGGCTTTGGCATGGCTTAGTACATAATCAAGGTCTTCCCGGTCGTGCCTATTCTGAGTCTCTGCATAGGCGACGGAGATGCCTTTCTTCGGCTCCTTCCAGGACCTTATGTCAAGGGTGAATCCTTCCGGTCGGGACTGGCTGAATACCCATACGCTATCTGCGAGTGTAGGCTGTCCGGCAACCCTGGGAGTCCGTGACAGGGGTCCGCACGCAACTATGCACAGCAGTGAGAGAATGGATATATACTTCCGCATATCAGAATGATTTCTGCTAAGATAAGCATTTTATGGCTCACCTGCAAAAGACAGCGCACCGTTGCCACCTTGATGTACTTTTGCGGAAGGTAGGATTATTTGCTACACACCTTTCGCAGTTGATTGGCGCCAGAAGTGTGTGCGGTGCATAATTGATGCGGAAGGTATGCCACAAAAAAGCAAACCTTCCTCAATAACACGGCAAACCTTCCACAAAAAGGCAGCACACCTTCCGCAAATATGCCGCCTCGACAGCTACAATGCATGAGAACCTGTTTTTGTGTCAAGGCGGCAGCAGTTTTGGCGTTTTTTGCCGTTTTACTTGCCGCCTTGACAGCCAGATTGAGTAAAATGGCAATTTTATGTCAAGGCGGTTCGGCATATTTTGTATATTTGCACTGACAACCAATTAATGACACTATGCAAGAGAATCATACACCCACGCCCCACATTGGGGCAAAGTACGGCGAGATTGCCGAAACCGTAATCATGGCGGGAGATCCGCTGCGCGCAAAATTCATGGCAGAGCGCTACCTGGAGAATCCTGTCTGCTTCAACGAGGTCCGCGGGATGCTGGGTTACACGGGCACCTACAAGGGAAAGCGAGTGAGTATGATGGGTCACGGGATGGGAATGCCTTCCATAGGCCTTTACACATACGAGCTGTATCATTTCTATGGCGTCAAGACCATTATCCGCGTGGGTTCTGCCGGCAGTATTAACAACGACCT
>JAEEGF010376997.1_pt1 | contig 14916 bp, 12 predicted proteins | sample 9134171 | NCBI WGS metagenome assembly JAEEGF01 (sample SAMN16246542, study PRJNA631951) | gut metagenome | biome: gut microbiome; feature: rumen; material: AP-attached | host: Bos | place: Iran: Karaj | collected 2018-10 | reverse complement strand
TCATGAAGGCTGCAGAGGCAGTGTTTGATACAGTGTAATGCTTGTCAGGTCCTCTGGCCTGCTACAGGAAGTCAATTATTCTGGACAAAAAAGATCAGTGGATGAACCAGAGATTCCTGGGACAGAAGGCGACCTTTGGAGATGACAGAGCCATGACCAACTTCATCCTTCGTCATCACAGGACTTTCTACCAGGATACAGCAGTGTGCTCGACCGTTGTACCTAACAAGCACAGCGTATTCCTTAAGCAGCAGATGAGGTGGAAGCGCTCCTGGCTCAGAGAGTCGCTGATAGCGGGAAACTTCATGTGGAAGAAAGAACCTTTCGCAGCGGTAACCTTCTATATGGGCCTTATTGTTCCTATAGCAGCTCCTGTAGTTGTACTGTACAACCTTGTATACGTTCCCATTACCAAGCATATTTTCCCGACGGCATTCCTTTTGGGACTGTTGCTAATGTCAATGCTGATGAGTATGGCGCAGCTCCTATTGCGAAGGAGCTCAACCTGGATATACGGCATGCTGTTCTGTCTGTACTATGAACTGGTACTGCTATGGCAGATGCCGATTGCCTGGGTTACTTTCTGGAAGTCCACATGGGGTACCAGAATGACGCCCAGTGATGTAGCCGCGGCAAAAGAGAAAGAGGAAAAGAAGCAGCGGCATCATAAGAATCACAAGCAGTAAGCGGAGAGAGTTATGTACAAATTTGAATCATCAAAGGATGTAAAAAAACTGATCCGTTCAATTCTTGAACTGGCTGTCTTAATATGGGTGCTTGTTCTGATCGCAAAGGCTCTTTTCACCTTTTCAGAATATGTGCCCTATGGAAGCAGTGATAAACAGGTCGTATCCGGAGAGGACCACGGCTTCATTGCGCTGTCCTATTTTGGTATAGACAGAGAGGGCACTCCATCAAGAATATCTGAAGAAAAATTACAGAGTCAGCTCAGTGCCCTTAGGGACAACGGCTATGTGACCATAACCCAGCAGGATATCGAGAACTATTATAAGAACGGTACTCCGCTACCGGATAAAGCTCTTTTCCTGATGTTCGAGGATGGCCGTCAGGATACTTCCATCTATGCTCAGAAGATAATGGAGGAGTACAACTACAAGGCCACAATGTTCACCTATGCCGAGAAGTTTGAGACTACTGATTCGTTCTTCCTAATGCCCAAGGATCTTATAAAGCTGGAGAACAACAGCTTCTGGGAGATTGGAAGTAACGGCTACAGACTCAGTTACATAAACGTCTTTGACAGATACGGAAGGTTTATCGGAGAGCTCAACAGCGCAGAGTATTCAGCCATGTCCCAGTATCTGGGCAGAGACTATAACCACTACCTCATGGACTTTTTGAGAGATGTTAATGACCTGCCCGTGGAGACCGGAAGCCAGATGAAGGAGAGGATAAGCGGTGATTATAAGCTTATGCGTGATGCCTACACCGAAGGCTTTGGCAAGGTTCCGGGAGCATATATCCTGCTTCACTCAAATACCGGTAAGTTCGGAGAAAACGACAAGGTCAGCAAGGTGAATGAAGAGGCCATTGCAAATACATTCACAATGAATTTTAACCGTGAGGGCTACACCAGGAACAGCAGGGAAAGCAGCATTTATGATCTCACCAGGCTGGAACCCCAGGCGAACTGGTACACCAATCACCTTCTCATGCGCATCTGGGATGATATGCCCGAAGAGGACAAGGGCAGTATCAAATTTGTTGTTGGAGATGCAACGCAAAAAGAGAAATGGAACCTGGAAAAGGGTTCGGTGGAATATCAGAAGGATAAGGAGAGAATCGCCCTGACATCACTTCCTGAGGATACGGGACGATTAAAGCTCCTCGGAAACAGCGCATCAAACGTTGAGCTCAGCACCGTGCTCACAGGAAACAAGCTGGGCTGTCAGTCAGTTCTTTTGCGTGCAAATGACGACCTTACGAAATGCGTAGAAGTAAGGCTTATGAATAATGTCCTTTATCTTTTGCAGGACGGAGAAGTCCTTGAGGAAGTCGACCTGTATGACTTTGACGGAACTCCCAAGGTATCCGTTGATGAGGACAAAAGAGACTCTCTCGCCGGAGAGTATGCTGCACTGTCAAGGTATGCTGTAAGCGCCAAGCAGTCTGCGGAGTATTCCAGGATGTCCCATGAGGCATCACAGCTTCCCGCAACTTCTGTTGAACAGGGAGCGGATGAGTACAGACCGCAGATAAAGATCAGCGATCTGGGCAAGAGAAAGCTGGATGTGGATTTGAGAAACGACAGTATTACTGTTAAAATAGATGGTAACCCGGTTTGGGAGAATCGCAGCGTTGCGCCTTCAGGCGAAGGAGGAATTTACCTTCAGAGTGCCTGGACGGAATATGGTTATAGACAGAGAAACATTGCTGATGATGTCTATGACGGGGTATTTGAAAAGCTTGAGATCAAGGATGCGGATACCGGAAGCATGCTGTACTCCTACAGGCTCACCGGAATCAAGAAGATCCTGCAGATGATCAAAGATGCGTACGACGCGGTACTGGACTGGTTCATCAAGTATATTTGATAAGGACGGGGGTTTGGGATTTTGAGAAAAATGCTTTTAAGTGTTTTGCTCTTCTGCACTCTGGCGATGATGTTTACAGCATGCGAAAGTCAGGCCAGTGATATCGGCAGCCAGAAAGAGACCATCACAATAGTAGAGAGTGAACACCGCGCCACAAGTCAGGCCGGCGATACTATGAAAACAGAAGAGATACAGACAGCTACAGAAACTACAGGCACTTCAGATATTTCGGTATGGTATCCCTATTGGGACTATGCCACGGCTGATGCTGAGCTGAAGGCTATTGGCGATGAGCTGGACACCATCTGCTTTTTCGCTGCCTACTATGATGTCAATAACAGGCCCTTCATTCCCGAGGATACCACCGAGACGTACAATAAGCTAAGCAAAAACGATACTCTCAAGGACAGGAACACTTATCTTACATTTGTAAATGACAAACTACTTGATAAGGGGTCTTCCCTCAAGGATACAAACCTTTTGTATGCCCTTATCGGTAATGATGATCTTGCAAACCAGCATGTAGCTGATGTGATCGCACTTACAAAGAGTCTTGGATGCACTGGAGTTGAGATCGACTATGAGGCCATCAAAAAGGACTATGCACTCTGGCAGCTGTTCAACAGTTTTGTTACAAAGCTTTCCCAGGCAGCTGCAAATGAGGGACTTGCCCTTAGGGTCGTCTTCGAGCCATCGGCTCCTTTCCAGAACTATAGCTGGCCTTCCAACGCAGAGTACGTGATGATGTGCTACAACCTTCACGGATACGGAACAGAGCCCGGCGCCAAGGCCAATCCTTCATGGATAAAAGAGCTGGCGGCCAAGATGAACACTCTTCCCGGCCGGAAGAACCTTGCTCTTGCCACAGGCGGTTTTGATTTTGCAGCAGGCGGAAATGTGGCGCAGATCGGACAGGCAGAAGCCGTTGGCATAATGTCGCAGAAGAACGCCGAGGCGCAAAGAGATGCAGCTAGCGGTGCGATGTGGTTTAGCTACACGGATGAAAGCGGTCTTACCCATCAGGTGTGGTACGCAGACCAGGAGACCTTAAGGCTCTGGATACAGGCAGCTCGTGAGGGTGGAATAAACAGAGTATCCATCTGGCGTCTTGGAGGAAACACTTAAGTTACTGGGTATTTGAGATACATCAGGTGCTGTCAAAGAAGTTCTTGATTTTGCCGGAAGTCAGATTAATGAATCAAGGAAGATAAGAGCTGCTCAAAGAAATTGCATTCATTGTTATGCAATTCACATGATTATAAGATAATGGGTGAGAACAAAAAAACAGAAATCCGTAGCTAATGCGGATTTCTGTTTTTTATAATTAATTGACCATACTACTATTTAGAAGAACTTGAAGCCCAACATAGTGATGTCATCAAACTGTGGAGCCTCGCCAACGAAGTCGTCGATAGATTTTTTGACGCTAGTGCAGAGGTTTTCAACGGTGCTATCATCTGCTGTGTTCAGGGCTTCTATTAATCTGTCGTTGCCAAAGAGCTCATTATTAGCATCAGTAGCCTCTGTAACACCGTCTGTGTAGCAGAAGAGAGTATCGCCGTGTTCTAGCTTGAATTCATGCTCTTTGAACTTGAGGCCTTCGAAGGTACCAACAGCCATAGAGTGCTTGTAAATGGAAAGCTCGAACTGACCACCGACTCTGCGGATTGCTGGATGCTCGTGGCCTGCATTGGCTGCGACACCCTTACCTGTGGTAATATCAACGATTGCAAGCCAGACAGTTACGAAGTAGCCTGCATCATTTCCTTCGCAGAGCTGATCATTGGCATATTCCAAAACCTCAGATGGTGAACCACCGACCATTGCGCGATTCTTGATAAGAGTTTTAGCAATTACCATGAACAGGGCAGCAGGTACACCCTTTCCTGATACATCTGCTACAACAAGTCCGAGGTGCGTCTCATCTATCTCAAATACATCATAGAAGTCTCCACCAACTTCTTTTGCAGGGTTCATGGATGCAAAGACTTCATATTCCTTCTTATCAGCAAATTTAGGGAAGATCTTGGGCAGCATGTCTGACTGAATCTGTGTTGCTACGTTGAGCTCTGCGCCAATTCTTTCTCTTTCAGCTGTGATACTGGTAATGTTGGCAATATATTCCTTGATATCCTGCTCCATACGTTTCATGGCAGAAGCAAGATTCTCTATTTCGTCTCCAGTTCTTATTTTCAGATTCGCAAATACTTCGCCTTCGGCATTTTCATTATAAGAAAGAGCAGCATCAGAGAGTTTGTTGATTGGCCTGATAAGATTTCTTTTAACAACTGCAAGGTAGATCAGACAAACAAACACAGCAATTACAAGGCCCAGAACTATGAAGGCAAGAATAAATTTGTTTATAACCTTTTTTACTGCACTTTCGTTTAAGTCAACGAAGATATATGCTACAACATTTCCTTCTTCATCATAAAAAGGAGCGCCGGCTGAAACCAGCCATCCATACTCTGGGGTAATGGTTGTGTAGGGTGGGAAACCAGCCTCTGGATTATCAAGGATTCCGTAATTCATCTCAAATAACGGATCAAAATCACCAGGATGACAAGGATCTGAAGAACCATCAACGATATAAACAGATTTTTTGTTAACTGTGTCGATGCAGATGACATACAGTGACTCAGCAAGATAACACTGTCTTATGTCATTTAAATGCTCTGAGAAGCGATAATAATTAGGACTCTGTTCAATAGACTTGAAGTTCGCAATATATTCGTTGTATTCATTGCTGCCCGCATTCTGAGTACCCACTTTATTCTCTACCGAATTATAAATGTTCATTACCTCATTTATAAGCGCGATGGTTGAGGGTTTATCAAGAGTCAGACTGACTGCCTTCGCAAGGCTCATGGCATTGTTTTGGTACTCCTGGTCCATTGATTTGTTAAAAGCAGCATAGGTAATAAACTCCAGGATAGCCACAAGGCCAAGGAGCGTAACGGCAATACCTAATGCTATTTTTGAACTAATGGATAATCTTCTGGTCTTATTGGTTTTCTTTTTCATATCTTCACCACCATTGTATTGAATCCCTGATACCTTCTATAGTAAAAAGATTTAGCTTTTTTCTTTATAATATCCATTCCAAGAGCGTTGAAGTCGCTGTCTTTATTCTCTATTTCGAAAAGAGATTTCTTACTCATTCCAAAAGGATTAAAAGAAGTTGCGTTATCCCTGATGTGTAGTGACAAATCTTCGTTTTCCTGCGCTACTACTGTAAGCTCAATGAGGTTTGAAGCATTTCTTCCAGATTTCTGGAAGCCATTTACAATGATGGCTGAACAAACCTCCTCAACTGTCATCTGGATGTAGTATAGCTGCTTGGGAGCTGCATTCCATTTTTCGCAGAAAATTTCTATCTGCTCTACTGTAGGAGCTATTTTCTCTGCATCGCTTCCAAGAGAAGTGTGGTAAATTCTCTCTTCAGCTATACGAGCAGTCTTAGGTGGCTTTATCTTAAGGTAGATATAGACTAATACGAATGTGGCCGCTTCAGTAACTACATAGGTGAACCAGAATGCATCTTTTCCAAGTGCTATACATGCGAAGGTCACTGGAAGGAGAATAACCACTCCTCGAAGGGTAGAGGTGACAAAAGGAGGAGCTGGGATATTCCTTGATGTATAGTAGTTGGACATTGATACATTAAAGCCTATAAACAATAGGCTCGCTGAGTATATCCTGATGGCAGTACTGCCAAATGCGATCATTGACGGATCGTGTAGTCCGAACAACTGGCATACCTGAGGAGCAAAAATATTGAGTAGAACGGCCAGAGCAATTGCAGAAACAGCAGTTGTGATAAAGGAAAGAGTCTGAACCCTGTCGCATTCATCGTATTTACATTCGCCCTCATAGGTGCTGATTATTGGCTGAGTTGCCATTGCAGCGGCGTTAAAAATGTAAAAGCCTAAGTTTCCAAGGTTTCCTATAATATCAAATACAGCGACGCCTGCATCCCCACCTAATCTTATCATTGCGTTGTTTCCGATAAGGATAAAGACAAATGAGTACAAATAGCTGATAAAAGAGGCAACGCCAAGCTTATATATTGAAACGATATTCGAAAAGTCAGGTTTAAAGGGCGTAAGCTTAAGGTGTGATGTCTTTTGTAGCATAAAGAACAGTTCCACTGCGCTTGATAAAACCAGTCCGGTAAAGGTTGCATAAGCAGCACCTCTAACTCCCATGTTGAAAACAAGAACAAGGATAATGTTAAGGAGAAGATCTGCTATGTTCCCAATTCCAGCAGCGATTGAGGACTGTTTTTCGTAGTCGTCGTTTCTAAGATAGTAACCAATGCTGTAGTCAAAGAAAAATAAAGGTGCAGCTGTAAGAATAATGCCAAGATAGGTCTTGGAGGCTTCATATAGCTCTGGGTATGAAGTCGGAACGCCGAGGATAAACAAAAGTCCGTTCATTCCGATGTGTCCGATAATTGCGATTGCAGTGCTGATGATAAGAAGCGTTACCAGAACTCCCTGAAAAGAACTTCTGGCTCTTTCTTCATTACCTTCAGTCATCTTGGCGGCAAAATCGATAGCGCCTCCAAGGCCAAAGGAATGCATAATAACGTTGTAAAACATATATACAGGAAGCGTGAAGGCAATAGCGCCAAGACCTGTAGCGCCCATTCTATTGCCCACAACAAGAGCATCTGCCATATCTGCAAGAGCAAATACGAAAGCTGATATCAGTACTGGAACGTACTGTCTTATGAACATTTGCTTAGAGAATGGAGAGATGCCTTGAATATTTTTCATTTGGATTCACCAATGTACATATTTATCATGTTTACGGGCTGCATCAACTGTTTGGCTCTTCTAAGCCCTTCAATTCCTAAATCTTCTTCCCAATTCAAAAACTGTATTTCTGGTGGAAGTGATCTTGCATATTCCTGCCTGAGGTAGTAGGTCAATCCCTGTAGCTTTTGTGAGGTTTTCTGGATAACACAGTCAACGGTGTTTTTGTTCATCTTAAAACCACCGCATACAGCGCAGGGAGAACCATCCATATATAGGACAATTCCTTCTATATCCAGAACATCAAGGTGTTCGATAACACTGATGTTTGCAGCTTTATCAGGAAGGTTTTCAAATATATGCTTGCTGGCGTCCCATTCTGCAGAAATATCATAGATGACTGACTTGGGGACAGATTGGATGCTCTTTGTTTCAAAAGTGTGCTCTCGAAGCATCTTATTAATATGGCCTCTGTCCTTGGAAAAAGAACTACCGGGAAGATTTTCCATTATGTCCCTGCTCATGATATATTCGCTACTCTCAGGAGCTTCACGTATAGTGAACTGGTCTGGAAAATGCTTCTCAATAAAAGAAACATCATCAGAAGTCATATAATAAAAATGAAGATTGCCTTTCTCGAGCTGCTTTTTTATGAATTCTACCTTGGCTTCTTCGCTTCCAACCGGGAAGAACCATGAATAAGGTCCCTTGGAGGCTTCCTGTACTGAGTAGAAATTATCTGAATGCACGAAAGATAGACCCATTTCCTCTCTCCAAATGTACATGGATTCAAAGCTATGGGCGCTGTCCTTATAACCAAATCGATTGTAAATATCAGATATTTTTTCTTTTAGGTCTAAAGTTATTTCAGCTGTGATCATAGAATAGCTTATAAACTCCTTACTCTGTCACACAGTACATATCCATCTGCCAGCGGAAAGACATGAGTGTTGTACAAACTATCGGGGACATTTCCCTTGTGGGCTGTGGCTCCGATCATTTCATATTTCTTATTTGTAACACTATTAATATAGAAGCATTCGTATGATAAAAATGCTCTGAGTACCAGATCAGCCTGTTCGAAGGTCATCTGATCAGTTACTGTATACTCGCTTTCCTCGGGCATTTCCCAGTACTCAGCCTGTCCAACCTGAGGCTTGGCACTGTCCCAGAGATTATCAAAGTCTGAAACTAGCGTATTTACCATCTTTGGAATAACTGACCACTGTCTTTCGGTGAGTGTGATAAGGTTATCGTCAGGAAATACTGGAACTTTCTCCTGGAGTATTACATCACCCTCATCGAGAGCAAGAACCATTTTGTGCATGGTTACGCCACTTTCAGTAAGCCCCTTTAGTATAGTTAGAGGCATTGGCCATGCTCCTCTACCAAGTGGTAAAAGAGCTGGATGAGTATTAACGATTCTTAGCTCATCAATTACAGGAATCCTGTAGTAATACCCTCCAAAGAGCACAAATTCACAGCCCAGGGCAACCAGATCATACAAGTCATCCTGAGTTATTTTCTCAATTTGCAGAGGTATGTTGTGACTATTTGCGAATTCAATAGTCTTAGTATTGAACTCTGTAACATTATCGGTCTTACATGTGAAAATCTTGAGTATTTCACAGCCTGTATCATATAGGCTTGTTAATACCGGATATAATATGTCGATTCCTACATAAGCTACTTTCATTTTTGAATAATCTCCCATACTCATATAATCTCATAAAAAACGATTTATAGATAATTAAATAATAATATAAAAATAAATTATATATAAAATATCTTCGCATAAGCGTTTAAATATAATCGCTAATGTTATAATTATGGCGTATCTCACAGCAAGAAGAAGCTGTTTGTTGATTAGTGATATAAAGGAGAGAACGCTATGAAATCACAGGTAGAAAACGGCAAATTAATCATTTTATTGCCTGAACGTATCGACGCGAACAATAGTGATTCTGTAAACACTGAGTTACAGGGTATTATTTCTGGAGCAGATTTCCAGGCAATTGTCATGGACGGAGATGAACTTGATTACATTTCCAGTGCCGGTCTTCGTGTACTCCTTGGTATCAAAAAGCAGACAGATAAGCCATTTGATGTCATCAATATCTCACAGAAGATCTATGAGGTATTTGATCTGACAGGCTTTAGTGATGTATTTAATGTGCATAGAAAGCCAAGAGAAATCTCTCTTGATGGTCTTAAGATCATTGGAAAAGGTACACTTGGTACAGTTTATAAGCTTGATGACGAGAAGGTAGTTAAGGTTTATAACGCTGGTGCGCCTGTTCCATATGACCGTGTAGAGCAGGAAAAGAAAATGGCCCGTCAGGTATTTGTAAAGGGTATTTCCACAGCACTTTCCTACGAAATGGTTCATGCGGACAACGCTTACGGTGTCGTTTTTGAGCTTCTTTCACCTGTTACAGTTATGGACTACATGCTGGAGCATCCTGATGAGAAGGATGAGATGACAGTTAAGGTGTGTGATCTTCTTAAAAAGATTCACAGTGCTGAGCTTACAGGAGACAACGTTCCATCCATGAAGAACATGATGCTGGGTTCTACAGCAGCTCTTGCACAGATCTTCTCTGAGGATGAGATGGCTCGTTTCCAGAAGCTCCTCTTTGAAGTTCCTGACCGTAAAACTGCAATACACGGAGATTACCATCCAGGAAATATCATGGTGGACAAGAATAAAGACCTTGTGCTCATCGATGTTGGAGATATGTCAACTTCGCATCCTTTCTTTGAATTCTATGATATGTATCCTGTATTCCTCCTGGCAGACGAGCTTGGAGCATATGCTAGTAAGTTTAATGATGCTATGATAAGAGATTTCTTCCACATCGGCTCCGATAAAGAGTATGAGGAGAGAAAGATCTTCATGCAGACCTATTGGAACAGACTTCTTCAGCTGTACTTTGCTGGCCACAGCGATGCGGAGATTGCAACCTATGATTCATACTTCCGAGGAATTGGTCGTCTGAAACAGTTCATTGCAATCCTTCAGCTTCCTGATGAAGATCCTCAGGCCAAGATGATGGAAATTGGCAGGGCAAAAGAACTGTTCTTCAACGAATTTGATAAAATTCCTCCAGTAGGAGAGTGGTGGCCTAAGGATTTATGATGGTTAAATAAAATAATGGTGTAAAAACCTCTGCAATGGTGCATGTTTGCTGCTGCAGAGGTTTTTAATTGTCAGACAATATCTAACAAAATTAAATATAAAAATTTTATTAAATAACGTACTAAAGTACCTGCTTTTGATTGACCATGTACGCATTATGGTTATACAATTAATGATGTAGCGCATATAGATTTTGCCCGTTTTCATGGGGGAGCAGACTATGGAGAAACGCATTAATTCTGAGTAGAAACGCATAGCATTTTGAAATTTTATTTCTGATGCAATGCGCTTTTTTATATTAAAAATACAATACTAAAACCTATGAAGGGGGAAACATGCAAGACTTATTCAAAGACGTGGTGGATTTTCTCCGAGAGTATGCAGAATTTGACACGGAAAAGGTCACTATGGATACCAGGATCAGATCAGAACTTGGGCTGGATTCATTATCACTTATCACAATGATTGATGAAGCTGAAAGACGTTACAACGTGAGAATCGATGATGACCAGCTTGCAAAGATTAAAACGGTCAAAGATATCGTTGATCTGCTGGGTTAATTCATGAAACTAAATAATTGCATGCTTAGGAGGGCATATGTCAGAAAACATCATAGTTAAAGGCAAAAGGACCAATCTGTATTTACAAAGCTTTGAAGAAGTAAAGACTTTAAGAGATGTTATTGATTTTAGAGTAAAGACTCACCCGGATACACCATTTTACACATATACTGACTACGATCATGATACTAAGCATTATGACAGAATGCCAGAGGAAGTAAAAGGACATGTAGAGGCACTTGGAAGCTGGTTTAACAAGAAATATGGAACCAGAGCTCATATAGCACTTATGGGTGAAAACACCTATGACCTTATGAATGTTTTCTGGAGCGCAGGCTGCAGCAACAACATTTCAGTACACCTTGATAAGGGACTTGAAGTTGAGACCCTTGAAAAGATGTTAAAACTCAGTGATGCAACAGTTCTGTTCTATGACCACAAGTATGAAGAAAAGGCAAAGACCATAGAAAAGGACCTTGGAATAGAGATTCATTCTCTGGAAGAGATTCCGGACCTTAGAGAAGAAGGTAAAAAGCTCATTGAAGAGGGTTATGATGAATATTTTAAACAGACCCTTGATCCAGGTGCAGCATCCTTCTTTATGTTTACATCTGGAACAACTGGCACCAGCAAATGCGTAATGCTGAGTCAGACAAACTTTATTGATAATTCTATAGCCATTACCAACCACTTGGGAGTAACAGAAGGTGCCATGATGGTGCTTCCACAGCACCATGTTCTGGGACTTAACTGCACTCAGATTCCTCATTTAATAGCTGGTTATACCGTATATCTGATTTCAAATCCAAGATATATGTTCAGAGATATGGCTATAGATAATCCAACTCTTATGGTGACGGTTCCTCTGTTTGTTGAGCTGTGCTACAAGATGATCTGGAAAAATATCAAGGAAAAGGGAATAGAAGAAGAGGTTAAGAAGCAGCTTGCTGCCAATAAAGCAAACCCTGACCTTACACCTAAAGAAAAACGTGAAATGTTCAAGGAAGCGCTGTCCATTCTTGGAGCGAATTTCTTTGAATTTGATGTAGGAGCAGCTGTCCTTGAGGACAAGTACTACTACGGCCTTAAAGATTTCGGTATTGAGATTGTTTATGGCTACGGCATTACCGAGTGCTCACCTATCATTTCATCAGATACTTTGAAATATACCAAGCCAGACGGCGTAGGCCTGATCATGGATTCCCTTGAAGTAATGATCGAGAATCCTAATACGAGAGGAGAAGGCGAGATCTGTGTTAAAGGAACAAGCGTAATGCTTGGCTATTACAAGAATGAAGAGGCAACCAAAGAGGCAATGCGCGGTGGATGGTTCCACACGGGAGATATAGGCTTCTTTGATGAGGACGAGTTCCTTCATATCAGCGGCCGAATCAAGAATCTTATCATCCTTCCTAATGGAGAAAACGTATCTCCTGAGGAACTTGAAAATATTCTCATGAATCAGCCTGCAATAAATGAAGTTGTAGTTTATGAGAAGGATAACAATATTGCTGCACAGATCTATATCGATCCTGAGCAGCTTCCTGATGGAAACGTAGAGAAGGCAAAGGAAGATATTCAGAAGTATGTAGATGACGCCAACACAAAACTCGCATCCTTCAAGAATATCCAGATAGTTGAATTCAGAGACAAGCCTTTTGCCAGAACTTCATCTATGAAAATTCTTCGTTCATCTGTTGAATGAGAATATGTAGTATCCAGTAGCACCTGAGTCTTTTGACAGAAAGGAGCAACCTTGGAACAAAAAAGAAACAGCTACCTTGTATCATCTTCGATGAAAAAGTTCCTGACAGCATCCATAGCAGCAATGCTGATACAAAATGTCAACGCTATTGTTGATGGAATTCTCATGGGAAGATTCCTGGGAACAGAAGCTTTTTCAGCTGTCAATCTGTGTCTTCCTGTAGTTGGCCTGTTAACAACGATTGCCATGTTGTTCTATACAGGAGCTAATGTCCTTGCATCAGTTGCGCTTGGAGCAAGAGAGGAAAAAAGGGCTAACAGCATATATACGGTTTCCATGACGAGTGTCGGAATACTGAGTATTGTGGTTACAATCACAGCTATTCTTGGTGTGAACCTTGTGACTGCGGTGATATGTAGAGAAGAAGCACTTAGAGAATACACAAGGGATTATCTTTTAGTGTATTTTGCAGGAACTGCTGTGATCATGCTCGTATCAGCGCTTCTGGGATTTGGAAATGTTGGTGGTAAGCCCAAGCTTGTTACAAGAGCCAGCTTAACTAACGTTATCACCAATATCGTATGTGACGTACTCTATGTAAAAATTCTTGGAATGGGAATTAAAGGAGCCGCCCTTGCTACTATTACGGGAGCATTTCTTTCAGCCATTATCGTAATAGCTGATTGGAAGATCAAGGGAAGTCCCTTTAAATTCTGCAGAGTTGGTTCGGAAACGGGTCCTATTTTAAAAGAAATAGTTCACTATGGAGTATCTGTTACATCCCAGACCTTTGCGATAGTTATTTATTCCTATGTCTGCGCTATCCTGGCTCAGATTTACTGCGGCGTTTATGGAGCTTTTGTAGGATCACTTCTTGCGCAGGCTACATCTCTTGGACAGGGTGTATCAGGAGGTATGGGTAAAGCATTTAATGCCATTGGCGGAATGCTAAAGGGACAAAAGGATGATGCCGGTGTTCTTATGCTATATAAAAAGGGAATGAAGGTAGCGGTACTTGTTGCAGTTGCTTTTGTTGCAGTTTTCATGATACTTGCAAGGCCTTATGCAATGCTCATGGGTGCTGAAGACGAAGAGCTTTTGAGATATTCGGTAAGGTCACTTAGAATGGCGCTTCCGTTTATTATTCCGGTTTCATTTGTATGGATAATACCCAACATTTATGCCCTCGGTGGACAGCTATCAATTCTTCCGATAATCAGCATATCTCAGCCGGTTCTGACTGGACTTGGGCTCATAGCCTGCGGAAGCATCATTGGCAATGATTTTATGTGGATAGGATATCCAATCTCAGCAGTCCTGATATTCCTTCTGGTTGTTTGCTTATCAGAGAGTGTAAGGAAAAAAGCAAGTGAGAATCTAGGCTTTATCAGCTTGCTCCCAGTGCCGGAGAATAAGCCAAATGTATATGATATCTCGGTACCATGCGACAAGGATGGACTTGTAGATACTCTCAGAGAACTCAACACATTTTTTGACGGTCAGGATATAGATAAAAAGCTTGGAATGCGCGTCAGACTCTGTATAGAAGAGATGGTATCGAACATTGTCGAGTTTGGAGGCAGGAAAAAGAATCAGTTCCTTGATCTAAAGATTGTAGTAGATGAACAGGAAATTTCCGCGATCATCAAGGATGACGGAAAACAGTTTGATCCTATAACTGCTGAGAAAAAAGGAAGCGGACTTAAGATACTAAACGGTCTTTGCCCTGATCTGGATTATAAATACAGCTACGGACAGAACATGCTGTTCATGAACTGGGTGAAATAAGACCATGCAAGACAGATTTAATTGTGCGAAGGAGTACATTTAAATACATCAACCATCAGAAAGGAGATACACCATGCTAATTCCAATTTTGCCATTCTTTGGCCCAATAGCACCACCACCAGCACAGGAGGCGCAGACAGATGAAGCTAAGCAGCCACAGATGCCACCTATGCCACCTGTATACCAGGGCTTTCCTATGGTAAATGGAGAAGAGGCTAAGCCTGAGGGCGAGATGCCTATTCCTCCTACACCATATAACTATGCTCAGGGTATGCCTGTTGCGCCTAACCAGCAGCCACCTGTACCGCTTTATGCTGGGGCTCCAAATGTACCTAATAAAGACGAAGAGTAATTTAATTACTTGAGCGGCTATAAGAAACATGGAGCATAGATTGTTTTGAGTCTCTTA